>Ga0209805_1000470_pt1 | contig 24494 bp, 24 predicted proteins | sample GraSoiAngelo_148_FD_185905 | JGI IMG/M metagenome (GOLD analysis project Ga0209805, IMG submission 185905) | Grasslands soil microbial communities from the Angelo Coastal Reserve, California, USA - 14_1009_09_20cm (SPAdes) (version 2) | ecosystem: Environmental > Terrestrial > Soil > Grasslands ...
CGCCCAGCCTGGCGATACCCAGGTGGAACTCAACTCGCGGGTCAGCGACCGGTTTTTCGAACTGGCGCGCCACGACGACTTCGTGGGCGTGCAGACCTACACCCGCAACCGGTTTGGGCCCGAGGGCCCGCGCGGGCCTCACGTCGAGTGGGGTAAGGATCTTCCCGAAGAAACGGACGACATCACCCAGCTCGGCCAGGAGTACTTTCCGAAAGCGCTGGGCAGCACGCTCCGGAAAGCCTGGCAGAGTACGGGCGGCACGCCCATCCTCGTTACCGAAAACGGCATCGCGACGGATGACGACGCGAAGCGGGTGCGCTACATCGACGCGGCACTGCGCGAGGTCCTTGCGTGCCTTGGCCATGCCATCGATGTGCGCGGCTACCTCCACTGGACGCTCCTTGACAACTTCGAGTGGTCACTCGGGTATCGACCTCGATTTGGTCTGCTCTCGGTGGACAGGATGACATTCGCACGCACACCCAAGCCCAGCGCGCACTGGCTGGGCGCTGTCGCCCAGAGACGCAGTCTTCCAGCCGGCTGACCTACCTTGCAGCTGACCGGCCGCGGTGCAGGCGCAGCTTAGCTCGGAGCGGGTGTTGGCGTCGGGCTCGGCGTATCAGTCGGCGACGGTGTCGCGGCGGGTGATGGCGCCGGCGTTGCACTCGGTGTTGGGCTGGGCGATGGTGATGGAGCGACAACCGCCGCGCCGGCTAAGCATTGACGGCAATCTGTGGAAGTGTCGGGTCGGAGCCTGACACCAAAAGTGGCAGACGGGCAAACCTTGGTGTACAAGGTTGTGCGCCAATAGGCATGCCGCACCCAGGGCCTATTGCCCGAATAGGCGTGGCAGCATCAGGCATCGCAGCGAAATACCCCAGCCTCAAATGCCACGCCTCCGCCATGGAGCCCAGAAGTAGAGTGCGACAGCCAACGCGACCAGGACGAGGACAATGAGGATCAGTGCTGTCGGTCGATCGAATGTCAGAGGGCCCACACCAGCGATGCCGGTAAGACTCACGCGGTGCCCCTCGGCGGCTATCGATCGCCGAGCGACCGTGGCCGTCGGCACGGCGGATAGTGTCGCGGCCGTCGCTGAGGCCGCCGGGGATGCGGTGGCTGCAACCGATTGGGTCGGACAGGAGTCAAGGGACTGGCTGGCAGACGCCGCAGTCGGATCGAACAACTCGGCGCCCGAAAGCGAGATCGACGGAATGTCGCCACCTGCGATCAGCACTCTGTTGGTCGGCAGTAACGTTGCCGTCTGTTCCCAGCGCGCCTGGCTCATGCAACCGGCCACCGACCAGCGATTCACTGCCGGGTCGTAGATCTCCGCACTTGTCAACCAGAGTTGCTGGCCATTGGTCGTTGTGGTGCCGCCGGCCACCAGTACTCGCCCGTCAGCGAGAAGGGTGGCACTCGGATCGGCGCGATCCCGGAGCATGATTCCGGCAAGGGACCAGTGATTTGTCGCGGGGTCATACAGATCGGCTTCCTGGGCCTGTCCAGTAATGAGGACCCTGCCGTCCGTCAGCCGGGTGGCCGTTTCCGCGATCCTGGCAGCCGTACCGGCGTTGGACCATTTGTTGGTTGCCGGATCATAAAGTTCCCCTCTGCCGTCGCCTAGAGTCGTCCCACCGATAACGAGGACCGTTCCACTCGCCAGCAGCGTTGCGTGGGAGGAGCTGTAGCCAGCGTCCATTCGCGCCGCCATCGTCCAGCGATCGCCGACAGGGTCATAGAGCTCGGCCGTGGCGATGTAGCCGCCGGCATTTTGCCCCCCAGCGACCAGGACCTTACCGCCGGTCAGGAGCGTGGCCGTGTGGCTGCTCCGAGCCACGGCCATGCTGGAGCCTGGCGACCAGGAGTTGGTGGCCGGGTCGTAGATCTCAGTCCGTGTCGTGCTGTGCCCCGTGTCCGCGGCAATCCCTCCAGCGATCAGTACCTTGCCGGAGGACAGCAGGGTGGCCGTCCCGAGGGCCCGCGGGACGATCATGGGGCCGGCGGGCGACCAGTTGTCGGCGGTCGGGTCATACAGCTCGGCGCCGGTGTTCAGTTGGGGGAAGCTGCCGACCGCGAGCACTTTGCCATTTGGCAGCAGCGTCGCGGTCGCTCCCGAGTGTGGCTGCACCATCCCGGCAGCTTGCGACCAGGGGCTACTCGCAGCCATCACCGCACCAGTTCCACTGGTTACGGCGGTGATGACAAAAGCCGCGAGGCTAGCAAAGACGGATCGGCTGGCGGACGTCATCCGTTTAGTGAACGCCTCCCCCGGCAAAAAGCTGCGCGGTGGAAGCTCACGTCGGCGCTTCCCGATCGGTTAAAGGCGGCCTGCCGCGATGAAGGCGATGGCTGGGGCGCTAGGATTCGAACCTAGGATTACCTGATCCAGAGTCAGGCGCCTTACCAGCTTGGCCACGCCCCAGCGGTACGGCTTTAAGCTGGCACAGTTTATCAGAGGATTGACGGAAAATCAGTCATGCCTAAGATCAAATCCACTCAAGGCGTGCTGGCGCTGGACCTGGGCACATCATCCGTCCGCGCGGTCGTCTACGACACCCGTGGAGTCATGCTCGCCCCCACGCTTTGCGATTTCCCCTACAAGGTGCGGACGACCAATCCGGGAGAGGTCTCCTCCAACCCTGATGACCTGGTGCGGCTCATCGCGGCCAGCATCGATGCCGCGCTGAAGGCGGCCCACAAAGAGAAGGTCGACATCGTCGCTGCCGCCGCCGCGTGCTACTGGCACAGCTTGATGGGTGTTGATCGCGACGGCCGCCCGACAACCGAGCTGCTCACCTGGGCCGACACGCGCAGCGCACCCGAGACTGCAAACCTGCGCACGAGATTCGACGAGCGCGCCTACCACGGCCGCACCGGCTGCTTCTTTCATGCCAGCTTCTGGCCGGCCAAGCTCCGCTGGCTGCAGGCAACCCGCCGGCCCGCGGTTGCTCGAACGATCCGCTGGATCTCGCTCGCCGAGTACCTCTATCACCGATTGCTGGGCGAGTATCGGGTCAGTTTCTCGATCGCGTCCGGCACCGGGTTGTTCGATATCCACCGTTGTCAGTGGGACACGGAGGCGCTCGAGGTCGTCGGCATCGACGCCGACCACCTCTCGCCGCTGGCGGATCGCGACCAGCGGATCAGCTCGCTGCGACCGGCCTTCGCCAAACGCTGGCCGCAGCTGCGCGGTGTCCCGTGGTTTCTCCCCCTTGGCGACGGCGCGCTGGCGAACGTCGGCGCCGGCTGTGTCGACCCCCGCTGGCTCTGCGCCACGATTGGGACCTCGAGCGCCCTTCGCGTCATCCTCGACCAAAACCAGCTAACGGTCCCCTGGGGCGCCTTCGTTTACCGACTCGACAAAAAGCGCTACGTCCTGGGTGGCGCGCTGAGCGAGGGCGGCAATGTGGTCCGCTGGTTCACCGCCGGGCTTGCTCTGAAGCACGAGAAACAGGTGGAGCGGGCGGCCGCCGTGATTCCGCCGGATAGCCACGGTCTGACCGTGCTGCCCTTCTGGGCTGGTGAGCGCAGTCCGAATTGGCGCGGGGACGCTCGCGCGGTGATCGCCGGCCTGTCTCTCGGCAGCCAGCCGGCGCATCTGCTGCGGGCGTCGATGGAGGCGATCACTTATCAACTCGTCGCCGTCGCTGGCGCCATTGAGCACGCCATAGCCCGCCCGCGCGCGGTGATCGCGACCGGCGGTCAGCTGATTCATTCCGCCGCCTGGCGTCAGATGCTGGCCGACGCTATCAACATTCCGGTGCCAACCTCTCCGCACACGGAGGCCTCGAGTCGTGGTGCGGCCCTGCTGGCCCTCGAGTCCCTGGGCCGGCTGCCGCACCTGTGGTCGACCTTACCCGCGCGCGGTCGAACCCACCGGCCGCGGGCCAGCGTTCACACGGTCTACGAACGCGCTCGACTGCGCCAGCAGCAGCTCTGCGCGCTCCTGCTTCCCCCGCTCGGCCAGCCCGAGCGTGCCACCCCTATCGCCGCGGCGGGATCAGGCTCCAGAACGACGGATCTTCGAACCCCAGCCGCCAGACACTGATGCCCTTGAGGCCGTACTCGTACATCAGGGGCAGCTTCCGCCGCAGTGTGTCGGGGCTCTGGATCCAGAGCTCGTGGTGGACACCGTACGCGTCGTAGCCGAAGTGCATCTCCTCTTGGGTCGGATCGAACGCCGCGGTGACGCCGTGCTGCTGCGCCAGGATCATTGCATCGGCATAGGAGCTGGAGGTCAGATATCCAATGCCGGTCCAATCGTGGTAGTAGGTCGGCAGGCCCAGCGTCGCCTTCTCCGGCGGCACCCCCTGCATCGAGAACTCCAGGGCCTGACGCATCCATGGGGTTCCGGAGACGGCGCCAGGGGGTGTCACACCGTTGTGCTCGTCATACGTCATAAAGGACAGAAAGTCGGCCGCCTTCGCCAGCGCGGCGAAATCGTACGCGCCCGACCATTGACGGAAGTAGTTGAGCAATGACCCGGTTGCACTGTCGTCGCCGGGCATCCGTGGAATGACCGCGATGGAGAGGTTGAGACCGGCCGGATGGAAGGCGCTGGCGCAATCCTTGACCAGCCCCGTGAGCAGGTCGCGATCGGTCCAGGGAATCTGCTCGAAGTCGAGCTGGAAGCCGGCATAGCCAAAGGCCTTTGCCTCCTTGACGAGGTTGCCGCACAATGCGGTGCGAAGATTGGGATCGGCAAGGATCGCATGACCGACGCCAGGATCAACATCTTTATTGACGATCAGCGGGATGATGGCGACTCGGCTCGCATGTGCGGCGTCGATGACGTCCCGCCTTGCATAACCGGTGATGCTGCCGTCGGCGTTTGCGTCGTACCAGGCGGGGCTGAGCACATCGATCTGACCCAGGTGGGCCATGAGTGAGGCGCGGCCGTCATCCGTGTTGACGTAGTACATCTGGACCATGTGACCGGGCACTACCTGAGTGAGCGTCGAAGGAATGGAGAGGCCGGCGCTCTGGAACTTGCGGCTGCGCGTCCCATCCGCGGCATTGATACCAGGGTCGATCATGACGACGGCGTGGTCGTTTAGACCGAAGCCGGTGGACACCACGTCGACCGTCTGCGCATCGCGCCAGGTGAACGTCGGATTGCCCGTGACCGTGACGTGCGCCTGCGCCTGCGCCTGATCGGCGACCGCCCGAGAGAAACGAATGGTTGCCGCCACGCTGACCTGGGAATCGGCCTGAAGATGAAAGAGGTGCATCGACACCGCGGCGCTGAGCGGTGGCACAACCTGGAAGGCGGCGCGAATCTGCATGGCGCCGGCCGCCAGCTGCATCGTGTGGCGGCTGCCGAGTGCCAGGGGGCCGGGAATCGCGACGCGCAACACGGCGCCCCCCGCGGTGGCGGAGAGAGCAACCGGGCGCCCGTCCATAACCAGGTGCCAGTCACCGGGTTTCAGCGGACGGCTGACCCTGACGACCAGCTTTGGATGTGGCGACACCTGCGGCAGCGGCGCCGAGAGCACCGACGTCCCGTCGAGCTCCATGGCGTCGACATTGACGACCGGCATTGGATTCAGCTCGGTCGCCAGGAGGCCCCCCAGCAACAAGATTCCGGTGGTCATCGCCCCGGCGCCCACAAAGACCGGGAGGCGCATGCGGCGCGAGTATCGCTGGCTGCCAGCACCCCGGCAAACGCTCGCTGTAGCACCAACTGAGGCTCAACCGTTAGGCGCTTACACCGGGACGCCGTTATCAGCTTTGCTGATTTGGTTCGCCGGCGCCGGGGTAGAAAAAAAATTGTGGACGTGCTTGATATCCTCCGGCGACAGGCGGGTCGTTTCCAATGCCCCAAGTGTGGGCAGAGCCTGGCCGAGTGCCAGCTCGAGATGGTGACTCACCACGATGACCAGTCACTCGTCAAGGTGACGTGTGCCCACTGCCAGGACACTCGGCTGATCGCGGTCGCGTTCGCGGCCGAAACCGAAACCGAGGCGCCGGCAATTGACGTTCGGGACGAGCCTGCCGAGGACCTCGGTGTTGCCATCAGCGCCGACGACGTCCTGGATGCCCGCCTGGCGCTGGCCGGCCACGCCGGCGATCTCGAGAGCCTACTTCGCTGATGCGACCTGTCACCAACCGGTAACAATCCAAAGCCGACAGCGCCTGTGCTGGACTTGACCCAACCTCGACCGTAAGATGACGCCGTGGAGAGGGGTCGGCGCCGCGCGCTGGCGGCAACCGTGCTTGCCGTCGCGGCCTGGGTGACGGGGAGCCTTGGGGCATCCGCCGGCCCGGCCGTGCCAACCTTCAGTCAACGATCGATGCAGTGGTCCCGGGAGGCCCTGGGCAGCGACCGGCTGGACACGATCGGGTCATCCGGCTGCGCGCTGACGGCGGTCACGATGGTGACGGCCGCCTACGGTTACCCCACCAACCCGGGGACGCTGAACCGCTGGCTTACCGCAAACGGCGGCTACCTCGAGAATGACCTGCTGCTCTGGCGTCAGGCAGCGGCCGCGACCCAGGGATCGGTGCGCTGGAAGTGGCTGCACGTCCCGGGCATGGTGTCGCAGCTGCGCACCGACGACCAGGACATCGAAGACCTACCGCCGCAATCCGTGGTGGAGGCCCAACTCGATGCTGGTCGCCTGGTCGTCGCCGAGGTGCGGCTCTACGGCGGCATGCACTTTGTGGTGATCACCGGCCATCGCGGCCAAACCCTCTACATCAACGACCCCTGGTACGGCGACCGCACCACTTTGCAGGCTCGCTACGGGAACTACCGGCAAGCGGTGCACTCGGCACAGGTCTACTACCGCAGTTAGCGGCCCGGCGAGTCAGGCTGCGGCAAGTTCCTCGTCGTAACTGGCCGCGCCCCATTGGCGAGTCCGCTGGGCAATGGCGGCGGACAGGGTGGCAAACGTATCCGCGCGAAACAAGGCGCGATCCAATTTCAGGACCTGGCTGCCGGCCGCGATTTCGAGATGGCCACCCTGGCGGGTGATGACCTCGTTCATCCCCTGGACCCGGTCCCAGGGAACCAGCTGGGGCCGGCGATTGAGCCAGGCGTGGCCGACCGGGCGCAGCGCAATGCCTTCCCGCGTGACCGTCACCTCCATCCACTCGATGAAGAAGCTGTGGAAGAGCAACCCGACGCTGAACGCCAGACCGCAGCCCATCGCGATCGCGAGTGCAGCGAAGGACCCATTGTGGGTCTCCGAGACTTCGACGACGGCCAGCACGAACCCCAGGGCGCAGGCGGCGATCGGGACACCGGGCCAGAGGATGACGAGCCGGTTCAGCGGGCTATCCGGCCGAAAGCTCATGCGTGCTCATAAACTATCGAGCGCAATCAAAGACAACATTTCGGCCATCGCATCGCTGCAGAGATGTTTCGCGGGTGTGACGAGCGCTTCCCGTCGCCGCCAAGCGCCGTTCCGGCCGGGGACTCTCTGCTTAGACGTCCAGCTCTTTGACGTCGAGCTCGCGCAGCTCCGCCGGAGCCTGCAGCCCGTTGTCCACCAGGATCCGGAGTAAACGCAACACGTAGCGGGCGCCGTTGAGATTGACGCCATGCTGGCGGGTCAGGGTCTGAATCGCCTGAAGTTTGCGGATGTCGCGCTGCGAAAAGCGACGGCGGTTGGTGGAGGTTCGCTTGGGGACGACGAGGCCCAGATGCTCGTACATCATCAGTGTTCGAGGATGGGTCTGCAAAATCTCCGAGGCCACGCTGATGGTGTAGATCGGTTTGTCCAGCGAGAGGCTGGTGTCCGACGGTGCGCGGCGGGTTACTCCTTTAGCCAATCCTCAATCCCCTCGGACAGACTGGTGGGCGTTGTGCGCGCCTTGATGAGGTACTCGTGGGCCCCCAGCCGCAACCCGCGCGCAACCAGATCCTCTTCATCGTAATTAGAGAGGATGATAACCGGAATATCCCGCGTCTTCTCCTGCGCCCGCAATTTCCTCAACACTTCGAGCCCGTCCATTTTGGGGAGGCGGATGTCGAGGAAGATGATGTCGGGGGTCAGGTCGCCTGCTTTCTTCAGGCCGTCCTCGCCGTCGAGGGCGGTATTCACGCGATAACCATCGAGCTCCAACTTGAGGCGGTACATCTCCAGGACCGAGGGATCGTCTTCCACCAGGAGAACGTCGACCAGGTCCTCGTCGGTCTGGGTCGCCCGGCTCGCGCCGGCGCTGCGGCGCGTCTTACTTTCCATAACACTCCCCTTGGCGCGAAGCAGTATAGACGAAGTCGGTGAATCTCGCCGCCCTTATGGAAAGGAATACGGTCCGATTACCCCGAGGCATACGACCGATCGCGTGGACATGCCCCAGAAAAGTTAAGGCCCTCCGAAGGGAGGGCCCGAAGAGGGGGGCAAGAGAACTAATGCGGATTATAGGAAGGCCCGCGAGTCTTGTCAACAGGAGCACAGTCAGTAATTGTCCCGAGCCGACTGTCCCTAAACCCCGAACCCGGCGCATAACGATCCGCAAAAACGGTGAGCCAGGAAACCGGCAGCCCGCGGGATCCGCTCGGGCGCTAGACGTCGAGCTGCGACACGTCGATATCGCGAAGCTCGACCGGCGCGGAAAGCTGGTTCTCGTGCAGGAGCTTGAGCAGCTTCATGATGTAGCGCACGCCCGCGAGGTTGACCGAATGCTGCCGAGTCAGCTTCTGGATGGTCTGCAGCTTCATCACGTCGCGCTGCGAGAATCGCCGGCGATTCGTCGATGTCCGCTTCGGCACGACCAGGCCGAGATGCTCGTACATCATCAGCGTCCTTGGATGAGTCTCCAGGATCTCCGACGCCACGCTGATGGTATAGATCGGCTTGTCGAGGGAGATGTTCGTGTCACGTCGGGTCTCACGCTTGACGGCGGTTACCATGCGGCCTCCAGTGCTCTTGTGCTTCCTGTATTGATAGCGTCCGCCGCGTGGACTCCGACGGCGAAATCGTGCTGAGTATAGGGGCGCAACGTGAGTAGGCTCAACGTAGGATTCGTAAATAGATGTGAACTCAGTTGAACGCCCACCCCCGGGCTAACGATATGGACAGAACATCAGTGTGCTGCTATCATATTTGCTAACAGCGCCTTGTGGCGCTAAATCTACAGGAGGTGCCGCGTGGGCGAGTTTGGCGACAAGGCGGAAGGCGAAATGAAGGATGCCGGCGGGAAGCTGACCGGCGACAAGAAGATGGAATGGGAAGGCAAGGCGCAGAAGGTGAAGGGCGATGTCGAAGGCGCGGGGCGTGAGATGACCGAAGGCGAGCCTGCGACGGACAAGCCGGTCGAGGGCGAGAAGGGCGTCTAGAGGCGAGGATCGCGCAAACCGGCCTTCGGGCCGGTTTTTTTATCGGGGAGTGGCCGGTGGGCGAGTACCGCCCGGTGGGGATGATTCCGCGGTCGCGGCTTCGGTGGAAACCTCGGGTCCCGCCCGCCGTCCCGCCTGGTAGCGGCCCGCGGGTCCCGCCTCGGGGGCGGATGGCCCGCCCCCACGCGGCCGAATATGGCTCAGGGTGGATTCCCGCAAGATCAAGAAGAGCAAGAGGGCAACCGACCCCAGGAGGAAATTCACGCTCAGCCACGCGCTTCCGATGGCAGGGGTAAAAAATCCGAGCACGAAACCGATCAGTGCCATGAAGAAGGCCGCGATGCTACCGATGTGCATGAACTCGTCCTGGAGGTGATGCCGCGGAAACAGCTGCTGCAGACGGTCTTCCAGGGCGGACCGCGACCTGCCGCCCGATGGCAGGCCGGACGATCGAACCGGGCCGCTCGGCGGATCCGCTTGCGATTTCCCGCAGAACCGGCAAAACCGGGCACCCGCCTCAATGGGCTTGCCGCACTCCCGGCAAAAGATGGTTGCGCTCTTTTCGGCTGAGGCCGCGGCTGACAAAGCTGCCCCATTATAGGTTGGCGCTCTCCAGTTCGCGGCCACCTCCCGGAGGGCGTAACCAAAGTCCCGGCGGGGCCGTTCGACAGAGGCAACCGGAACATTCTCGGACCCATCCCGTACAGAGGAGCTCCGCTTAGGTTACAATGGCTAAGTCAGATTTCCGTAGAGCAGTTACGGTACGTTTTAGGGGCCTGAAATGATCAACATCCGGCATGCGACCCACTCAGTCACCGCAGATGGCCTCTCGTCCCTCGCCGCTCGCCGACGGCAGATCCGGCGTCAGCGCCGGTCTACGGCGCGGGCGCTGGCGAGCGGACTGGGGTGGGGAGCGGTTATGCTCCTCTCTCTGTGGCTCCTGCTTTCGGGGATCTCCGGGTTTCTGAGCGCCTAGCGGCTCGCCGGCGCACACAACGCCACGTAGACCGGTGGCGAAAGCGCAGCCGTGCCGACTTCCGTCGCACCGTGATCCTTGGTGTCGTGGTGGTGTTGCTCCTGCCCCTGATGGGCATCCCCGCGATCACCGCCCAGGCCGTTGGACCCTTGCCCGCCGTCAGCGGCCTGTCGTCCAACAAGCTCCAGCAGGACACGCTGATCTACGACCGCCATGGGCAGCTGCTCGCCGACGTCGGCAAGGAGGGCAATCACCGGATCGTCGTGCCCCTCAACTACGTCTCGCCCTGGGTCGTGAAGGCGACCCTGGCCACCGAGGACCGCACCTTCTACAGCAACAGCGGCATCGACGTCGGCGGCATTCTTCGGGCCGCGATCGCGAACTACCAGCACCATCACATTCAGCAGGGCGGGAGCACCATCAGCCAGCAGTTGATCAAGCAGGTCTACATCGGAAGCAACGCTCCAAACGACATCCAGCGCAAGATGAAGGAAGCGATCCTTGCCATCGAGCTGAACCGCGAATACAGCAAGAATCAGATCCTGGAGATGTATCTCAACACCATCTTCTACGGGAGCCAGACCTATGGGATCGAGGCGGCAGCACGCAGCTACTTCCAGACCAACGCCCACGATGTGTCGCTGGCCCAGGCCGCCATGCTGGCCGGCCTCCCTCAGGCGCCGACGCGATACAACCCGGTCGTCAACTTCGCGTCCGCCAAACAGCGCCAGGCGCAGGTGCTGGCCGCCATGGTTGGCGAGAAGTTCATCACGGCGGCCGACGCCCAGGCTGCCTATGCCGTCAAGCTCCAGGTCTTCTCTCCCGTCACCAAGTTCGAGGCGCCCTACTTCGTCGACTACGTCTTGAAGACGCTCGCCAAGGACCACGGCATCAACTCCAGCGATCAGCGGGGCTATCGCGTCTACACCAGCCTCGACCTGAATCTCCAGCACATGGCGGAGAAAGTGGTGCGCGACCAGGTGGCGCAGAAGGGCGGTTTCTACAACTTCCATGATGCGGCGCTGGTCAGCATGGACCCGAAAACCGGCCAGGTGCTCGCCATGGTCGGCGGCGTCGACTACAACCGACCCGGAGGCCAATTCAACTTCGCCTACGACGTCCCGCGCCCGCCCGGCTCGAGTTTCAAGATCTTCACCTACACGGCCGCCATCGAGAGCCGGAAAGTAAACATGCTGAGTCCGGTGCTCGACGCCCCGATGGTCTTCCCCACCGGTGGCGATGGTCCCGGCTACATGAGCGGATATGCGAAGTACATTCCGCAGAACTATGACCGCCGCTTTCACGGCACGCTGCCGCTCAAAATGGTGATGGGTAACTCGTTGAACATCCCCGCGCTGAAGGTCGAGCTGCGCACGGGCATCCCCGCGGTGGTCGACATGGCACACCGACTTGGCCTGACCTGTCTGGGCGAACCCTGCGACCGAAAACCCGCTGACTACGGCATGAGCCTGACGCTGGGCGCCTACCCCGTACGGCTGGCGGACATGGCGACCGCGGCCTCAACGCTGGCGACGCTCGGCGTCCGCCACCGCGAAGCGCCAATCCTCAGCATCAAGGACGGACTGGGCCGCGCCGTCTACACATATGACCCGAAAACCGTGGAGTACCGGGCGGTCGACCCGGGCGTGGCCTTCATCATCGCGTCCATCATGTCCGACGACCGCAACCGTTGCCTTGAATTCGGCTGTGGCGGCGACCTTACCCTGGCTGGGCGCCACGTCGCCGCCAAGACCGGCACCACCAACGATTTCAAAGACAACTGGACGGTCGGTTTTACACCGAGCCTGGCGACCGCCGTGTGGGTGGGAAACCCTGACAACAAGCCGCTCAGTCACAACTCGACCGGGATCGTCGGCGCCGCTCCCATCTGGCACAAGTTCATGACACAGGCACTCGCCGGCAAACCGGATGAGTGGTACGGCGCAGTCCCGGCAGGCATCGACCAGATCGGGCAGAACTACTTCCTGACCGGCACCGAAAACCTGCCGAAGACGCTGGCGCAGCCGTGGCCGCAATGCAAGCTCCCCGCGAACTACAGTCCCTACAGCCTGAGCTATTCGCAGATCACGGTGGATGGCGTCTACTGCGTCATCAACGCGCCCAAGCCGCCGCCGGCGCCGACGCCTTCACCCGCGCCCAGCCCAACGCCTGACTGCCTGCCGGGTCTACCGCTTCCGCCCGGTCAGTGCAAGCCACATGACTAGCGCCCCGACCGCTTCCCTGAGAGCGGCCTAGGCGATCCCCGGCTGGTCGGTGGAGGCTTTTTCGCCGCGGCCCTGCTCGCCGTCGCCGAAGGGCATCCGCTGGGCGAGCTCGCCGGCACGGTCACGGAGCTCGATGCCGCGCTGCATCAGGTCGTCTCGCATTTCCTCGCCGGTCTTGGGAGCGAGCAGTAAGGCGAGCCCGAAGCCGACAGCGACCCCGATCAACAGCCCGGTAACGAACCGCTCGACGCCGGCGTCTTCGTCCTGCGTGAGGCGGGTGCGCCGCAAGGCCGCCACCGCGTCCGTCAAACGGTCTTTCACCTCGAAATCCTGGGCCGCCTTGTTCGCGCGATCGAGCAGGTCGCTCAATCGGTCGATCGTCTTCTCCACGGTCTGATCCATCCTCATCCTCCTATGGGCGCCTGGCCCGGCTTTCTATTCCTGGAGCGCCCCGCCGAGGGAGGCGTAATCGGCGAAGCCGACCCGGCCCCGCCACTGTTGGCAGCCATCATGTCCTCCGCCTGACCCAGTAGGCGCGACACCCGCTGCCGGGTGCGCAGCCCGGACTCGGGCGCATAGAGCAACCCCAGGATGGCGCCCGCGATCGCGCCATGGGTCAGACCTCGCAAATATCCCATCTGGAAAACACGCTCCTCCCGCGCCAACCCCGCCCGGTACCGCCAAACGCTACGGCCATCGTACCACTTGCGTTTTTGCCGACCGACGCCGGTTTGGCGGCACGAAATTTCGGAATCTTGGGTGAACTTGGTTATACTTACCACCGGTGGAAAGGGGGGAAAGGTGACAGACGCGATGTTGACTTTCGCGATACGGCGTCCAAGGAGGGGACATGAGTGAAGTGGTCGATGAGGACGTTAACGTCCTCTTCATCGAAGATGACCCGGCCGTCGCCGAGATGTACAAGCTCAAGCTGGAGCTCGACGGCTACCGGGTTACCGTAGCCAAGTCCGGTGAGGAGGGCCTCGACCACGCCAAGAACCAGGTGCCGGACATCGTGTTTCTCGACATCCGCCTTCCCAAGATGGATGGTTTTGCCGTCCTGGAGAATCTGCGCTCCGACAACGTGACCAAGAACATCCCGGTCATCATCCTCTCCAACTACGGCGAAAAGGAGTTGGTCGACCGCGGTCTCAAGCTGGGCGCGCTCGACTACCTGATCAAGTCAGAGACCACGCCGGCAAGCCTCAGCCGTGGCGTACAGGATTGGGTCAAGGAATAGCGTTGGTCCCGAATCGCGACCCGCGGATCGCCGGGGCGTTTGACCTCGACAAGCCCCTCTACACCATCAGTGTTGCGTCGGAGATCCTCGAAACCCACCCCCGTACCCTGATGATGTATGAGGACCTGGGGCTGATCGAGCCCTACCGGACGGCCACCAACCGGCGGCGCTACTCGCAACGCAACGTGCGCAAGTTGCAGGTCATCCAGCAACTGACCCGGGAGAAAGGGGTTAACCTCGCCGGCGTCAAGTACATTCTGATGCTGCTGGAATCACTCAAGCGCGGCGCGGTCAAACCGCCGGAAGACCTCAAGCAGGTCTACGACCTGTACGAAGAGATTATCTAGCTTGCGGCGATCGGGGGGTCGGCGTCCCGGTCGCCGGCCGATCCGGCAGACGAGTCCTCCCAGTCATGGGCTTCGGCGGCGGCGATCCGCGCGGCCACCCCCGACTCCTGGACTTTCGGCAAGGTGACAGCGGCCGGCTCGATCGCCTCTTCGAGCAGCAGGCGGTCGAGTTCGTCGCCGTCGATCGTTTCCACCAGCTGTAAGTGCTCGGCAATCCGCACCAGCGTGGCTCGGCGCGTGTGGCAGATGTCGTATGCCTGACGATAGGCCGCATCGGTCAGCGCCTTCACCTCCGCGTCGACATCAGCGGCCGTCAACTCGGAGAAGAACAGGCTGTCGCCCTCACCCCGGCGGTGCAATGTGACCAGACCAAGCCGCTCGCTCATGCCAAACTCGCAGACCATCTGGCGGGCGATGCTGGTGGCCTGTTCGATATCCTGCTTCGCGCCGGTTGTGACATCGCCAAAGATGATCTCCTCAGCGGCCCGGCCACCCATCGCCGACTCCATGCGGCTCATCAGCTCAGACTTCGAGGTCAGGTACCGATCCTTCAACGGCAGCTGGATGGTGACACCCAGCGCCTGGCCGCGTGACACCACCGAGACTTTGTGTACCGGGTCGCTCTTCGCAATCGATTTCATCACCAGGGCGTGGCCGACCTCGTGGTAGGCGATGATTGACTTCTCCTCCGGCGTGATCATCCGGCTTCGCTTCTCGGGTCCGGCCATCACCCGAAGGCTCGCCTCGTCCAGCTCCTGCCTGCCAATCGCGACCTTCTTGTTCCGGGCGGCGAGGATGGCCGCCTCGTTAAGAAGGTTCGCCAGGTCGGCACCGGTAAAGCCCGGCGTCTGCCTGGCGACCAGATCGAGGTCGATATTTTCGGCCAGCGGCTTGTGCGCCGCATAGAGACTCAGGATCGCGCGCCGGCCATTGAGGTCGGGCGCGTCGATCGCCACCCGCCGATCGAAACGGCCGGAGCGAAGCAGCGCGGGATCGAGGACGTCCGGACGGTTCGTAGCCGCGATCACGACCACGGCGCAGTCCGTGTTGAACCCGTCCATCTCCACGAGCAGCTGGTTGAGGGTTTGCTCACGCTCTTCATTAGTACGGATCTGCGCACCGCCACGCTTGCGCCCGAGGGCATCGATCTCGTCGAGAAAGACGAGGCAGGGGGCATTTTTCTTCGCGTGCCGGAAGAGATCGCGGACGCGCGCCGCGCCCACACCGACGAACATCTCGACGAAGTCGGACCCGCTCAACGAGAAATACGGGACCTTCGCCTCACCGGCGACCGCCCGAGAGAGCAGCGTCTTGCCGGTGCCGGGTGGACCGACCAGCAGGATGCCACGCGGCATGCGCGCACCAAGCTTGCCGAAGCTGCTCGGCGCTTTGAGGAATTCGACAACCTCTTCCAGCTCGTGCTTGGCTTCGTCGACACCGACCACCTGGGAGAAGGTGACCTGGTCGGCGTCGCCAGTACGGGCCTCGGCGAGATGCTTTGTCATGGCGCCCATCGGATTGCCCAGCAGGTTGGACCGCCTGAGCAGGATGAACAGCAACGCCAGCAGGACAAGCAGTCCCAGCAGGTTCGGCAGCACGGCCGCGAACGAGGTTTCGTCGGTCGACTGAACCGCGACTTTGACGTTGTGGCTCCGCAGGTACTGCTCGGTCGTGCCCATGGAGGATTCTTTTTCGATCGTCCACGACTGATGACCGGCCGTGTCCGTCAATACGATGCGCTGACCAGTGATGCTGGCGCCCAGGATCTCGCCGCGGTCGACGCGGTCGAGCACATCGCTGATCGGAACGCTGGGCTGGTTCCAGACGGAGTTGGCGCCGGCATGTCCGAGAAACCACAGACCACCGGTAACGAGAAGGACCAGGGCCAGGAGCGCGGGCACGAGCATCCATCGACGACGCAGCCCCGACAAGGCGCGAAGACGGCGAACAAGCCATTTCATTGGTTCCTCAACCCCTCTCCTTAGTACGCAACCGGCTGGTCAGGTAGCGCGATCAGAGCCGTGCCGGCGATGCCGCCCGCGCGGTACCGCTGCCAGAACGGGTACGCGGTGATCGCCTGTTGCTCTTCCCCGGTCACCCCGTTGTCCGCATTCGCCAGCCGGTAGTAAGACCAGCTGATCCCGCCCTGGGCGCGTGTCTCATCCATCGAGGTGACGATCTCATCCCCGGGTGGGGCACCGGGCGTGCCATACTCGGGCGCGGCATCATAGGCTTGCGCCGTGATCGTCAGCGGGCGCTTGAACGGATTGACGCCCGGGTCGCGGAACTGTTGGAACACCTGGTCGACGTAGGCCCGAGCTCCGCCCGCACCGCTGTACTGCGGCAGGCCGGTGGCTCGCCAGTACACCATCGGGGCAAAGACCTGGCAATAGCGCGACATGGTCGCGTAGGCGTAACCGGGGTGGTCATAGGGGGTTGGCAGGGTGCTCGCAATCAGCAGGTAGCGATCGCCGAGACCGTTCATGCCCTGGATCCCGCCGCGGATTCCCGACAGGTACTGGCCCACATTCGGGTCGGACGTGCTGTTCCCCTCGATCGTCAGCGCCAGGCCATCCAGGCGCTGGCCCTGCTCTTCGAACTGCGCCGCTGCCAGGGCATCGGCAGTGTCGGCGTTCGGGTCATCGAGCATGGGCTCGATCCAACCGATGATGCTGAGCCCATGCTGATGCGCGATGGGCAAGAGGTCCTGGAGGGCCGAAGCGCCGTAGAAGTGGTACCGCGAGTCGGCGATCCTTATATATAGGTGGCTGAGGTCAGCCCGGACGGCGGCATCGACGATGGCCGCGGCCCGGTCGGCATCGGGATCGTTCCAATCACCGTTGAAGATCATCAGCCAGGCGCCTTTGCCCTTGACGCCGTCGAGCGGTGAGCGCGGCGCCTGGGCGAACGGCCGCGCCGTTACCGGCAGCTGGACGATCGCCGCGGTCGGGCGGCCGAAGCTGACGATCACGTGGCTGGCCTGTGCCTGCTCCTGGGCTCGAGCCTCCAGGTAGGCGCGCAGACCGAAAGGGGGCGTGAGGAGAGCGAATAGCGTCACTCCCAGCACAACCCTCCCTCCAAAGACCGTGACTTGCCGTAAGATGCGCGACATGCTCCAAGGAACGGCTGCGACGCCGTTCGGGCGTGACACTAGCGGCAAGCTCGAGCGTGTTCAAGCGAGCGTCACGACGGCTAAGGTGATACGCCCCCGTACAGCCAATGGGTAGGCTTTTCCGGATCGTCACGCTGCGCACAGCGACGCCACAATTGACGCAAACGACGGCGGCCTTCGCTGTTTATCACAAATCCTGACATGTGGGCTATAATTGTTTACAGCTTTCCATCCGGGAGGGCCGCAATTGGCAATGCCGCATAAGTCCAGCGAAGTCTCCGACATGTTCGATATCGAGCCCCGTACGCTTTTCGTCTACGAAAGCGAGAATCTGATCGCCCCCGAGCGAACGCCGACACAGCGGCGGCGTTACTCGCGCCGCGACATCGAGCGGATCCGGCTCATTCGCGAATTGACCACGGTGCATGGCATCAACCTTGCCGGTGTCAAAGTCATTTTTTCTCTGATGGAGGCAGCGGTACAAAGCCGGCTGCAGATCCCAGAGAACGAATTTCCGGAGCTTGCCGGCGCCCGCCACCTCTGGGCCTGAGCCCTAGAGCGTTCCCTCGCGTCCGACCGGGAGTGTTTCCTCGCGGGCGGCTTCAGGATGCCGGGCGGCGAGGGGCTCCACCAGGTCCCGGATATCCTGCAGCTGCGCCGAGATCCAGCGGGCCACATCATTCTGCTGCACCACGGCCCGCATTTTCTCGGCGCGCCCGTGGCGTTCCACTGGGTCCATCAGCAGGGCGTGCTGCAGGGCCTGAGCAGTCGCGTCGACGTCAAATGGATTGATCGTGATGGCCCACTCGCCAAGCTCCTCGTGGGTGCCGGCATTCTCGGAGAGCACCAGCGCACCGCCCCGGCGGTTCACCGTGATCCCCTCTTTCGCAACCAGGTTCATGCCGTCGTAGATCGGATTGACCAGGAGCACGTCGAACTGCTTGTAACCCGCCACCGCCCGGTTCATATCCTCACGAAGCTCGAGCCGAATAGGCTGCCAGTCATCGGACGCGAGGCGGCTATTGATCACCCTGGCCACCTGGAGGACCTGACGCGCGTATTCGCGGTATTCCGGCACGTTCTGGCGCGTCTTCTGCAGCATCGCCCAGAAGATGACCCGCCGCCGCCATTCCGGATGGGCTTGAAGCAGCCGCTCGTAGGCATAAAACCCGCGCACGATGTTCTTCGACAGGTCCATGCGGTCGACCCGATAGATCAGCTGCTCGGGACGCCAGCGTAGGATCTCCCGCTCGGCGCGCTCGACTCCCGGGCTGCCGGCGCTGCGCTCGAATTCCCGTACATCGATCGAGATGGGATAGCGACGCACCCATACCGTCCGGCCGCGATAGAAGGCGGTCTGTTGGCGGAAGTCGACGGGCAGCCCCATGTTCTCTTCGCACGTCAGCAAGAAATTGCGAACGTCCGAATGCGTCTGTAGACCGATGATGTCGGCCGCCAGCAGGCCGTCCATGATCTCGTCCCGCATGTATTGCGGCAGCACCTTCCAGTACTGCGGGGTGGGCCAGGGGATGTGAACGAAATGCTGTATCACCGCATCCGCCAGCTCGCGGCGCACCAACCGCGGCACGAGGTACAGGTGGTAATCATGCGACAGCACAAGCGGCCGCTTGCGACCGCGCCGCGCTTCGCGCACCACTTGCTGGGCGAACAGCTGGTTGACACGGCGGTAGCCTTCGTTCCAGGCCCGGTGCGTGCTGTCATCGAGAACGGGCGCTTCCGCCAGGTTCCAGAGGTAATGCTGGACGAACCAGAGCAGCGGGTTCGCAATCGCGTTGTAGTACAGGTCGTAGGCGAGGCGCGGTGGATTGACCCAGCTGACCTGGAAGCGGGCACCGTCCGCGGTCTCGACCACCATCGGCTCTCCGCCGCTCCCCAGGTCGAGCTCGCCTTCGAATCCATCCCGCGCCGAGGCCACCCACACCGCCCCGGTGGCCTGGGCAAGGCCCGAGAGCCCCGTCACGAGCCCGCCAGATCCCCGAACAAAGCGTTCTCGGTCGCCGGCGTCGGGCGCGAGGTCAACCGGCGGGCGGTTGGCTGCCACGATCGGATGAAAATCCTTGAGAAGGCGGCGGGTGTACTGCTCGATCGCCAGCATCGCTTGGTCTAACTCTACGCGGCATGCTCGAATGGCCCGGCTTCGGAAGCCGGGGCTTGCGCCGATTGGCAATAAGTGATATCGTGGGTATAAAGTTACGGCTAAGCGGGGCCGGGGAATGCTCCGCGCTGGGGTGACATGGGAAAACGAAAGCGAATGCCGGCGATTGCCCCGGGTCGGGCTGTCTTCACGCCCAGCATCGCTAGCGAGATCCTCAACCTCCACCCGCGCACGTTGATGATTTACGAGAGCGAGAACCTGATCAAGCCGCAGCGCACGGCCACGAACCGTCGGCGGTACTCGGAAGACGATATCCGGCGAGTTCGCGTGATTCAGTTCCTCACCCGCCAGAAGGGTGTGAACCTCGCGGGGGTGAAGTACGTCCTGCATCTGCTGCAATCCCTGGGGAACCAGGGCCTCGACCTCAACCAGGTCCGCGAGCTCGACACGCTACAGGAGGTCTCCGGGAACGGCCTCTCGGCTTGAGTTCTAGCACTCTCCGTGAAAGTGCTTGACAGGGCTTGTGGACTATGTAACAGTGCATGTATCATCTTTCGTGGATCATGAACTCGGTACATTCGCGTTAGTGAAGGGAGCAGGTAGATGCTGAGCGACGCGATCGAGGAGATTCATCGTGAGTTTCAGGCGGCGGCCGACCGGCGGGACCAAGAGCTTCGCCGACGGGCGGACGTGCGACGGGTCGACGACTTCCTTCTCGCGATCGAAGACATCATCGAGAACCAGCGCGGGGCCGTCCCGGCCCCGCTGATGGACGAGATCACCCGGTTTGTCCGGCCGCTGAGCCGTAAGCTGCTGCGGGCGCTCAACCGCAACGTGACCCGTGATCCGGTACGCGTGCTGGACGTCCTCTTCGACGTGCAGCAACTGCTCCTGCCGCGGTTGATGGTGGCATAGTCCGGAGCGAGGGGGGATCCTCCGGCTAGAAAACCGATAGGCGGCGCGCTCAATAAGCCGGATAGCCGTTGCAGTTGAATCCGGACTGTGCGTCAAATAGCCTGTGCGGCCGGTCGAATTGATCCTATTGAGGTTGCCCTGATGCCACAAGTAGCGGCCCGCAGCGGCGGGCTGGGCGCGAGGTTCCGTCGTCGCTGGTGGGTCCTCCCCATCGTTTTGCTGCTGGTTGCCGCCGGGCTGGTGCTGCGCGCCTTGACCACCCCGCTGGCCGTCAGCGCCAGTGTGGCCGACGGCGATCATGCCGTGGTCCGCGGTTCGGCGGTCATCCTGACCTTCAGTCAGGACATGGACGTGGCATCGGTCAAGCATGGCTTCCGGATCACGCCGTCCGTTCCTTACACGGTGCTGGTCAAGGACCCGCACACCTTCGAATTCCATGCTCAGCTCCAGGCCGACACCGGCTATCGAATCCAGGTCGCTGGCGCCCGCAAAGCCATCGGCTTCGGGAGCCAGAACTACGGCGTCGCGTTTCACACGGAGCCGGCACCGAAGGTGACCGGAGCCAGCTTCAACGATGCCGCGCTGGCCGATGGCCAGCAGGCGGTCGCCCTGCATGGCACCCTCAAGGTCACCTTCTCGCAGCCCATGGATCCGGCCCGGACGCCGTTCTTGCTCGACGGCGCTCCGCTGGAGCCCAAGACGATCACCTGGGACAAGAGCAGCCTGACGGCGAGCGCCCTTCTTTCGCTCACTCACAGCCGGACCCACACCCTGCTGGTGCCAAAGAGCGCGGCCAATCGCAAGCGAGATTCGGCGCTGGCCGATTGGAAGCTCAGTTTTACCACCATGGTGCAGGTGCCGTCGGCGGGCTCGACAGCCCGGATCGGCAGCTCGGGCGCACCGATCATCGTCCAGATCGAAAACAGCACGCAGACTACGGTTCGGCCCCAGACCGGCATGCAGCAGGCGGACATGATTTACGAGTACATCAGCGAGTTCGGGATACCGCGGCTTTCCGCGATCTACTGGCACCCACCGTCGAGTCTCATCGGTCCGGTCCGGAGCTGCCGCTTGATCACGGTCCAGCTGGAGCAGATGTACCGTGGCATGATCTATTGCTCCGGCGCCAACAACTACGTGCTCGGGCAAGTTTGGAAATGGCCGAACGTCGTGTACGACTACGCGTACATGTACGCCTATATGTACCGGGCTTCTGACCGCTACGCCCCGCACAACGTGATCGCCCGGCCTGACCAAATTACGGCGCACACGGCGGGAGCCAACTTGCCCGCCCTGAGTTATGACATCGCTGCAGCGCACCCTGACGTGCCGCTGCCTGGCGCAATCCCGGCAACCTCTGTGACCATCAAGCAGCACAGTGCCGTGTGGCGCTACGATGCCAACCGTCACGAGTACTTGAAGTGGCAGGATGGAGTACCCTTCACCAACGTTGGGACCGGGCAGGTGCACGCCAAAAATTTGATCATCGAGCGTGTGCCCTCGTATATCGATCGGAACCCTGCTAACACCGGGGTCCACGGCACCTACAACACGGAGTACTACGAACTGGCGGGTGAAGGCACGGCCGACATCTACTCGGATGGCGGGATGATCCATGCGACGTGGAAGCATCCCAACCGAGACCTACCGGTGGTTTACTACGATGCCAGCGGCAACCCGATCGACCTCAACACCGGGTTGACCTGGGTTCACGTCATAGGGAGTGATCAATGACCTGGATGCAAACACTACGTCAACGCTGGTGGCTGGCACCGATCGCCATCCTCCTGGTCGCGGCCGCTATCGTGATTCGCATCATCACCACGCCGCTCGAGGTCAACGCCAACGTCAACGACGGTGACCAGGCGGTCCCCCGGACGGCCACGATCGACCTTCGTTTCAACCAGGACATGAAATCGGACTCGGTGCAGCATGCCTTCAGCATCAGCCCTGGCGTGCTGGTCGGCTTCAAGGCCGTAAGCGCCCGCGAGTTCCAATTCCGGCCGAAGATGGCGCCGAACACCTCCTACCACGTCAGCATCAAGGACGCCAAGAACACGTCGGGCCGGGGCGTCAGCAGTGGCTTTCGTTTCAAGACCGAGCCCGCGCCGGGCATTGCGAATGTCAAGGTCAACAACGAGAGCGTGAGCGACGGCCAGCAGGGGCTGAAGCCGACCGGTGCCATCCAGATCGGCTTCTCACAGCCGATGGACGGTGCCAAGACGCCGATCGCCGTGAACGGCAAGGCGTTCGACAGCAAGAAGGTCAGCTGGTCCCACGACGGCAAGGCGGCGACGCTGGATTTGAAGCTCGGGCACAGCCACCCCTATCAGTTGTCGATTCCGCAGACGGCGGTCAATCGCAAGCAGGACCCGCTGGCAGCGGACTGGAAGTTCTCCTTCACGACAGTGATCGAGGTGCCGTCGCAGGGCGACCCGGCCAGGATCGGGGCAGGAGCCCCGACCATCATCCAGATCGAGAACAGCAGCGATGCGCGTCCACAGGCCGGCATGCAGCAAGCCGACATGGTCTACGAGTACATCAGCGAGGGCTCGATCCCGCGGCTCAGTGTGATCTACTGGCACCCGCTGCCCGACCTGGTTGGTCCGGTGCGGAGCTGCCGCCTGATCACCATCAGATTGGAGTTGATGTACAAGGGGATGATTTATTGCTCCGGGGCGAACGATTACGTCCTGGGGATGGTCTGGAAATACCCCAACCTGGTCAATGACTACAGCCGCGGCGCGGGAAACGTGTTTTATCGCGCGTCAGACCGGTATGCCCCGCACAACGTCATGATGCACGGCAACAACGTCACGGCCTTCACCGCCAGCAAGAACGTGGCGGCACCCACCTATGACATCGCGCCCAAACATCCTGATGGAACCTTCACTGGTGATGCCGCTCCCCAAATCTCAGTCCCCGACCACGGAGCGACCTGGCAGTACGATCCCAATTCGAAGCAGTACTTCAAATCGCAGGACGGGCGGGCCTTCAACAACGTGGGCACCGGTCGGGTCCACGCCAAAACCGTGATCGTCGAATATGTCAACTCCTTCCTCGACACCAACCCGGCAAACAGTTTCCACGGCTATTTCACGGAGGCCTATGAGTTGACCGGCGACGGCCGGGCCGACATCTTCGTCGACGGCATGGTGGTCCACGCCACCTGGCACCATCCGGATCCAAATGTCCCGGCGGTCTACCTGGACGCGAACGGAAACCCGATCGAGCTGGACAACGGGTTGACCTGGGTCCATGTGATCGGCTCCCAGAAGTGGCACGGCGGCATCTAAGCTAGCGGTGCGCTGACAGACAGAACCGTCTACGTCGTCCCGCATACGCACTGGGACCGCGAGTGGTACGAGACGTTTGCGACCTTCCGCACGCAGCTCGTCGAGCTCTGGGACGAACTGCTTGCCCTGACGGAGGCGGACCCTGACTTCCGCTTCCTGATGGACGGCCAGACGGTGGTCATCGACGATTACCTGGAAGTCCGCCCGGAAGCGAAGGCGCGGCTGGAGAGCGCGGTGGCTCGCGGCCAGATCCAGGTTGGGCCCTGGTACACGCTCCCCGATGAATTCCTCGTGTCCGGCGAAACGCTGGTTCGCGATTTGCAGCGAGGCATCGCCTCAGCCGAAACCCATGGAGGCTCGATGCGGGTCGGCTATCTTCCGGACTCGTTCGGCCACGCGGCCCAGATGCCGCAGCTCTACCGCCAGCTCGGATTTCGGCACGCGGCGGTCTGGCGCGGTGTTCCACTGGCCGTCGACCGAGTCGCCTTCATCTGGGAGGCACCAGATGGTAGCCGGATTCTCACCGCCTACATGGGCAACTCCTACTCGCATGGGGTGGATCTACCGACGGAGGCGGACCGCCTGGCCAGCCGGATCGCCGACGCGCTGCAGGCCATCGAACCATTTGGTCCTACCGCCGATGTCCTGCTGATGAACGGGAACGACCATGTCCTCCCCCAGCGGGCCCTGAGCGCCGCGGTCCGCGGCGCGAGCGGGCGTCTGAACGGGACCCGGATCCGACTCGCCCGCCTTGACGATTATCTCGCCACCCTGCCGAAAGAGGGATGGCCGCTGTGGCGCGGGGAATTGCGCTCCTCCGCGCGAGCCAACGTGCTGATGGGGACGCTCTCCGTCCGGGTCCGTGAGAAACAGCTCCACGCGCGGGCGACCCGGATGCTGGAGCGGCTGGCCGAGCCGATCGCCGCCCTGTCTCGGATCGATGTCGCTGAGGCACTGGATCAGGCCTGGACACTGTTG
>Ga0209805_1000473_pt1 | contig 24402 bp, 34 predicted proteins | sample GraSoiAngelo_148_FD_185905 | JGI IMG/M metagenome (GOLD analysis project Ga0209805, IMG submission 185905) | Grasslands soil microbial communities from the Angelo Coastal Reserve, California, USA - 14_1009_09_20cm (SPAdes) (version 2) | ecosystem: Environmental > Terrestrial > Soil > Grasslands ...
CAAGGCCGGCGGCGGCGACTACTTGCTGAACTTCCTCGTCCCGCGCGTTATCACCGAAAACATCATGCGCCACGGCTTCGCCCCCGAAGCTACGCCCGAATACCGCGACGAATTTCTTTGGCCGCCGCGGTGAGTGCGCAACTTCGGCAGGTAAATTGCCAGGTAATAATTCCGGGTAGCCCGCGGCTCACGCGTTGATCGTCGTTAATCCAGTGGGTGGCCTTTGAGCAGCAGTTTCACCACACTGACCACCATGTAGCCGACCGGCCACGCGGCGGCGAGAGCGACGAGGGCGAAAACAAACATCTCTTTGGCTCGTTCACGCTCGGACTCTAGCAAAAACTCGCGCGTGAAATCGTAAAATTTGCGCTGATCGGATTCTCCCTCATCGCCCGGAGTTGGCCAATAGCCACGCCACTCTCCCATGTCCGAGCGAAAGAAATAATGCATTTGCGGAAACCGGCGCTTTCTGATTTCGCACGGACTTTTCGGTTTCATCGCCTGCGATCCTCAGCTTGATTTGTTCCAAAATATCACATCACACGCAGGTTTAAAGTCGCGGGAATTGGCGGCGAGGATGCGGAAGATCAAAGCGCGGGGTCGCGCCAAACTTCAGTTGTTCATCCAACGAATGATTTGGTCGTGGGCCTCGGACAAGACGGTCACATGGTTCGCGCCCTCAACCGGAAAAAAGTCGATGAAAGGGAATTTTTGGGCGAGCTCGCGGCCCATCCGAACAGGGATAACCTCGTCCTTCGTGCCGTGGAAGATCGCGATTTTTGCTTCCGGATTGCGTTTCCGAATTTCAGCAATGCCAGCGCGGTTGTCATAGCTCTCGATCAGCAGATGTGACAGCGGACCAGTGATAATGCGGGCAGCCTCTTCTCGCAGAGTAGTGAAGGGAGCGATCGCGACAACTCGCTGGACGCGATGACGCGAACCAAAATCAATTGCAACCGCGGAGCCGAGGGAATGACCGATGGTGCAGAGTCGCGATTCCATTTCTTCCTCGGAAAGAGCGAGACGTTTCGTCAGCGTCTTTAACGCGGCATCGCTCGACGCCCGCATACTAGCGATGGTGGCGTAGCCCTCACATTTTCCGTAGCCGGGATAATCCACCAGCAGGAACGCATCGTGAGAATTTGGATAGCCCGCGAGGATTGTCGTCCAGTCGAGTGCAAGAGAACCATTGCCGCAAAATGCAACCCAAAGTCGCACCGGTGATCGCCCGCTACTCCGTGGCGAAATGTAAAACGCCGTCTGTCTTCCGAACGGCAGCGTGTAAGAAATTTCCTCGCCATTTGCCGGCAAGGCTTGTGCGTATCCCGCGCCGTACGGCCGCGGATGATAAACCATCGAATGTTGCCTGATATAGATCAGTGCGATGAACAGGAAAAAGCTCAGAGAGAGCGCGACCAGTCCCCGAACAACAAGACGCTTCAGGCGGTTATATGGCGCATAAGATCGATGCACGTGAAGGCAAGAACGCGTTCACGGCAACGTCGAGCAAATCGATTCCTTTTGCGATACAATCGATTTTATCGATCGCCTGAATTCTTTTACTGCCAGTGACCGGGAAGCCAAGCCCAGCCGCCGGGGTGGCGCACCCAGCGACCCTCAACCCAGACCGCGGCCGGTCGCGGTCGCTCGACCCAATGTCCCGGCACCCATGCATAGCGCGCGCCAGTCCATTGCCAGTAGCCGTTCGTCCAAACGTAGCTCGGTCCCGGCGCAACGGTCCTCGTCTCTACCCGAACTGGCGGCGGCGCTTGAGTAACAAAAACCTCTCGCGTAACCGGTCGGGTTGCGACGGGACCAGTAGTCACAGTCTCGCGCGTGACTTCTGTCGTGGTCGTGACAGGGGTTTCCGCGACGCAGCCAGCTAATCCCAACAGCGCCAGCAAACAAAAAGGCATTCTCATATCATTCCTCCCCTTAAGGTTCGTTTGGGCCGAACAATTCGGCTTTGTCCGAACCTTCATCCAATAGCACAAAATCAAATCTCATCCGATGATCGCGCATGCTTTATGTCGTTGCGACACCAATTGGAAACCTCGGTGACATCACCCTGCGCGCGCTGGAGGTGCTGAAATTAGCCGACGCGATCGCGGCGGAGGACACCCGACACTCTGGAATCTTGCTCAAGCACTTTGAAATCAAAAAACCGCTCATCAGTTTTCACGAGCACAATGAAGCAATGCGCACTGCACAATTAGTCGAGCGGCTCGCCATGGGAGAAAACATCGCATTGGTGACGGACGCCGGGATGCCGGGGCTGTCCGATCCGGGAGCGCGCTTGATTCGTGAATGCATCCGGCGCGATCTGGCCTTTACCATCCTGCCCGGCCCGTCCTCGATCCTGACCGCTTTGGCTGGATCAGGATTTAGGATGGAGAAGTTTTGCTTTCGTGGATTTTTGCCGGTGAAAAGCGGGCAACGCGAACGCGAGTTGCGCGCGGCGAATGAGCGCGAGGAGACAACGATTTTTTTCGAATCGCCTTATCGTTTAACGAAAACGCTCAGTGCCGCGATCGACATTTTGCAAGATCGACAACTCTGTGTCGCGCGCGAGTTGACCAAAAAGTTCGAAGAATTCCGGCGCGGCAGCGCGCCCGAGCTCCTCGCGCATTACCAAGCGCATCCTCCAAAAGGCGAAATCGTGCTGGTGGTCCAGGAAGCGGGGGCTTCTCTCCGAGCCGTAGGCTCTAGGAAGCCGGAGGCCAAGCCGCCGACTTGATTAAAACGGCGGTTCGGAAACCGCCGCTCCTTGAAGCTGCCACTGTCCTCAGCGGCAGACCTGAAAAACTCCGCCGCCAGAGACGGCGGCAGCTACATCGGCTTGGACTTGCGACCTTGGCGCTTCTGTGCCACGTTGCGCGGCTTTTTCCCCAGAGAATCACTCGTATGGCTTTTGCAATCATCAAAACCGGTGGCCGGCAATATCGCGTCGCGGAGGGCGACACGATCGATGTCGATTTGCTCGAAACGGAAGCCGGCAAGCAGGTCGTGATTGCTGATGTTTTAATGCACGCGGATGGCGACAAGGTCACGCATGGCGCGCCGATTGACGGCGCAAAAGTAACCGCGGAAGTGGTCGAGCAGCGCAAAGACAAAAAAGTCATCGCTTACAAATTTCGGCGACGAAAAGGTTATCACCGGACGGTGGGTCATCGGCGCAAACTGACGCGACTGAAAATTAAATCGATCAGCGCCGGCGGAAAGAAAACCGCCAAAAAGGAAGCAGAATAGGATAAGAATAAGATTACGAGGAACCCCATCAATCATCATCGATCAACCATCAAGCATTCCTCATGGCTCACAAAAAAGGACAAGGCAGCGTAAAGAACGGGCGCGATAGCGTCAGCAAGAGACTGGGCGTGAAAAAATTTGGAAGCGAGCTGGTTGTCGCTGGCAACATTATTGTGCGGCAGAGGGGGACAAAATTTTTGCCGGGAAAGAATGTTGGGCTCGGTCGCGACTACACGATTTTTGCGCTGGTCGACGGGAACGTGCGCTTCGATCGGGCGGGACGGCGAGTAAATGTCGATCCGGTGGCGGCGAAGTAGCGTCACCCCGCTAGGTAATTTTAAGGTTACGCGACGGGGATCTCTTGGTCCGGCCCGACTGGCATTTTGCCCCGGGATGAAGCGTTGCCCAGATTTGCTGTTTGTTTTATAAAAGAAAGTTCCCGATGAAATACAAGACGTTCATTCTCTTTGGCGCGCCGGGTAGCGGCAAAGGCACGCAGGGCAAAACGCTCGGCAGTATCCCGCGTTTTTTCCATTGTCCGTGTGGCGATGTTTTCCGCTCAATCGACACCCGGACCGAGGTCGGCAAAGCTTTTCTCGAATATTCGAGCAAAGGCAAGCTCGTGCCCGACGAAATCACGGTCGAGCTTTGGAAAGAAGCGATCGATGCCGCGGTCGACGCCCACAAATTCAAACCCGATATCGATACTCTGGTGCTCGATGGGATTCCACGAAATGTGAACCAGGCAAGGATTATGGAGCAAATGATCGATGTGGAAAAGGTCTTCCACCTTGCCTGTCCGAATCGGGAGACGCTATTTGTGCGGCTGAAAAAGCGCGCCCTAAAGGACAACCGCCTCGACGATGCCAATGAGCAGGTAATTCAGAAGCGCCTTGATATTTACGAAAAGGAATCGCGGCCAGTTCTTTCCTATTATCCGAAGGATTGCATCACCGTGGTTGACGCAATGCAGCCACCCGCGAAGGTTTTATTCGACATCCTCGCCAGCGTAAACGGCGTCGATGGGCATCGAAATGAGTCAGTTTGAGAACTTCACTGCTTCCAGCCTTTATTGCGACAAATGTAAAGCGACCATGCCGGTACGCGAACGGCTGCTGCTAGTTTTGCCGGACAAGGAACTGTACGATTATCTCTGCACCGGTTGCGCTTCTTCGGTCGGATCGCGGGAAGTCACGACCGGTGAAAAAATGATGGCGCAAGCGATCGCGGCGCAGCAGGCGCGCCGAGGGAGGCGGGTTCCAATTTCTCTGCATTCCTAGCAAGAATGCGGATTCTCTTTATCGGCACGGGTAAAATCGGCCTGCCGACGTTGCGAATGCTGCACGAGTGGCGTGACCACGAGCTGGTCGGCGTAGTCACACAACCCGATAAGCCAGCCGGGCGCGATCAAAAACTCACGCCATCCCCGATCAAAAAGGCGAGTCAACAATTCAATGTTGCAGGTGCAACAGCTGAATATAAACTCGAGCTGCCAGTTTTACAGCCGCCTCGGATCAAGGCTCGCGACTCGGTTGACACCATTCGCGCGCTGAAACCGGACCTGATTGTAGTGATGGCTTATGGACAAATCCTTCCGCGCGAGGTGCTCGAAATTCCGACGATCGCTTGCCTGAATCTGCACGCCTCGCTCTTGCCGCGTTGGCGCGGCGCCGCGCCAATCCAGGCCGCCATTGCGGCGGGCGATCGCGAAACCGGAATCACGGTCATGTATATGGATGAAGGCCTCGATACTGGTGACATCCTGCTTCAGAGAAAAATCGAGATCGCACCCGATGAGACCGGCGCTTCCTTACACGACAAGCTGGCCCAAATTGCACAGGAAGCGCTGGCTGAGGCAATCTTGTTGCTGGAGGAAGGAAAAGCGCCTCGCCTTCCGCAGGAAAATGAACTTGCAACTTACGCGCCGAAACTCGAGCGCGAACACGGCCGGATCGACTGGACTGAGTCATCCGCTGTGATCGAAAGAAAAATCCGCGCGTTCGATCCCTGGCCTGGCGCGTTCATGGAGGTCGATCATCGCAACTTGAAAATTTTTGGCGCGACTATTGTCGATCGTAGCGGCAAGCCCGGCCAAATTTCGCGAAACGAAAATGAATTGATTGTCGCTGCCGGGGAAGGCGCGTTGTCGTTGGGCGAAGTTCAGCTTGAAGGAAAACGGCGAATGAGTGCAGCGGAGTTTTTACGTGGGCATCCCTGGATCGCTCAGCTGTAGCCGCGGTCGCCGGCCGCGGCTCCTCTCTCTGTCTACGGGTACCCAAAAGCGGCGGTCAGCGACCGCGGCTACAGCATCGCATTTTTGTTTTCATTACACGCGCCTTTGCGGCATCTTGACAGCCCATGCAGACGGAAGCCGCCGCTTACGAACGGATTGTTCTTAAATTAAGTGGTGAGGCGCTTCAGGCCCCCGGTGCGCGGGAAAACATTTCGCCCCAGGTCGTGATCGCCATTGCCGAACGCATTAAGGAAGTGCGCGATCTCGGCGTGCAAATCGGTGTCGTTATCGGCGGAGGTAATATCTGGCGCGGAACTTCCGCGGCCCATCGCGGAATGGACCGCACCACCGCTGATTACATGGGAATGCTCGCGACCGTGATCAATGGCCTGGCCTTGCAAAGTGCGTGCGCCCAAATCGGAGTGGAGACCCGGGTTCAAACCGCGATTGAAATGAAAAATGTGGCGGAGCCTTTCATTCGCGGACGCGCCATTCGTCACCTCGAGCTCGGGCGCGTCGTCATTTTCGTCGCCGGCACCGGCAATCCCTATTTTTCCACCGACACCACCGCGGCGTTGCGTGCAAGCGAGATCGGCGCGGAAGTGCTTCTGAAAGCAACCAAGGTCGATGGCGTTTATGATTCCGATCCGAACAAAAATCCAAATGCAAAGCGCTACGAACAGGTGAGCTACACCGAGGCGCTAAGCAAACGTTTGCAGGTAATGGATTCCACCGCTTTCAGTTTGTGCATGGACAACAAGATCCCCATCGTCATTTTTAACATGAACGAGCCAGAGAATATTCGCGATGTGGTGCTGGGGCGGAAAATCGGCACTCTGGTTTGCGATTGAGATTCGGCCGCGCCAAAATCTTTTATGAGCAGCGACGACATTCTTCTCGAAGCCGAAATGGCAATGGAAAAAAGCGTCGATTTCATGGCGCACGAATTCGCGGCGGTGCGGACCGGGAAAGCATCGCCCGCCTTGGTCGAGAATGTGGATGTGCAAGCCTACGGCTCGGCCATGAAACTCAAACAGCTTGCCCTCATCACCACGCCAGAACCGCGCTTACTCGTGGTGCAACCATTCGACGCTGGAACCGTGCGCGACATCGAGAAAGCACTCAACGAGTCGCGCATCGGCATAACGCCGTCCGTAGACGGCAAGATTATTCGCCTGCCTATTCCGGAATTGTCGGAGGAACGCCGCAAAGATCTGGTCCGTTCGCTTGGCAAGATGGCGGAAGAAGCGCGCGTGCGAGTGCGCGCGAATCGGCGCGCTGCCCTGGACGAAGCGAAAAAGCTGAAAGCCTCGGGTGGCCTGACCGAAGATGGGATGCGCGACACGGAAAGCGAGGTGCAAAAATTGACGGATCGATTTGTAAAATCAATCGACGATCATCTCGCGCGCAAAGAAGCCGAGATCATGAAAGTGTGAGCCTCTTCCTTACCTCCTAATCTTCCTCTTCTCTCTTTAGAACGAAGATTAAGAGGTAGAGGAAAAGGAGGAGTTACAATCTGACTAAATCGATTAAGAACTGGCACCAGAGATAGATCATCCCGCGCCAGGAATACTTTACTACGTCCTTCGCCGCGGGTTTGAGCACCCCCGCCCGGACATTGTGCGCAATCTGCTCGCGCAAATCATTTTCAATGTCGGTTTGCATCCTTTCGTCATCGAGAGGGTCGAGGGCGCTTATCTCAACGGAATGACTCCGCAGAAATTCGCGATGGCTTTGATAAAGCTGCCAAAATGTCTGATCCGGCCGCTGGCGATTGATCCGAAACTGCGGAGTTAGTTTTAATCCGTAGGACAACGGATAATTCCAGGTCGTCCAGATCAGGCCGTCTTTCGCGCGCGAAGAAATGCGCAGGTAATAAAAGGAAAGATCGTACTGTTCGTTCAGGCAAATTGTGGCTTGGGCGCGATCGTCGGTCTTATAGAACAATCTGAAAAATTGCCGGTAGTCTTCCCAATCCCAGCCCGCGTCGTTCACGTGGGCGAAGCCTTCATTTTCGATCTCACGACTGATCTCGTCGAGTGCAGGAAACAGGTTGGTGGACGGCGGACTTTTGGGCCGCAACCGTTTTTCTTTGGGCAGCCGCAAGGTGCGAATGCGCGTGAGGATCTCCAGCCACGGCAGGAATAGCCAGGTGGCCGCCCCCGCCACTCCCCAGCCGGCATTTCCAGTGATGAAATAAACTGCCAGGAATGACGCGATCAGAATTCCGAGGGCCCCGAGCTTCTGCGCAAGCGAAGTTTGATAACTGCGTAGAGCGACACTGAGAACAGCAACGCCGAGGGTGAGAAAAAGCCCAAACAGCATTTACGGTTCGATCTGATGCTGGTCTAAGAACTTTTCGAGCTGATGGACATCGAAATTTGCCAGCACTTCTTCGCCGGCTACCAGCGTCGGGACATAACTTTGATCGGAAAGGTCCTTCATCTCTTCGTAGGCGGCCCGATTCCGGCCGACATCGACCTCGGTGAACGTATAGCCGCGGGCTTGCAGAAAATCCTTCGCGTCGATGCACCATGAGCACATCGCGCGGCTATAGAGTGTGAGGTCACTGCCCATAAACAAACAATGGTAAAACAACGCCTGTACCGGCGTCAACCGACCCGCTAATAAGCTTTGGCCCAAACTACTCGTTTCTTACTCGCTTGGCCTGTGAAAATGCAACGCCCAGGTTCGGAATCGGATACTGGAATGCAGCGGATTGTGACTTTGAGGTCGTTTTTTATTTTGTCTTCGATTTCGCGCGAGCCGTTCCAATGCGCCAAGGCAAAGCCACCGTGAATTTCCGGTTTCGCCGGCTTCTTTGGCGTGAAGAAATCGTAAAATTCTTCTTTATTGTCGATGGTGCGGGTGTTGGCATCGCGAAATTTCAGCGCCCGCTGGTAAAGATTTTGTTGGATCGATCCGAGAATTTCCGGCGCGCGGGAAACGAATTCCCCCGTTACCGTGGATTGTTTCCCTTTCACTGGCTGATCACGCCGGCTCAACTCTACCGAATTTTTTTCCAGATCGCGTGGGCCAAGCTCAACTCGAATCGGGACACCTTTCTTGATCCATTCCCAATTTCTCACCCCGCCACCGAATTGGCGTCGATCGATTTCCACCTCGAGCGGGAGATTGGCGTATTTGTTTGCACGAAGCTGCGCTGCGAGTTTGTCGCAAGCTTCCAATACCTGGCCCCGCGTTTCTTCCTTCGGCGTGATCGGTAAAATCACAATCTGGGTCGGAGCGATTCGAGGCGGCAAAACGACGCCGTCGTCATCCGCGTGCGCCATAACAACGGTGCCGACCATGCGCGTGGTCATCCCCCAGCTCGTCGTCCAGCCAAATTCCTGTTTGCCTTCGCGGTTCTGAAACTGAATACCGCTCGCGCGCGCGAAGTTTTGTCCGAGAAAATGCGAAGTGCCGGCCTGGATCGCTTTCCGGTCCTGCACCATTGCCTCGATCGTCATTGTCTGCACCGCGCCGGGGAATTTTTCGCTTTCCGATTTTTCGCCGGCAAACGCCGGGATGGCGCAATGATCGCGTGCGAATGTTTCGTAAACGCCGAGCATGCGCTGCGTTTCCTCGCGCGCTTCGGCCTCGGTCTCGTGAACGGTGTGGCCCTCCTGCCATAGAAACTCGGTCGTACGTAGAAACAGACGCGGCCGCATTTCCCAACGCACCACATTGCACCATTGGTTGAGCAGGATCGGCAGATCTCGATACGACTGCACCCACTTGGCGTAGCTCGCGCCGATGATTGTCTCACTCGTCGGCCTGACCACGAGCGGCTCGGTCAACGGACTCGACGGTTTCATTTTTCCTTCGGCATCGACCTCGAGCCGTGAGTGAGTCACGATCGCACATTCCTTGGCAAAGCCCTCGACGTGCTCAGCTTCCTTCGCGAAATAACTCAGGGGAATAAAAAGTGGGAAATAAGCATTACGATGTCCGGTCGCGCGAAACATGGCGTCTAGTTGCCGCTGCATGTTTTCCCAAATGCCGAAACCCCATGGGCGAATGACCATGCAGCCACGCACATCGGAAGGCTCGGCCAGTTCCGCCGCCCGAATGACCTGTTGATACCACTCCGGGAAATCCTGTTCCCGAGTAGGCGAGATGGCGGTTTTTTCAGCTTTTGTCATAATTTCGAATGGTATTAACTACAATCGAGGGTCGAAAAGTGATTCTTCGATTTGCGTCAGAAATAGAGGAGAGCAAATTTCATCTGGCCCGCAACTTTGACAGGGCTTTTGGGTTGTACTTCTCAGTTATGAAACGTCGGGTCTTGGTTACTGCTTTGCTCGGCCTTTTGCTGCCAGCGAGTGGGTTTGCCCAGGGGCCACAGGGAAATGACTTTAGGCGGGGGCGGTTTTCCAGGCTGTCGATGGACGAGCAGGCGAGATTTCGCTCAGCCCATGACATGGCAATGCGTGATCCCGCATTAGCGGCGACGCGGCAGCGATATGAGCAAGCGCGCAACGAGTATCGCAACAAATTGCGCGAGGCATTGCTTAAGGCTGATCCTTCGGTGCAACCGATTCTGGAAAAAGTGCGCCGTCATCGGCACAAGGATCAGCGGCGCCAGGATCGGTAATCAAAACGAATTCTGAGCGTCGCTTCCCGAGCGCGCAAATTTGTTTTCGGCGTAGCCGCTAGCGAAGTCGATACTGCAAACGCTGCCGAATCTGGCGTGCGGACCATAGGCTGCTCCAACCACATCGTAAGTTGGGTTGAAAATGTTTTTGCGATGGCCGCGACGACGCACGCCGTCGTCAACGATCAACGCCAGCACAATTTCACGCGCAGTATGGCGACCGTACGCAATGTTCTCCGCCCAGCCTTGACTTACCACGCCATAACGATTGATCCGATTTCCGGGATCGCCGCCATCGCTGCCGTAATGTCCCGTTGCACCGCCAGCCTGCTCACGACAATGATCAGCAGCAGCCAGACATAGACCGGGCGAAAGCGCGAGTGGTGGTTGCGGCTTCGCGCGCCGCAAAAATTGTATTGCTTCGTCGAGAGCGCGAACGCCTTCGTGTGTGCACAAGCGAAGGTTGCCCGGCAATAGACAAACACGACCGGAGTAATTCTGGCGCGTTTGTTCGACGAACGTCGCGTAAAGCGTCGGATTTTGTCGGACCAGATTCATTTCGTGGATAATTGCCACGGCTGTGACACGATCGGGAACGGTGGCTAACAACCCTGAGTCGGCAGCAAACAAAAGCGGTGCAAAGAGTGAATAAGTGAGGGATAAAACGACAGAGGGACGCATTATAATTTCTAGAAAGCATCCCAGGTGCCATTCTCCCTTGCCGGTGCGGAGATCGCGATGTTGATTCGACCGTCAGCAAAGTTGACACCCACGGCCGTGGCCCGTAGTTTCCGTGCCTTTTCCCGCCCGTGATGAAAACGTTTTCAGCTAAAGCCGCGCAAGTGCCACGCAAATGGTGGATCATCGACGCGAACGATCAGGTGCTTGGCCGTGTTGCCGTCAAGGCCGCGAATCTTTTGCGCGGAAAGGAGAAAGCCGTCTTCACTCCACACGTCGATACCGGTGATTTCGTGATCGTGGTTAATGCCGACAAGGTGCGCGTCACCGGCAAAAAAGAGGAGCAGAAAACATTCATGAGCTTTTCCGGTTACGTTGGCGGCCATAAATCGGAAAACGTCCGGGCGCGACGAGCCCGCCATCCGGAATTATTAATCGAGCGGGCGGTGCGGGGAATGATTCCGCACAATCGACTTGGCCGCTCCGTTTACCGGAAACTCAAAGTATATCGAGGCGATACTCACCCGCACGCCGCGCAACAACCCGCGCCGGTGAAATTGCGATAGGAGAAAATAACATGGCACCAGCTCAGGAAATCGTCGCCACCGGTCGTCGCAAGACTTCGGTCGCGCGTGTGCGAATGACCGCGGGCAGCGGTAAAATCGACATCAATGGACGCGGCTTTGAAGAATACTTCCCGACCGCGCCGTTGCAGAACACGGTCTTACAACCATTGCAAACAGTGAAGCTGGCGAACGCCTACGATATCTCGATCAACGCTACCGGTGGTGGAGCCAGTGGTCAGGCCGGTGCGGCACGCCTGGCGATTTCGCGCGCGCTCTTGCAAGTCGATATTAATCTGCGCACCACTCTCAAAGCCGATGGCTTGCTGCGACGCGACCCGCGCATGAAAGAACGCAAGAAATCCGGGCAGCCTGGGGCGCGTAAACGCTTCCAATTCTCGAAACGCTAATCTTGTAGCTGCGGTCGACGGCCGCGGCTTCAATCTAACGGGACAGAGCCGCGGCCACCGATCGCGGCTACAGTTACGGTTGGGCGCTCGGCCCGGGCAGCGGTTTCGCGGGCGTGAGCGATGGAGAATTCGGAGCAGGCGGCGCAGTGGGCAAAACCTTCATCGTTGGCGGACCGGTAGCGCTTGCTGACGACCCAAGTTTAGGTGGCGCGACGATTGGCGAGGTTTGTGGCTTCGCCGACTTCAAGAACGTTCGCAGCAACTGGCCGGCTTCCATTGCCGCATAGCTGTCGCGATATTGTGTCATGATCGTCTCGCAGATGCGCCTGGCATCATCAATCCGGTTTTTTTCCTGCAAGATGTGCACCTGCTCAATCAACGCCATCGGGGCATTGAAACTTTCGGCATTGGCCGATGCAATCTGTTGGTAAGTCGCGAGAGCTTCATCCTGTTTGCCCATCGCTTCGAGGTTCGCCGCCATCGCCATTCGCGCTGTGCTTGCCAGTTCGTGTTGCGGAAATTTCTCGAGGAACTTCACCAGCGTTGCATTCGCTTCCGTATACTTCGCCTGTTTTCGCTGCCCATCCGCCAGCAACAGATATGCGGCGGCAGCGGCAGCAGTGTCGCCATAGCGATTGATTACTTCCTCGTACGCCGCCGGCGTTTTGGCCGCGCCAAATAACGTCGCCGCGGTGGCTTCGCGCCTATCCCGGTAGAACCGGTAACCTGCAATGGCGAAGATCGCGACAATCGCAAGGATAAGCAGGACTGCGATTTCTCTACGGTATTTAAACCAGAAAACCTGCGCTTCGAGTGCGGGGTCAGTCCTGAGTTCTTTGGCGATTGGCATGCGATTATGGCGGGCGAGTTTATGCCACGCACCTTTGCCGCACGCAAGATCGCTACTTCAACTCGTTCCGCAATCGCATCAAGATTGGAACCGTCGTCAGCACGCCCACGGCGAGAAGGGCGAGGCCGGCGCTGCGTCGTTCCTGCTTTTCTAAAGCGTTGCTTAAGAGGAGACCGATACCAACGCCGAGCGCGCCGCGCGTCATCGCTATCAGCCCAATCTCCGGCAACGTCAAAGTGATGCGTTTCGCACTAATATTCATGCAATCTGCCCCACACTTTAATTCGCATCCGACGTCCGTCGCGGTTCGCTGCACGTAATCGACCGGATAAACGGTTGTTCTGGGCAAAGCGGAGTGATCCTCTCAAACTGACAACAAGAACAATCAGATGACGCGCCCTAATCGCCGAAACAGAGTCCGCCAGCCGCGTTTGGTCCAAATTCGTCGTGCCAGGGAGGAAGATCGTCAGACCATCTGGCAAATCTTTCACGCCGTCATTGCCGGAGGCGATAGTTACGTCTTTGACTCCAATATTTCACGCAGGAAGGCGCTGGCTTACTGGCTCGGTCCGAAAACGCGCTGTTACGTCGCTCTATCCGATCACGGAATAGTTGGTAGTTACATTCTTAAAGCCAACCAGCCTGGGCTTGGATCGCACGTCGCTAATGCCGGCTTCATGGTTTCGCCATCTGCCCGAGGTCGCGGAATCGGCCGAGCGATGGCTGAACATTGTCTGCACGAAGCTCGGCGTCTCGGTTTTCGGGCCATGCAATTCAACTTCGTTGTCGCGACCAACAGAACTGCCCTGCGTCTTTGGAAAGATCTCGGATTTAAAATCGTCGGCACCCTGCCAGGCGCTTTCCGACATAGCCGGCGTGGGTTTGTCGATGTCTATGTAATGTATCTCCGACTGAGGCCTGTTGTATAATTCTCGTTAGACCATCTTACTTGCTCGAGGCATGGGAATGAGCTGTAGCCGCCAATGTCCTCGCCATTAGAAATCCAGACTTCTGGCGCCAGAGACGGCGACAGCTACATCGGGGCAGCGACAGCGCGTTTAATGCTTCTTTTTCCGGCCACCCTTTCTGCCGCCTTTGCGAGAGCTCGCTTTGCTCCCTTTCTTGCCGCGGCCACTGCCGCTCTTTTTGCCGCCGCCGCCTTCCTTGTTCACAGTGGCCCAGGCGCGGCGTTCCGCTTCTTTCTTCGATGTGCCTCGCTTCTCGTAGCCTTCTTCGATATGTTCTGCTTTGCGTTTTTGTTTACTGCTATATTTCGATTTGCTCCCACGTGGCATAATTCCTCCTTTTTCTGAGCATTTCGGGGCGCGACACGTTTGTGGATTTATCGCGCATTTTCCGCGATACGCGCAATCTCTGCGAATGGCGCGAACCTTTCACGAATGGATGCGTTCTACAATTTCATCGATCCGTGGCTCGGGCTCGGTTCGCAACCGAAAGATTTAACCTTTCTCCAAATCTCGCTCCGCGGGATCATCGTTTTCCTCGCGACCCTGGCCATGATTCGAATAGGGCATAAGCGCTCGCTCGCCCGCAAGACGGCGTTTGATGCCGTGCTCATTGTTATCCTGGCGTCCGTCCTGTCGCGCGCGATTAATGGCAGCTCGGCTTTTTTCGCAACCATTGGCGGCAGCGTTGTGATTGTCCTGGTGCATCGGCTTTTCGCGTTCATCGCCTATCATTCGCACTGGTTCGGATGCCTTCTCAAAGGCCGGCCGGAAGTGATCGTCGAGAACGGCAATCTGATTCTGGCAACGATGCGACGAAACCATATTTCCGAGCACGACCTCGAGGAAGATTTGCGGCTCGACGCAGAAATGGAAGATGTCTCAAAAGTAAAAGTCGCGCGCGTCGAGCGCAGTGGCGACATCAGTTTTATCAAGAAAGAATAGGATCCTCATCGCATTCTCGCGCACCGTTCAAGAATTGAAGGGCGGCTGCGTCAGCCCCGAAAGCTTTCCGGGTTCACAGAAACGCCCTACAATTCCGTGTATTCGCAATTAGGATCCGACCGTGACGCCGCACGATAAGCTTTTCATTCCCGGTCCGGTCGAAGTTTCAGAAAGAACGTTAGCCGCCTTTTCCCGACCGATGATTGGGCATCGCGGCGAAGGCTTCAAAAGTCTCTACCGCGAAATTCATCCTCTCTTGCAGGGACTGTTCGGAACGAAGCAGCCTGTTTTTCTTTCCACCTCATCGGCCTGGGGCGTGATGGAAGCGGCCATCCGCAACGTCGTGCGCGAGCGCGTGCTCTGCTGCATGTGTGGCGCGTTTTCCGATAAGTGGTTCGACGTTGCGCGCCGCTGCGGAAAGGAAGCGGAGGCGTTGCAGGTCGAATGGGGCAAACATATCGATCAAAGGGCAATCGACCGCGAATTGGCGAGTGGGAAATTCGATGCCATCACCTTGATTCATAACGAGACCTCGACAGGGGTGATGAATCCGTTGCCGGAGATTTGCTGCACCCTCGCGAAATATCCCGACGTCGCGCTCATCCTCGATACCGTCTCATCCTTCTCCGCTGTCCCGATCGTGATGGATGCGCTCGGCATCGATGTCATGCTTACCGGGGCGCAAAAAGCGCTCGCCCTTCCACCAGGATTCTCTCTTTTCAGCGTTTCCGAAAAAGCATTCACCCGCGCCGAAAAGCAAAAAGATCGTGGCTATTACTTCGATTTTCTCGAATTCAAAAAACAGCAAAGCGAATTCATGACCCCGAGCACGCCCAGCATTGGGCATATTTTCGCGCTCCAATCAAAACTTGAAGAAATTTTCAGTGAAACTTTGCCGACGCGTTTTGGTCGTCACGCCCGGACAAATGCGCTCGTCCACGACTGGGTGCGTAAACGTAATTTCGAATTTTTCGCCGAAGAAAACTTTCGCTCCCTCACCCTCACCTGCGTCAAAAATAATCGCGGCATCGACGTGACGAAACTCGTGCGCGACTTGCGCGAAAAACATCATCTCGTCATCGACGGCGGCTATGGTAAAATCAAAGGCCAGAGCTTCCGCCTTTCCAACATGGGCGACGAAACCGAAGAAACCGTTTCCCATCTGCTCGCCTGCCTCGACGCTTGTCTGGGATAACCCACCCAATCAACTCTGGCTCGGCGCTCGCGCTGCCTGGCGCTAAATCCAGCGTCGAACCCGCCGTTTATAGCTGAGATATTCTTCTCCGAACTTGCGTTCGAGATAGCGTTCTTCGCGGGTAACGACGAGGCGGTCGATCAGAACCAGGCCGATCGGCACGGCCAGCAGCATCCACGCGCAATCGACCAGAAAGGCAATTCCCAGCGTCCACAAGGCCAAACCGATGTACATCGGATTGCGACTAAAACGATACGGTCCATGCGTGACGATGCGTGTGCTCGGATTGAACGGAATCGGGTCGGTGCCGGCACGCTTCTGAGTGACGAATCCGGCGATGTTGAGTAAAAGTCCAGCGACAAAGAAGATTGCCCCAAGAATCCATCGGAATGCGCCATGCACGAAGCTCGTTGGCACAAACCATTCCAGCGCAAGCGCCGCAGCGATTGGCAAAACGAATAACAGCGGCGGTGCGATCGACACAGCAGGACGATCTTCCTCGGGTGGCAATTCGGATGGCATGGAACGCTAATCCCTCTCAGTTTCGATCGGACTTTGAAAATCTGCGGGTGTCCATCGGAGACATTCAAAAGAGGAAAATCCTCAGGCACGCGGAGCGGCAACTTGTGATTCCAAAGCGCGCTCCGCAGCTTCCTTCTCATCCGCCAGCGGTCGGAAAATCATCCAGACCCCGACAAGGACGAAACAGGCACCGAGGAGCGACCAGGCTGACAAGCGTTCGCCACCGAGCGCCCAGCCGAGTGCGATTGCGCCGGGTGGCGTGATCAGCGAGATAGTTTGCAATTTCGTGACCGACATAAGCGGCATTAGCCAGTAAAGAAGCAAAAAGGTGAGCGACGATCCGATGATCGCGAGATAGAGGAGGCAGAAAATTGCCGTTCCGGTCCAATGAAAACGCGCCGGGTTGCCGTCTACGATAAATCCCATCACCAGCAGTGGGGCGGTGCCGAAAATCATTTGCCACGCTGCCATCATGGCCGGGGCGAGATCCATCCGCCGCGATTTTAGCAACACATTTGAAAACGCCGCGCTGGCCGCACCGATGGTAATGCCGAGGCCGCCCAGGAATGCGAGCCAGCCGTTGAAACTAAGCAGGCGGGCGCAAATTAACGCGACACCGCCGATCGACACGAACGCGCCAAGCAGGCGCTGCCAGCGCAACGGTTCCTCCGGCAAGAGCCAGTGCGCGAACACCATTCCGAAAATCGGAATTGATGCCTGCAAAATCGCCGCCAGCCCCGAAGACACGTACAGTTCACCCCAAAACAAGAGCACATAGTTGATCGCGAACATGAGCACGCCGGTGAAAGCGAGCACGCCGTAATCCGATCGGCGCTTTGGCCGCAGACGGGTATGCCCAACCGAAACCGCGATCAAGGCAACGATCGCGATCAGAAAACGGATCGCGACGTATGAGATCGGCGGCAAATCGCGCAAGCCGACTTTAATCGCGAGCCAGGTCGAGCTCCAGACAATGCAGAGCGTCAGCCACGCTGCCGGAATGCGCCAGTCAATCCGCTTTCTCGTTCCCGAATTTCCCACAAACATTCAGCGACATTCGCGGCGCTCGGCTGAATCGTAAAGCGCTGCTGACCTAACATCGCCCCGCCAGTTGCTCTGCGAGACACGATTCGAATGCGATGGGGCCTACCATGGCAAATTTCGTTACCCTGCTCGACATCGGCTGCTGGGCGGTTTGTTTTTGGTGGATGCATCGCATTTCAGAACGGCAGAACACCATGCTGCATGAGCTGCAACAACAGGCTCGCACTATCGAAGAACTCTCTAAGGAAGAGCACGAAATTCTTAAAGAATTGCATCCGACGGTACAGAAAATCGAAGAGGGCGTCGATCGGGTGAAAGAATCGACAGAGGCATAACCGAGCCGCCGACCTGCCGCAGGAGTCGCTCGAGGACGTTGACAACTCGCAGCCGGCGCGAATGCTCGTACTCGATGATGCCTCCCGACAAATTGCGTAGCCTTGCGCTTGATCTGAATGAGACCGCTCCACGCAGCCCGTATGCACCGCTCGGAGCTTCGTTCCCTGCCGTTGCGGCTCGGCTGGTCGACAAATGCCGTGCTGAACTACTCGGCCGGGCGGGCTCGTATCATTACAATTGTCCGATGGATCGCCGGTTTTTCGCTGCCACCGGTCTCGAGCCGGCGGCGTTGCGTGACTTTATTTCCACCGGCGCCGACGATGTTGAGGTGGCGAGTTGGATGCGGGCGCATACCAAAGCGCCGCCGGGGAAGATAACCGCCTGGAGTCGCCGCTTCCGCGCGAACCCCCTCTGGCGGGTGCTTGAGTTCGAGGACTGGCTGCACAAAATGTGGCAGCGTCGCGGGCGGAACTGAGTGGATTAGGTGGTTCTGACTGGAACGTTTTTGTGCGTGCTTTGCAAAAAAGCGAAGGGCGCTCCGTTTCCGAAGCGCCCTTCATAATTTGATGGCGGTAAGCCGAATTCTGTCCGATTGATTTCTCAACCGGGACGATCATTTATCTCATCAAGATTTCTCCAGATGCCGATAAACACCCGGCGGTCATAGACCGCCGCTACAGGTTTATCTGGTGCGACGATACCCGGAGATAGACGGACCGGCTGTCCTCCTCCTGTTTTGTCTTGCACCGCATGGGGTTTTTCCTGCCGCGCGAATTACTTCGCGCGCGGTGAGCTTTTACCTCGCCTTTTCACCCTTGCCTGCGCTTTTCTCAAAGAACCGGCGGTATCATTTCTGTGACACTTTCCGTCGCCGCAATCTTACGAATGCAACGCCCGCGTTTTCTACGCGGCATGCTGCCGTATGGTGTTCGGACTTTCCTCTGGCAAGCCTCACGACTCTCCAGCGATCGTCTGCCATCACGCATAATCTACCACGATCGGCACCAAAGGAAAGAAAACCACGGATATGCATTGATTCGCCCTTCGCCAGGCGCTGAAGCCGGCACGCGGGGGCGCATGTCTCCCCCAATCGACACCTGTTCGATCCGCATCCGCCGCGTTCTATTTCTTTTCCTGATTGGGAGCATTTACAGTTTCAAACCAATGCGCGAGAAAAAACTTTTTCTCCGTCGGCAAAAACGTTTTTGAAGGAGCAATGATCGGGCGCAACGTCGTCGTCATTTGAAAACAGACTAGGATAAAGATGAGGCTCCAGATTCTGAGATGACCCCTGCTCCGTGCGCCGAGGAACCGGCCCGTCGCGTCGATCAGACGTAAGCCAAAACGGATTCCTATTACCCAAAAGAGCAAATGAAGCGCGCCCATGAAAGCGATGGAGTCCGTTGATTGCGAAAAAATCCAGGCCACCGGTGCAAAACCGATCAGCAAAATGGAACTTAAACAAACGGCCGCGAAAAGTGCGCCGCAAACACTGCGCAGTTGTGCGTCAATTCCGCCTAGGCAGGTGAAAATGTAAAGGCTCGGCAAGCAAATCAGCACCGCCAGCAAAGTGCCCAGTCCGAGCTTGGCTGGTGCGATCCACATTTGCGCCCCGCCCGATTGCGCGCCGACAACTGTTCCATAAATCGCAACGCCGATGAGGCCGAAAATGAGCAGCCAACCCGCCAGAACTGGCGCCTGTTTTTGATGCAGCTCATGAACGACGCGTCCCGGATGCTTCAACAAGTTTTCGAGGACGTTGATTGGGTTTTCTGGGTTCGGCATTGGCTCAAAGACGAAATTGTTGGCGAACAATGGTGGTTGTTTTGATGGAAGTGGTGGTGGGTTCATTTGGTATTTGGTTTTGCTTTTTTGTTTAGAAAAAGAGATGCTGAAACGCGCGCCAGACTGCTTCGTAGAAATTTCCGCGAAGCGGATCATCGCGGAGAAATTGCACAGTCAGACCGGGCGAGCCGATAAAAGGCCGCAAATTCCACGCGAGCTGCGCCCCGAGAAAAAGATTGCCGCCGAGCCAACTAAATAGAACCGCACGGGCTGTCGCGTCGCGGCCGGTCATTCTTCGCAGCAAGTCGAGCAACCGCCGGTTCGCCATGATCCCGGCGAAGGCAATGGCAAAGACATGCGTGAGCAATATCATGCTGTGGCCGACGATCGCGTTTGCCGATCCAAGCAGCGGCGCGTTGTAGAGAACAAAGAGCGTGACCGGACTGAGCGCGCCGAGAATCACGGCCGCAATCGCGAAACTCATCAAAATTGCAAGCGCGGTTTGCTTGAAGGAAAGGCCGGAACCGAAAAGTTGCGCAAGCATTCCGTTGACCGCGCCGTTGCTGATGCAGGTCAGAAAAATCAGCAGCGGAAACTTCATCGCAGTGAAAACCGACTGCAGCGGTGCTCGCCAAAGTCCGATGGTAGCGCCGTAAACAGACGAGCCGACGACAATCGCCAGGCAATAGGTGCCAAACCAACGCCATCCCGGCTTTTCCAGTGAAACCGTGCCGACCTCGCCGCGCAACAACGTCTTGAAATGTTCAATCATGGAATTCTTCGAGCCGCTGGCGCACCGCCTCGACCGTTTCCGGTAGGGTGGAAGTTCCTCCAGTGAGCCCGACCACGCGCACGCCGCGGAACCATTCGGGCTGCAATTCTTCAGGACGTTCGATGTGCAATGCTCTTTTGCCCGCGGCGCGACAGGTTTCGACTAATTGACGCGTGTTGTTGCTCTGCCGGCCGCCAACGACAACGATGACCTCCGCCACCTCGATCAATTTTTTAAGCGCGAGCTGTCGATCTTTTGTCGGTTTGCAAACCGTGTCCGCGAATCGAATCTCGGCGCCTGGATTCGCTCGGGCGATTTCCGCGACCAGCGCGCGAACGCGATCGATTGGTTGAGTCGTTTGCGAAATAATCCCGTAACGCGGCTGCGCCGGAAGATTTTGGATATCGGCGGATTCATTGATGACAAAGGCATCGGCAAAATCTCCGACCAAACCACGCACTTCGACGTGATTGGCCAGGCCGATCACCACCGGAAAATAACCGGCCTGCACCAGTCGCTTGAGTTGTTCGTGCGCATATCGAACAAGCGGGCAGGTGCCATCAGCGACAACCAAGCCACTTTTGCTTAGGGCTTCGCGACGTTTGTCGGAAGCGCCGTGCGCAGTAAACATGACGCGGGAAGTTTGCGGAGCGCGATCGGAAGGTTCTTCGTGAACGCCCTGAGCGCGCAGCTGCTCGCGCACGATGGGGTTGTGCACCAGTTCACCGAGAATGGTGAGGGGGGCTTCCCGGGCGAGGGCCTGCGCCTGGGCGATGGCATCGCGGACCCCGAAACAGATCCCAAAATGTTCCGCTGTAATAACCTTCATTTACTTTGTGCCACAAAGCTAGTCCCCAAAAATTTTTACGCCTTCCCGCTCTTTGTCATTCCGAGCGCAGTCGAGGAATCTCACTCCTATCCGAGAAAATAATTAGAGATGTCTCGACTGCGCTCGACATGACAAAAGTGGTCATTTTCTCCCGGCTTTCACAATTTGCTCCAGTACCCGCAGATACTCCTGAAAGGCCGAGCGTCCCTTCGCCGTCAGGGCGTAGCTCGTTTGCGGGCGATCGCGAATTTCTTTCGTCACCGCCACCAATCCCAGTTTGTGCAACGTCCGGAGATGAGTGATGAGATTGCCATCGCTCATGTTGAGTTCGGCTTTGAGATCTTGAAACGACCAGGGCATCCGCGTCGCCAGCAAGGTCATGATGGAAAGACGACCTTTCTCGTGAATCGCTTTGTCGAGTTTGTCGAAGTCGGGCATTTTTCATTCGCTCTCAGCCCGTACCGGCGACTTCCAGACGCACACTGCATAAATCAAATGGTAGAGACCGAAAGTGGCACCCATCGCCAGGTTGGGGACCAGCGGCGTGGCGTAATATTCCAACTGCCGTGATGCGACCATCATTGCCGCGGCTGTCATCAAAAAAGCCCATCCCAGGAACACGAGCGATCGAGGTGCGAAATGCTGGGTAGCGATTAAAGCCAGCCCATAAAATCCGATCCAGACGCGCACCAGCAGAAGTTCATTGTCGAATTCGTAGCCGTCGTAAAAAAACCAGATGGTGGTCGCGGCTGGAAGCACCAGGCAGGGCACGATGGATCGAAGCGCGAGTTTCATCGACGGCGAAATGAAAGGGCGACCATCGCGCTGCGCTTTTCGCCAGACGAAAAATGTGTTTAAGGCAAGCAAAATGGCGAGTGCACAGAGCCAGAGTGAAGCAAAGCCACGAGTAGAAATATGGCGCATCACTTCCGGCGCCTTCTCCGCCCAGTGATGTTCACGCAGCCAAATGAATGCGGCCAAGGTAATGGCAATGACGCCGCCGGCGAGGGCGGTAGGCGCGGAAATCGCGCGATAAATCGTCGCGCGTTCCATCAAGGTCCGAATGATCCGAAGGTGTTCCTCGGCGCGGTCGCGTTCGTGCATTAAATAACTTTGTAATACAAAGCTTGAAGCCCGGCAAGAAAATTTTTAACGCCAATTTTCCCGGCTAGTAGGGCGACGCTCCGCGGAGCCAGCCTCGCCCTACCGCGCGGGATCACAACGGCGACGGCACGTTCATCAGAAAGATCACGATCATAATGAGCCCGATAAAAAGTTTCGCGATTACGCCCGCTAGACCGCCCAGAAATGTGCCCCAGCCGGCGCGGCCGGCTTTCATGATTTCTTTCCCGCCAATAAGTTCGCCCGCAATCGCCCCGATTACGGGCCCGACGAAAAGCCCAAGCAACCCAAAAGCTAATCCGATGAGCGCGCCGGCTGCGCCGCCAATCAGACCCCATTTTGTCGCGCCGAAGCGTTTCGCCCCCATGTATCCGGCAGCAGCATCAATTGCGTAGGTTAGAAGCGTGAGCGCCAACATCGCAATGAGCGCGCTCATGCCAAGACTGCGATCTGCGCCCAGCGCCACACGATGGACCACTGCCACCGCCAGGATAATTGTCGTTCCTGGCACGATCGGGATTACCGTTCCGATCAACCCGAGAGCCATTAGCACAATTGCAAACAGCCACCAGAACGCTTCCATGGGATTGATGAATCGTGATCCGTGAGTTGTGAATCGGCAATTAACGATTCAAGCGCAACAGTTGCGCGATCTTTTTTTGACCGACGAAGTGTCGATCTTATACTGAAATTCTGTCATGCCACTCGCTGTTGGAACAAAAGCTCCGGACTTCACTCTGCCCACTAAAACGTCAGATGGACCGAAACAGATCACGTTGAGCGAAAATTTCGGCAAACGAAACACCTTGCTCGCATTTTTCCCAATGGCGTTTACCAGCACCTGCACGACGGAAATGTGTGGTATCAGCTCCGATCTTGCCGCCTACGCTGAGATGAACGCGGCGGTTTACGGAATCAGCGGGGATAATCCATTCGCACAGGAAGCCTGGGCCCGGAAAGAAGGAATCGTGGTGCCGCTTTTGAGCGACTATGAGCACAAGGTCGCGCGCATCTACGACGCCATCTACGAGTCCTTTCTTCCGCAGATCGGACTGGGCATGAGCGGTGTGCCGAAGCGCGCCACCTTTGTGATTGATCGTGCTGGGGTAATCCAGTACGTCGATTGCAACGACGACGCGCGCGTAGTGCCCGATTTCAACAAAGTGAAAGCGAAATTAGCGGAGCTGGTATGACGACAGGAACATTGTCATCCCGAGCGAGAGTCGAGGGATCCCGTTGCGAAAACTTAAGGCTAGCGCCGCGGGATTCTTCGACTGCGCTTTGCTTCGCTCCGAATGACCAAACTCGTTAATGAACGACGAATTCAAGAGCGTGCAAAAGTTCGACGCCGGCAATTGGCGTGAAGGATTTTTCCATTCCCTGCCAGAATTAGAAAAACAAGGTGTCGGCAAGATTTCGCGCCTCCCCATCAGTATTCGCATCGTGCTCGAGTCCGTCTTGCGAAATTGCGATGGCAAAAAAGTGCGCCGCAAAGATGTGGAGACTTTGGCCAATTGGGACGCGAAAAAGCCCGCCAACGAAGAAATCCCGTTCGTCGTCGCGCGGATCGTTCTGCAGGATTTCACCGGCGTGCCGCTGGTGGTCGATCTGGGCGCGATGCGCAGCGCGGTGCAACACCTTGGCGGCGATCCCAGAATCATCGAACCGCTGGTGCCGGTTGATCTGGTAGTCGATCATAGCGTCCAGGTTGACTTTTTTGGCTCAGCCCAAGCATTGCGATTGAATTTGGAGATGGAGTTCAAGCGTAACCGCGAGCGCTACCAATTTTTGAAATGGGGCCAGCAAGCCTTTAAAACCTTCCAACTGATTCCGCCCGGAATCGGCATCGTGCATCAGGTTAACCTCGAATATCTCGCGAAGGGCGTTCTAAGCCAGAAGTCAGAGGTTAGAGGTCAGAGGTCGGAGATCTTTTATCCTGACACTTTGGTTGGCACTGATTCACACACCACCATGATCAATGGGCTTGGTGTCGTCGGTTGGGGCGTGGGCGGAATTGAAGCGGAAGCTGGGATGCTCGGGCAGCCGGTTTATTTTTTGACGCCGGAAGTCGTGGGCGTGCATTTGAGCGGGCGCCTGAAGGAAGGCGTCACTGCAACCGATCTCGTCCTGCACATCACCCAAATGTTGCGGGCGCAAAAGGTAGTCGGGAAATTCGTCGAGTTTTATGGCGAAGGCGCGGCATCCTTGCCGGTACCCGATCGTGCCACCATCGGCAACATGTCGCCGGAGTACGGCGCGACCATTGGATATTTCCCAGTCGATCAGGAATCGGTGAATTATTTGCGC
>Ga0209805_1000476_pt1 | contig 24294 bp, 25 predicted proteins | sample GraSoiAngelo_148_FD_185905 | JGI IMG/M metagenome (GOLD analysis project Ga0209805, IMG submission 185905) | Grasslands soil microbial communities from the Angelo Coastal Reserve, California, USA - 14_1009_09_20cm (SPAdes) (version 2) | ecosystem: Environmental > Terrestrial > Soil > Grasslands ...
CTCTGGGTACGAAATCGCGTTCAGGCCCTCCGCCCCATGTGTGCTCAAAGTCAGTCTCTCGTCCACTTCAACACTTTCAACACATTCGTCAGCCATGGGACGGATGATTTTGCATTCCACGCTCTAGAACTCAATCACTTAATTCAGAGTGATATTTGGCATGAGCCTTGCCTTCTCCATGAGTGATGGCACGGAAATTCCAAATGGAGATTGCAGCTATGGTTCAAACTCGATCTCTGTCGCCTCTGCCGCGAAATGCTCATTCTGTTCCCTTCGTCGAGTTGCGACAGTCACTTGCCAGTCAAGTTTCCGCCATCTCGCTATTCGTGGATCAACTCATGCGCTTCATTCTGAAGTTTCGAAACGCAGATGGAAGTGAGACCGACATCGAGATGGCCCTGCACGAGGCCCTAGTAAATGCCGTGATGCACGGCAATGGTGAGAACTCTTGCAAGCGCGTGTACGTCACGTGCCGCTGCTACGTTGACGGAGAAGTCTCGATCACAGTTCGGGACGAGGGACACGGCTTCAACAGCGAGACAATACCGGATCCCACAAGTCCAGAAAACCGGATGTTCACGCACGGTCGCGGAATCTACCTGATGAAGACGTTAATGGACGAAGTCTCTTTCGAAGAAGGCGGCGCGGTTGTCATGATGCGGAAGAAATCTAACGCAAGCTCAGCCGAACAGAGGAAACCATAATGACGAGGACATTCTCAAGGTTCGCGCATGCAATACTTCGAGCCGGAGCCCTCGTATGCGTGCTTAACAAACCGACGAGAGTGCATTATGTTGATAAATGAGGAGCCCGATTGGAATATCGAAGACCTAACCGACGTCGAGATATATGCCGCGATTCGCTATCTTGAGCCTGAGTCGCAATGTCCGAACGAGGGGAATAACGATTACGGAGTTGTGATCTGCGTCTGCTTGGATATCGCCCTGATAGCCTGCCTAGCGTTCCTCTGGTTCGACTAAAGATAATAAGCGTTTTTCGTTATATATCCCAGATGCACCTGCCATTTTGAAAGAATGAAATTAGTCCGTCTTCACTGATTTTGAGTACATTTCCAAATCGTGAAGCAGAGATGGCCGCGGTAGTACGACCGCCCTCGATGGTCTCGGGAAACACATCGGTCAAGTCCGGGTATCGTAGGATGGCCCCGAAGGCGAGCAGGTTGGATTGAGAATCCAGAACGATTCCTCCGTCGATCCTGGCCACAGTCTCCAGCACGGCACTCGGGACATCCATGATGCGCTTCTGGTGCAACAGGTAATGAAATTGGTCTTTTGCGCCTGCGACCGCGTGTTGGCCATGATTGGGAAGTGACGTAAGTAAATCAGTCCGCGAGACAAGGCTTGCGGCCATCTCTGGGTCGTCCAGCACAACCAACAAGCCACCGCGACGATCCTCTGCGAGATTCAAGGCGGTAGTAAACAAACGTTCTGCCAGTTCTGTGTCGCGGATGGCCTCCTTCCAAAGGTCGTATTTACGCTGGGCGTCTGTAAGTCTCCATCGGCCATCCAGGAAGTGGAAAACCTGAACGCCGTCAGCGAAGATCTTCATCTCTCCGTTGGGAGTAAGAATCATGCAAACATGTCCGCCGCACAGGGTCGCCCTCGCGTGCGTCTTATACCTCGCCGGTGGTGGGACGGGAAGATTAGTGTCGGCGAAAGGGCGAGCCCATTCCTCGACATCGACGATTTCTGCGAGGAATCCATTCTGGTCTACCAGCGCGAGTGTCTGCAGCCCATCACAGAGACGATAGAAACTGCGAATTGAGGTGACCGCGGGAGAATAGCGCAATGCGCCGACAGGCGTGACCGGCGGCTCATGGCACGGATCGGGGTATTTGCCGAATAGCAGCGCGCCCGTCGAGATACGCCGGTTTTCGTATGTGCTAAGAGAGCTGGTCCGAAGAACTTCAATCGTATCTTCTACCCGGTCTGGCCCTTGCCAAATTTCCTGCGCGTATGGATCGCCATCAATGCAAGCTGAAACATATCGATCCTCCGGGAGTCCACGAAAAAGCTCGAACCGTTTTTCTACGCGATCGGTGTCCGCGATCGTCCTGTAGCGAGAGTCCAGGACGGCTCCGATCCCTTTCAACAACTTTAGTTCTTCAGTGGAGAAGGGTTCGTTGCGAGTCAGGGAGTAGCGAGATCCGAGCCAACACAAGTCTAATGAGGTCTGATCAGAACTATTGGTCATGCCGCAAGCGGCAGGCTCCAGACCCGTTTCGATCGCTTGCAAGTTCGCCGAAGGAAAGAAGTAATTGATTCCGCCTTCGACGAGTTTTCCGTAGAGGCCATCGATAAAAGCAGGAGCACGAGTCCGTTCTGGCATGAGAACGATCCGACGAGTCAGGATGATTTCCTTAATCAGATGATGACAAACGAGTAAGCGACTCATGGCCTTGCTGCAACTGGGCCGTTACGTTCTCTTGCGGATCACGCGAATAGTGGAGCAAGACAATTTCTCGGGATCGCTTTCGAATTGCCAGATTGTTCAAATCAGTTTTCGAAAACTGGGACTGAAGCCTATTGCCGTCAAGAACTTCTCTACTCCGGGCAAGGACACTCACGTTGTAGGCTGTTGTTTGCTGGGCAATTACTTCAAGCCTGTAGGTTCCGGTCACAGGCCCGCATACCTGGAGTATTCCTCGGCAGGTATCCGCACCGCCCAGATCGTCGCAATTGACGTAACCTTGCGCCACCGGTAATGCATCCCAGGCGCGTTTGGTAAGCGGGTCAAAGCCAATCCTGCGTCCACGAGGATCGGTCAATACCACACCTATATTGGGTGGGCCATTGTTATCGGTACGGAAGTCAATATCGAGCTCGCCCAGTGAAAAGCAATCCTCAGTATCGTCGGGATCTACATCGTCCATGAAATCGTGAATGCGCGCATCAGCCAACCTGGAGACGTGCACGAAATTAGCGTGGCTCAGCTCAGGCCGCGGGATGATCACCATAATAAATGTGAGTATGTTCACAATTCTGCAATTCAACACATTCGCTCCCATGCTTGCCCTGTCAAGCAGCACATTTCCAGGAAGAAGACGTGATTCTTCACGACGGGATTCCGTGTAAAGTCGTACTCTTTAAATTCCACACGCTATTCCTTTGACCAGACCACTTCGTGGCGTAGCGCAGGCGAACCCAGCCCCTTTCTCTCGGCCAGCTCGTTCGCTCGACTCGAATGTCGCAATCCATTTGCCAAGAAATCTCACCGCCGAGATTCGTTCCTCTCTTCGTTTTCTCAAGCGATTAGGCGTATGCCCGCCACTCTCTTAGCGAATTCGGCTGTCGAGTAATTCGGCTGTCTCGACACTTTCGACCTCTTCGACATGGTGCGTGGCGGACGGCCAGAAAAAGTCGTTCATTCGGCGAGGTCTAGCAACGTCCCGGCTTTGGCATGCAAGTTGCGTTTGCGAAATATGGCAGATGGGTCACCTTCCTAGTGGAGATGACGGATTGGAACGAAGGAAATGGAATCGCCTGACTGACGCGCCTGACGAGCGGACGACCTTCGGGCCACATACACAACTAGCCGAGCAGCGTCACGGCTCAGGCGCGTCAGCGAAGCGATTCAGGGAAAAATAATGATAAAGCGGACATGTGCAGGATTAATGAGTGCGGTGTTGCTGCTGAATGTACTGGGCTGCAACAACAGTAAGGGTGCGAGCTTCGGCCCCGCCTCCGCCGCCGGTGGTCGAAGTCGCACCTGTCGTTCAACGGACCGTGCCCGTTATAGGCGAGTGGGTAGGAACGACTGAAGGATATGTCAACGCGCAGATTCAGCCTCAGGTGAGCGGTTACCTGATTCGTCAGGATTATCGGGAAGGGGCATACGTCAAGAAGGGTCGAGTTCTTTTTGAGATCGACCCCCGCCCATTCCAAGCAGCGCTCGATCAAGCTAAAGGGCAACTGGCACAGGAGGAGGCGCAGGTGGCCAACGCTGACCTGAACGTAAAGCGCGACATTCCGGAGGCGGAAGCTCACGCCATCCCCCAGGGTCAGCTTGATACCGACACGCAGTCGCTCCGCGGGGCGAAGGCAGCAGTCGAGGCCGATCAGGCGGCAGTCGAACAGGCTCAGTTGAATTTGGGCTACACGAGAGTCGTTTCGCTGGTCGACGGAATCGCCGGAATCACTACGGTGCAGGTGGGCAATCTTGTGGGCCCATCCGCGGTGCTCACCTCGGTTTCACAGGTCAATCCGATCAAAGTTTATTTTCCAATCAGTGAACAGGAATATCTGCGCATGGCGGATGGCGGCGCTCAGCACAACGTGGACTGGTTGACACACGCTTCGCGAATTCAGTTGCAGATGATTCTGGCAGACGGAGGCGCAGCTCAGCGAACGCCTAGCACTCGTGCAGCTTTACCAGGCTCTCGGCGGCGGATGGCAGCAGTAGTGGCGAAATGACAAAAGATTTTGGAGAGGTAGACGTAAAGAAAGGCAGTTTGACAATGAAGACGAAGTTATTTGTTTCGATACTCGTATTGGTTAGTGTCGTGCCAGGTGCGCTTGCGGCTGGCGCCGAGGGCGAAACGAATGTTCACACTGGAAGCGGTCAATTGCTTGTTACTCCCGTTGAGGACTCAGCGTCCCCGAATGTGCAAACAGATCCCGGTGTTCTGGCGAACGATCCGAAGCAAGCGTCGCAGGACTTTGACTCTATATTGATTGCAATTACGGAGAAGTTCTCTGGCACGCTTGCTGCTATTGCCGACGCTATTAAACGTGGCGAACTAACCACAGATCAGGGGAGAGAGATAAGTGCACAGCAATATCAGCTGGTCCAAATGCAGTTTGAACTGGTCAGTCTGTGGCGTGAAATGGAGGAACAGGATTCGGCGAACATTCCAACGCTTCAGGCCAGCCCGGATCTCACGCAAGAAAACGAAGCCGTGGTGGTGGCGTTGCCCTTTTCATCGTTGCAACTCAACCCTTCCATGGCTGAGTACCTCGGTTTGACGCCATCCCAAATTGACGCTATCCAGCAAGTGATGGTGCGGGAACAACATAGGCTTGAGCCTTTGATGTCACAGTTTCGAATTACACGAGAGAAGTTTTTTGCAATCGGCAGTGAGCGCATGAGCGAGAGCGAGATGAAGAGCCTGGCTGACACGGAAGCAACTGTGTTGGGAAAATTGATCGTCGCCAACGCTCGCATGCAATCCAAAATCTACAAGATTCTAAGCCCCGAGCAGCAAAAAAAGATCAGCGATTTCGAACGAACGCAGAGGACAGGCCACGATGCGCGTTAAGTAGAAGCGCCTAATTGCTGCTCCAAGCCCTCGATCTTGGTCTCCGCCTCCTGCAAGAGATCATAGGTCGGCTGCGATGGCACCTGCATGACAAGTTCGCCTTAATGCCGATCTTTATCTATCAGCGGACTCGGGACGGTAATCCGGTACACGGCTGGGATCAGTGGGTATCGTTCGGCGGGCGCCCGGAGGTCTTCTTTACCAAGTATCTGTCGTTGGCGTTCGAGGGAGGCTTCGACCATACTCACAGCAGCACTGGCCAATTCGACGGCTGGCTGCGCAAATTCACCATCGCGCCTCAAATTGGCGCTGGCCGCCAGTTCTTCAGCCGCCCAGTGCTCCGCGCATTCTTGACTTACGCGAATTGGTCCGATGGACTGCGCGGATTAGTGGGCGGGATTCCCTTCCAGAATCGGACGGACGGCCTTACGTATGGAGTGCAAGCGGAAACGTGGTGGTAGAACCAGAGGTCAGAGAAATGGCGAGTCCAGAAATGACAACGAGCTCATCGGCAATACAAAATGCTTCGCCGGTTACGATTGCTGAAAACTACACACGTCCACTCGCTATCGTCACCACATTGTTTTTCATGTGGGGTTTTATCACTTCTCTGAACGACATTCTGGTGCCGCACCTGAAGTCGATCTTTGAACTCAGTTACGCGCGAGTGATGCTGATCCAGTTTGCGTTCTTCTCGGCGTATTTTTTGTTTTCGATTCCATGGTCGAAGATCGTGAACGCGATTGGTTATCAGAAGACCATGGTGGCTGGCTTGCTGAGCATGGCCGTGGGTGCGTTTTTGTTTCTGCCGGCCGCGTCCTTTGCGTCGTTCCCGCTGTTTCTGGGGGCGCTCATTGTTCTTGCAGCGGGCATCACCGGTCTGCAGGTAGCGGCAAACCCGTACGTGGTGGTTCTCGGCAAACCGGCAACGGCCTCGAGCCGGTTGGATCTGACGCAAGCCTTTAACTCGCTCGGCACCACGATCGCTCCAAAACTGGGAGGGCTGCTGATCCTCAATGCGGTGCCGCTCGCGATTGAAGAGTTACGCCAGCTTTCCCGCAGGCGCTGCATCTGTACCGCGTGCAGGAGGCTGCCTCGGTGAAGATGCCATACATCGTAATCGGTGTCGCGTTGTTGCTGCTCGCCGTTCTGATCGCGGCGTCCAAGCTGCCGAAGATCCAACATGTGGAATACCGTCCAGGAGAAAAGGTCAGAGATTCAGTCTGGAGACATCCAAATCTGATCTTCGGCGCACTCGGAATCTTCGCGTACGTGGGCGCAGAAGTCTCCATCGGAAGCTTCCTGGTGAACTATTTCGGCCAAGCGGACATTGCGGGTTTGTCCGCAAAGACTGCGGCAGGTTACGTCTCGTTCTACTGGGGCGGCGCCATGGTAGGGCGCTTTCTCGGAGCGGCGGTTTTGCGCAGGATTAAAACCGGGCACCTCCTGGCCATATGTGCGCTCTGCACGGCAGCCCTCGTCGTCATTTCCATGTTAACCAGCGGGCACGTCGCCATGTGGAGCATTCTTGCAGTTGGATTCTTCAACTCCATCATGTTCCCGAGCATCTTTAGTCTTGGAGTGGCCGAGCTTGGGCCTCTGACGGGAAATGCATCCGGCATTCTGAATATGGCTATCGTGGGTGGTGCAATTCTGCCGCTTATTCAAGGGGCGATTGCGGATCATATCGGCATTCACCACGCATTCTTTGTGCCCGTGATCTGCTACTTGTACATCTTGTTCTATGCATTGAACGGATCGAAACCAAACAGTGAACGTTACGTCAGCGCTTACAACTGACTTAGGAGTTAGCGATGCTGATTGCAGGCGACATCGGCGGTACAAAAACAGACTTGGCGATCTACTCGAGCAAATCGGGGCCGCACGCACCACTGGCTGAGACCGAAGTTCATAGCGCCGACTATCCCAGCCTGCAGGCCATGGTCGCAGAGTTTCTCTCGCGGGCAAAAATGTCGGTCGACGTTGCCTCGTTTGATGTCGCCGGTCCAGTGATCGACGGGCACGTGAAAACAACCAACTTGCCCTGGGTGATGGATGAAAGCTCGCTCGCCAGGGACTTGAATCTCAAGTCCGTCCACCTTATGAACGACCTGGAAGCGGTGGCGCGGGCAGTGCCCGTCTTGCGTGCACTCGACCTGCTTACACTAAATAAAGGAGAGGCAGTTCTGAACGGCCCCATCGCAATCATCGCGCCGGGGACGGGTCTGGGTGAATCCTTTCTCACCTGGGATGACTCACAGTATGTGGCGCACAGCTCCGAGGGTGGGCACTGTGATTTCGCGCCGACAGAGGAGCGGCAAATTCGTTTGCTTGAGTACCTGCTGCCGCGTTTCGGTCACGTCGGAGTCGAGCGTGTCTGTTCCGGAATCGGCGTTCCCAACATTTACGAATATCTTCGCGATGAAGAGAAAATAACGGAAAGGCCCGAAGTTGCTCAATCGATCGCGTCCGCCAAAGATCATACGAAAGCAATCGTGAATGCCGCCGTTGACCCGCACAATCCAAGTGAATTGTGCCGGGCGACCGTCGAGATGTTGGTTTCGATTCTCGCCAGCGAAGCGGGCAATCTGGCGCTGAAGGTTCTTGCGACAGGCGGTATCTACATGGCTGGCGGCATCGCCCTGCACCTTTTGAGCGCGCTGCAGGAATCGCAGTTCATGCAGACGTTTACAAGAAAAGGCCGCTTCAAAGACCTGATGGCACGCATGCCCGTTCACGTCATCACGACACGCGCGGCGTTGGTAGGAGCTGCGACCTACGGACTTGAGAACCTGAAAAACCATAAGGAGTAGTACATGAGCAACAGCTTCCCTATCGTCTACCTGGCCCGACACGGCGAAACGGCTTGGACAGTCACCGGTCAACACACCGGTCTTACTGATCTGCCGCTCACTGACCGCGGGGAGCGCAATGCGCGACGGCTGGGAGAACGCCTGAGCGGACTCAAGTTTGCGAAAGTGTTCACCAGCCCCTTGCAGCGCGCCATGCGGACATGTGCGCTGGCCGGGTTCGGATCCGTAGCTGAAACTGGCCGAGACTTGGTCGAATGGGATTATGGCGAGTACGAAGGCCGCCTCACGGTTGACATCCTGCGAGAACGTCCGGACTGGCAGTTGTTCCGCGACGGCTGCCCGGGCGGCGAATCGCCGCAGCAAGTCGCTGCGCGGGCTGATCGCGTAGTGAGCCGCGTGCGCGCGGTGGCTGGAGATGTTCTGCTTTTTTCCAGCGGACATTTTCTCCGAGTGTTGGCCACACGCTGGATCGGGATTGAGCCAATTAACGGCAGATCTCTCGTGCTGGGCACGGCGAGCCTGAGCGCACTGAGTTACGAGAACAGCCCGTCCCAGCCCGCGATCCGGCTGTGGAACGATACCAACCATGTGCTCACGTCCAATTCACAGGAAAGCTCGCCGGCTCACGAGTGCGAACTTACAACCCACGAGGTGACGCGATGAAAGCAACACGACTGCTACACGACGAGGGCCAGAGTCTCTGGCTAGATAACATCACCCGCGAACTGCTGGACAGCGGTACGCTTAAACAATACATTGACGACCTGTCGGTCACCGGACTCACTTCGAATCCGACGATCTTCGACCACGCCATCAAGAATAGCGCGACGTATGACTCGGCGATCAGCGAGAAGTTAAGCAAAGGCAAGTCGGGCGAAGCGCTCTTCTTCGAGCTAGCCATGGAGGATCTCACTCGGGCCGCAGATCTCTTTCGACCAATTCATGAAAGGACGAATGGAGTGGACGGATGGGTTTCGCTGGAAGTATCTCCACTTCTTGCGTACGACACGGCCAGCACGCTCGCCGCAGCCAAAGAACTGTTTGCCCGGGCGAATCGTCCCAACCTGTTAATCAAGATTCCTGGTACCAAGCAAGGAGTCCCCGCAATCGAAGAAGCGATCTTCGCCGGAGTGCCAATTAACGTCACTCTGTTGTTCTCCCGTGAGCACTACTTGGCCGCGGCCGAAGCATTCTTGCGCGGCATTGAGAGGCGCATCGAGGCAGGCCTGAATCCCAATGTCGGTTCCGTGGCATCGGTGTTTGTCAGCCGCTGGGATTCCGCTGTTGCCAGCAAGGTGCCTGAAGAACTACGCAACCAACTTGGCATCGCCATCGCTAAACGCACCTACAAAGCAGCCAGCGCTCTTCGCAGCTCGCCGCGCTGGCAGCGCGTTTACAACCTCGGTGGTCGTCCGCAACGGCTGTTGTGGGCCAGCACGGGAACCAAAGATCCAAAAGCTTCAGACATCCTCTACATCAAGTCCCTGGCTGCGCCCTTCACTGTGAACACCATGCCGGAGGCCACATTGAAAGCCCTAGCTACTCACACTGAATTGGGCGAGTTGCTGCCGCCCGACGGCGGGAACTCCGATGAAGTGCTGGGGCAGTTCGCCAAAGCAGGCGTGGACGTCGATGCTTTGGCCACGCAGCTTCAGGATGAAGGAGCCGAGTCCTTTGTAAAGTCGTGGAACGATTTGATGGGCGTGATTTCTTCTAAGAGTGCGTCGCTTGACAAAAGCGCCACCCTGAAAGCAGTCAGTTAAAGAGGAAACAAGCCGCATGACGCTCGTTCAGACTAAGCACGTAGAGACGAAAGGAGTATGAGCATGGCAGCACACGTTCAACCCCTGGCAAACCGGCCAGCCACCAGAACTCCAGCATGGGACGCACTCGCGTCGCACTACAAGAAGGTTTCAAAGCTGCATTTGCGTCAGCTTTTCGGAGACGACCCGAAGCGCGGCGAGCGGATGGCAGTCGAGGCTGCAGGCTTGTACCTCGATTACTCCAAGAACCGCATTATCGACCAAACCCTCCGGCTCCTTCTTCAACTCGCAGAAGAATCCGGTCTTCAGGCGCGAATCGATGCCATGTTCGGCGGCGAGAAGATCAATATCACAGAGAAGCGGGCGGTCTTGCACGTGGCCCTGCGCGCCCCTAGAGGGGCTTCGATTCTCGTTGATGGAAAGGACGTGGTGCCCGAGGTTCATTCGGTGCTCGACAAGATGGCTAATTTCTCCGACAGGGTGCGGAGCGGGGCGTGGAAAGGTCATACCGGAAAACGCATTCGTAACGTCGTCAACATCGGGATTGGCGGCTCCGATCTCGGGCCGGTCATGGCCTACGAAGCGCTCAAGCACTACTCCGAGCGCGACATGAGTTTCCGCTTCGTCTCCAACATTGATGGAACCGACTTCGCTGAAGCGGTACGGGACCTCGATCCGTCGGAAACCCTGTTCGTCGTCTCTTCGAAAACTTTTACGACGCTCGAGACGATGACGAACGCCCATACGGCCCGTGCCTGGTCACTCGCGGGACTGGGAGGCGATGCAAGTTCGGTGGCAAAACATTTTGTCGCGGTGGCAACAAATGCCGCGGAAGTGGCGAAGTTCGGTATAGACACCGCTAACATGTTCGAATTCTGGGATTGGGTCGGTGGCCGCTACTCAATGGATTCGGCAATCGGCCTTTCGACCATGGTCGCCATCGGTCCGGATAATTTCCGCAGCATGCTGGATGGCTTCCACCAGATGGACGAGCATTTCCGCACGACCCCCTTCGAGGTCAACCTGCCGGTTCTCATGGGCCTGCTCTCCGTTTGGTACAACGACTTTTTCGGCGCACAGACTGTCGCGGTCTTGCCGTACGAGCAGTATCTGAAGCGTTTCCCGGCATATCTGCAGCAGTTGACGATGGAGAGCAACGGAAAACACATCACACTTGACGGTGAAATAGTCGCCCACGATACCGGCCCCATCTACTGGGGAGAACCGGGAACAAACGGGCAGCACTCGTTCTACCAGTTGATCCATCAAGGGACACGGCTCATCCCTTGCGACTTCATTGCATTTGCCCAGCCGCTGAATCCGGTTGGCCGGCATCATGACATGTTGCTAGCTAATGTTTTCGCTCAGACTGAGGCACTTGCGTTCGGCAAAACACCAGAGCAGGTGAAGGCGGAGGGCACGCCGGACTGGCTCGTCCCCCACCGCGTCTTCGAAGGCAATCGGCCGTCGAACACGATCCTGGCTGAACGGCTCACGCCGGACACACTGGGCAAGCTCGTGGCGCTCTACGAGCACTCTGTCTTCACACAGGGCGTGCTCTGGAACATTGATTCGTTCGATCAGTGGGGCGTCGAACTCGGCAAGGTTCTGGCACAGCGCATTATTCCGGAACTTGAGAACAATCTCGAACCTGCACTCAACCACGACAGTTCAACCAACAGTTTGATTCGTCGCTACCGCAAACACAAGGAGTCGCTATGACAGCACTTGGCTTTAATGAATCTTTATATATCCTGCCGTTCGATCACCGGGGATCATTCCAGACCAAGATGTTCGGGTGGAGCGGCACGCTCAGCCCAGAGCGGACGGCTGAGATCGCCGCTACCAAGCAGGTGATATATGACGGCTTTGAAGCGGCGGTCAAAGCTGGCGTGCCCAAGCAGAAGGCCGGCATCCTCGTCGACGAGCAGTTCGGAGCTGCCATTCTTCGCGATGCCACGGCGCACTCCTACACGAGTGCCTGCCCGGCCGAGAAGAGCGGCCAGGAGGAGTTTGACTTCGAATACGGTGAAGAGTTTGCCAAACACATCGAGGCTTTCAACCCAACTTTCTGCAAGGTCCTGGTGCGATATAACCCAGAGGGGGATCGCGCTCTAAATCGGCGGCAAGCGGCCCGTCTACGAAGGCTCTCTGAATACCTGCACAATGACGGCCGCAGCCGATTCATGTTCGAACTGCTGGTACCACCGGAGAAGGCACACCTCGATCAGGTCAAAGGAGACAAGAAGGCCTACGATCTAGAGATTCGCCCCCGGCTGATGGCCGAGACCATCCAGCAACTTCAGGATGCGCAAGTTGAGCCGGACGTCTGGAAGATCGAGGGACTCGACCGCAGGGAGGACTGCGAGAAGATGGTTGCGGCTGCGCGTCGGGGTGGACGCGACAAAGTCAGTTGCATCATCCTGGGCCGGGGAGAAAACGACCAGAAGGTGCGCGAGTGGTTGACTACGGCCGCCACCGTGCCGGGTTTCATCGGCTTTGCAGTGGGCCGGACTAGTTTCTGGGGGCCGCTCGTTAGCTTGCGGGCGAAGCAGATCACGCGCGATGCAGCTGTCGCGGAGATTGCCCGACGTTACCTGGAATTTGTGAATATTTTTGAGAATGCCCGCAGTAAGACCCGAGCTGCGTGAATCAGTAATGGAGGTTTGCAGTTCAAGCGGCAGGTGTGTGGCCCCGTGGTGACACCCAGGTAGCGCAATGACCCAAACGATTCTGCGATTATTTTCAGAGGAGGAGCGCTTATGCAACTTGGAATGATAGGGCTCGGAAGAATGGGCGCCAATATGGCGCGACGGCTGATCAAGAAGGGACACGACTGCGTTGTGTTCGACAGGTCGCCAAAAACCGTAAGCGAATTGGTCCAGGAGAACGCGGTGGGTGCGGCTTCGCTTCCGGACCTGGTGAAAAAACTCGAGAAACCGCGGGCGGTGTGGCTGATGGTGCCCGCAGCGGTCGTTGACAACACAATCGCTGACTTGCTGCCCGACCTAGAGGCGGGCGACATCCTCATTGACGGCGGAAATTCTTACTATGTTGACGACATGCGCCGCGCACAAGAACTCGCACAGAAAAAAATCCACTACGTGGACGTGGGCACGAGCGGCGGTGTGTGGGGTCTGGAACGCGGTTACTGCATGATGATTGGCGGGGAAAAGGATGTGGTTCAGCACCTCGACCCGATCTTCTCGACACTCGCGCCCGGCATGGGGGACATAGCGCGCACGCCCGGTCGCGAGAAGCTCGATGGCACCGCCGAACAAGGCTATCTGCACTGCGGTCCCAATGGCGCCGGCCACTTCGTCAAGATGATCCACAACGGAATCGAGTACGGAATCATGGCAGCCTACGCCGAAGGCTTGGGCGTTCTGCGTTCCGCCAATGTTGGAAAGCAAGAGCGCAAGATTGACGCTGAGACTACACCGTTGCGCGACCCCGAGCACTACCAGTACGACCTGAATCTGCGGGATGTCGCCGAAGTGTGGCGGCGCGGCAGTGTCATCGCTTCGTGGCTGCTGGATCTCACCGCGGCCGCCTTGCTCCAGGATCCAAACCTCTCGAAGTTTGCAGGCCGAGTTTCTGACTCCGGCGAAGGCCGCTGGACAATCAAAGCCGCGATTGACGAGGCGGTACCAGCGCCAGTTCTCACCGCTTCGCTGTACGAGCGCTTCAGCTCGCGTGGCGAAGCAGATTTTGTGAATAAGCTCTTATCTGCGATGCGCTATGAATTCGGCGGACACGTAGAGAAACCAGCCGAGAAATCAGAGGCTGCTTGAAGGAAGGATTATCCATGACCAATTCCCACTCAGACGCGCTCGTTTTCTTCGGCGCCACCGGCGATCTGGCCTACAAGAAAATATTCCCTGCGTTGCAGGCGATGGTGAAACGCGGACATCTTAATGTGCCCGTCGTCGGCGTGGCCAAGGCTGGTTGGAATCTCGATCAGCTTCGGGCGCGGGCGCACGACAGTCTTGAGAAGCATGGTGGAGTGGATACTGCGGCGTTCGAAAAGCTGTCCGGCTTGCTGCGCTACGTTGATGGCGATTATCAGGACCCGGCAACTTTCGCGGCCCTCCGCAAAGAACTAAAGGACGCACATCGTCCAGCGCATTACCTGGCGATTCCACCTGTTTTGTTTGAAACCGTCGTGGAACAGCTGGCGAAATCGAATTGTGCCAGCGGTGCACGGGTCATCGTCGAAAAACCCTTCGGGCATGATCTGACCTCAGCCCGGGATCTGAACAAGGTCCTGCTTGGGGCCTTCGACGAAGCAGACATCTTCCGTATTGACCACTACCTCGGCAAGCGGCCGGTGAACAACATGCTGGTCTTCCGCTTCGCCAACGCATTCGCGGAAGCCTTTTGGAATCGCAACTACATTGAGAGCGTGCAGATCACCATGGCAGAGGACTTCGGCGTACAGGGCCGCGGAGGTTTCTACGATCAGACCGGAACCATTTGTGATGTGATCCAGAACCACCTATTTCAGGTGTTGTCGAATTTGGCGATGGAGCCGCCGGTCCGATCCGACAGCGAGTCCGTGCGCGACGAGAAAGTGAAAGTGCTGAAAGCAATTCCGCCCATCGAGGAGAAGAACCTTGTGCGCGGCCAGTTCCGCGGCTATCGCGATGAGCACGGAGTAGCCAAGGACTCGCAGACCGAAACCTTCGCCGCTTTGAAATTGGAGATTAATTCCTGGCGCTGGAAAGGAGTTCCTTTCTACATTCGGGCCGGCAAATGTTTGCCCGTAACCTGCACCGAAATTGTCGGCAAGTTTCGCAAACCTCCTACATTGATTCCTGACAGTGTTTTGACAGAGAACCATCTTCGCCTCCGCCTCAGTCCCGAGGTCACAATTGCCATGGGAATGATGTCGCTGGCCCCAGGTGAAGGACTCTCGCTTCAAACCGGTGAAATGGTAGCGAGCCGGTCTCCGCGTGGCGGTGAGATGGACGCGTACGAGCGGGTGTTGGGAGCAGCAATGGAAGGAGACGCCACTCTGTTCGCGCGGGAGGACTACGTCGAGGAGGCATGGCGCATCGTGGATCCGGTGCTGAAAAAGAACACGCCGATTTATCAGTACGCCTCCAATATATGGGGCCCTGGTGAAGTCGAGCGGGTTACGCCTGCTGGAGGCTGGAGCAATCCGACCGTCGGCCAGGACGCACTATCTGTCGCGAGCCAGGCTGCCTGAGAAATGATCAGACCAAATTCTTATGGAGTGGTCATGATTGAGAGAAGCGCGAGATGAAAATTGAAATCTTTACCGATGCCGACTCGGTCGCCGGCGAGGCTGCAAAGCTCATCGCTGGCGACGCTCGGGCAGCGGTCGCAGCTCGCGGCTCCTTTGTGATGGCTGTCAGCGGCGGCCACACCCCCTGGCTTATGCTTCGCGCTCTCGCACTCGAAGGCGTGCCATGGAACGCGGTGCATGTGGCGCAGGTAGACGAGAGAGTCGCGCCCGCAGGAGATCCTGACAGAAATCTCACGCACTTACGCGAGAGCCTGCTTGAGCACGCTCCCTTGCGCCCCGAGCAGATTCATCCCATGCCGGTGGAATCGCCCGACTTGGAGGCGGCATGCAAGCAATACGCGCAGACTCTACAGGCGATCGCCGGCTCGCCCCCGGTGCTTGATCTTGTTCACCTGGGACTCGGACCGGACGGGCACACTGCTTCGCTGGTGCCTGGGGACCCGGTCCTCGACGTCAATGATGCGGATGTCGCAGTCAGCGGACTCTACCAGGGAAGACGGCGGATGACGCTGACGTATCCGATTCTCAACCGCGCCCGGCGGGTGTTGTGGCTCGTGACCGGAAGCGAGAAGTCAGGGATGCTGGCCCGTCTGTGTGCCGGAGATGCTTCGATTCCGGCCGGCCGGGTTCGCGGGGATCATGCCCTGGTAATGGCGGATCGCGCGGCAGCGGGCCGACTCGATAACAATTCGAAAGCCGAAGTGGCCTGAGTGGATGCGGATTCGATACTGAGTGATGTGCTGCGGATTAGTTTTCCGAGCTAATAACAAGAAGAGCATATGCGCGTCGGTATCGCCGCCGATCACGGTGGTTTTACCTTGAAGGAGGATCTGCGCGGACAACTGGCTGCAGCAGGTCATGACATTGTCGACTTCGGCGCTCGTAGGCTGGATTCAGACGACGACTACCCAGATTTTGTTATTCCTCTTGCCCGGGCGGTCGCGGCAGGCAGAGTGGAGCGCGGAGTGGCCGTTTGCGGCAGCGGTGTGGGCGCATCGGTCTGCGCAAACAAAGTGCCCGGGGTACGCGCCGGCCTGATCAACGATCACTACTCGGCGCGACAAGGCGTAGAGGATGACCACATGAACCTCATCTGCTTGGGTGGTCGAGTCATGGGGCCCATGGTGGCCTGGGACCTTCTCCAAACTTTCCTAGCAGCCGATTTCAGTCAGGCGGAGCGCCACCTGCGCCGCTTGGGCAAAGTCGCTGCACTGGAAACGAAAGCCACCAGTGAAGTCGGAGGAGAGGCCGCGATTTCGGCGTAGTGCTGCTGCCATCACTGTGCGCCCGCCGTGCTCCTGTTCTTCCAATAGGTTCACGATTAAGAGCAACTGTGGTGCAAGCAAGAAAAGACTTGAACGCATGCCAAGGAGGCAGTCATGAGTACCGCGCTAGCTGCTGTTGAGACCTTAACAGCGGCACAACTTGATCAGCTTTGCGTGAATACCATTCGTACGCTTTCGATTGACGCAGTGCAGCAGGCTAAATCCGGACATCCCGGCACGCCGATGGCGCTCGCGCCGATCGTCTATACGATATGGAATCGCGTTCTCCGCTTCGATCCACAGAACCCGATCTGGCCTAATCGTGATCGTTTCGTGCTGTCGAATGGCCATGCCTCAATGTTGCTCTGGTCCGCGCTCCATCTCAGTGGCACTCAGGCCGTCAATGCCGACTACGAAACGCTGGGACAGCCCTCGGTCACGCTCGACGATATCCGTCGTTTCCGCCAGCTCAACAGCAAGGCTCCCGGCCACCCTGAATACCACTGGGTCTCAGGAGTGGAGACCACTACTGGCCCCCTTGGCCAAGGTGTCGCGACGAGCGTTGGCATGGCGATCGCTCAGAAGTGGCTTGCCCATCATTACAATCGGCCGGGCTTCGAAATCTTCGATTACAACATTTATGCCGTTTGCGGCGATGGCTGCCTGATGGAGGGCGTTGCGTCAGAAGCGGCATCACTGGCGGGACACCTTGGTCTCGACAATCTCTGCTGGGTTTACGATAACAACCACATCACGATTGAAGGCAGCACGCGCGTGGCGTTCACTGAGGACGTCGAGACACGATTCCTGGCGTACGGTTGGAACGTTTTGCGGGTCGGCGATGCGAACGACCTCGATCGCATCGAACATGCTCTAGACATCTTTCGGAAGACGAAGGGCCGCCCCACGTTCATCGTGTTGGACAGCCACATAGGCTACGGCTCACCAAACAAGCAGGACACTGCGGCCGCTCATGGCGAGCCGCTAGGCGACGAAGAGGTCCGGTTAGTCAAACGCAGCTACGGGTGGCCCGAGGATGAAAAGTTTCTCGTTCCCGAAGGTGTGTACGACCACTTTGCGGCCGGCATTGGCAAACGTGGCGCTGAAGCCCGGCACAAGTGGACGGAGCTCTTCGATGCGTACCGGGTCGAATACCCCGATCTCGCGGTTGAGATCGACTTGCTCGAGCGACGCGAGCTCCCGACGGGATGGGACCGTAACCTTCCAGTGTTTCCAGCCGATCCGAAAGGTATTGCCGGGCGGGATGCGTCAAGCAGAGTGCTGAACGTCCTCGCACAAAACATCCCTTGGTTCCTCGGCGGCTCCGCGGATCTCGGTCCCTCGAACAAGACCCTCCTGACCTTCGCAGGTGCGGGCGATTTTCAGGCCGACAGTCCGGGAGGAAAGAATCTGCATTTTGGCATTCGCGAGCATGCGATGGCCGCGATTACCAACGGACTCTCGCTCTCCAAGCTGCGGCCCTTCGGCGCCACATTTTTCATTTTCAGCGACTACGCGCGGCCCCGGATTCGGCTGGCCGCGCTTATGGAGCTGCCAGCTCTCTTCGTCTTTACCCATGACGCCATGGGCGATGGGGAGGACGGTCCTACACACCAACCCGTCGAGCACCTCGCATCTCTGCGAGCGATACCGGGACTGATCACCTTGCGTCCCGGGGATGCCAACGAAGTACTCGAGGCATATCGCTGCGTACTGCAACTGCGCCATCAACCTGCAGCACTGGCGTTGTCGCGGCAGCCCCTGCCCACTCTCGATCGCAGCAAGTACGCGCCCGCATCCGGTGTCGCGCAGGGCGCCTATGTGCTCGCAGACGCCCCCGGCGGAAATCCTGAGGTAATCATCATCGCCACCGGGAGTGAAGTTAGCCTCGCGGTACAGGCCCACGAGAACCTGCTCAGCGAAGGCATTCGCTCGCGCGTAGTGTCGATGCCTTCGTGGGAGATCTTTGACCAACAGACGCAGGCCTACCGGGACAGCGTTCTCCCACCGAATGTAAAGGCGCGGGTCGCCGTGGAGCAGGCCTCGACCTTTGGGTGGGAGAGATATGTCGGCACCTCTGGTCATATGGTCTGCATGAAGACGTTCGGAGCTTCGGCGCCGCTCAAGGAATTACAGAGAAAGTTCGGATTCGAACCGGACCAGGTGGTCGCGGCTGTGAAGCAGCAACTAGGCAGGAAGTAAGTTGCAGGCACGTGGTTAGGGCCGGCTTAAAATTGCATATCGCGCGAATTTTGGAAAGAGGAAAGGAATCTATATGACTCCGGTAGCGTCCGAGGAATCCGCCAAGGTCTCCGTTTCCACTCAGCCCCTTTCCGCGGAAGAGTTGCGCAAAATGGATGCCTATTGGCGCGCCGCCAATTATCTTTCGGTTGGGCAAATCTACCTGTTCGCCAACCCGCTGCTGCGTGAGCCTCTGAAGCTTGAGCATGTGAAGCCCCGGCTGCTCGGTCATTGGGGTACAACGCCCGGACTGAACTTTATTTATGTGCATTTCAACCGCCTGATCAAGAAATACGATCTCAACGTTATTTACATTTGCGGTCCGGGACACGGTGGGCCTGGCATGGTGGCGAACACCTATCTGGAAGGCACCTACACCGAGCTGTATTCCAGCATTCAACGAAACGAAGAAGGCATGAGAAAGCTGTTCAAGCAATTCTCGTTTCCCGGAGGCATACCCAGCCACGACGCTCCTGAGACACCCGGCTCCATCCATGAAGGCGGTGAACTGGGCTATTCGCTGGCGCATGCTTACGGTGCGGTTTTCGACAATCCCGATCTTGTCGCTTGTTGCGTAGTGGGAGATGGCGAGTCCGAAACTGGGCCTCTTGCGACGAGCTGGCACTCCAACAAATTTCTTAATCCGGCACGTGACGGCGCTGTGCTGCCCATCCTACACCTGAACGGATACAAGATCGCCAACCCTACCGTCCTTGGCCGTCTCAGCGACGAAGAGTTAACTCATCTGTTCAATGGCTACGGATATAAACCTTACTTCGTCGAAGGGCACGAGCCGGAAACGATGCATCAACTCATGGCGGCGACGCTCGACACGATCATCGAGGAAATCCACGCCATTCAGCGCGAAGCCCGCGGCAAGAGATCGCCGAGCCTTCCCGTTTGGCCCATGATCGTCATGCGCACTCCGAAGGGCTGGACCGGACCGAAATTTGTGGACGGCAAGCCCGTCGAGGGCACGTGGCGCGCGCATCAGGTGCCGGTAGCCGATCTGGATACAAAACCTGAGCACTTAGCAATTCTCGAAGACTGGATGAAGAGTTATCACCCGGAAGAGTTGTTCGATCAGAACGGGACGTTAATCGGAGAACTTTCGGAGCTAGCTCCTAAAGGAAACCGGCGCATGGGTTCGAACCTGCATGCCAATGGCGGGCTGCTCGTGAAAGACTTGCTGATGCCGGACTTTCGCGACTATGCAGTTTCGGTTCCCAAGCCTGGCACGGCGACAGCGGAGTCCACCAAAGTCCTAGGCACCTTCCTGCGCGATGTGATGAAGAGGAATCGGGAGCACGCAAATTTCCGCGTATTCGGCCCTGATGAAACTGCGTCGAACCGCCTTGATGCTGTATATCAGGCGACCGACAAGATCTGGATGGAGCCGATTCTCCCGGTAGACGAACACTTGTCTCCAGACGGGCGGGTAATGGAGATCCTGAGCGAGCACATGTGTCAGGGCTGGCTGGAAGGCTATCTGCTCACCGGGCGCCATGGATTTTTCTCGTGCTATGAGGGATTTGTGCACATTGTCGATTCGATGTTCAATCAACACGCGAAATGGCTGGAGGCTACGCACAAGATTCCCTGGCGGCGGCCGATTTCATCGCTGAATTATCTGCTCACTTCTCACGTGTGGCGCCAGGATCACAACGGTTTCACTCATCAGGACCCAGGCTTCATCGATTTCGTGATGAACAAAAAGGCGGGTCTGGTTCGCGTGTACCTGCCACCCGATGCCAATTGTTTGCTTTCCGTCGCCGACCACTGTTTACGCAGTCGCAACTATGTGAACGTGATCGTGGCCGGGAAGCAGCCGGAGTTGCAGTGGCTCGACATGGATGCCGCCGTAGCGCACTGCACAATCGGGCTAGGTATCTGGTCCTGGGCCAGCACCGACCTGGGCAGTGAGCCGGACGTTGTGATGGCTTGCGCCGGCGATGTGCCAACACTGGAGACGCTGGCGGCGGTTGATCTTCTTCGCCAGCACTTTCCCGATCTTAAGATCCGCGTCGTTAACGTCGTGGACTTGATGACCCTGCAGCCTCCGAGCGAACATCCGCACGGTCTTTCCGATCGCGAATTCGATTCCATCTTCACTACCGACAAACCCGTGATTTTCGCTTATCACGGTTACCCATGGCTTGTTCATCGGCTGTGCTATCGCCGTCATGGTCACGACAATTTCCATGTGCGCGGATATAAAGAAGAGGGCACTACCACCACTCCTTTTGACATGACCGTGATGAATGACCTGGATCGCTTTCACCTCGCCGGCGACGCGGTGGACCGCATTGCGAAGTTGCACCCCGTCGGCGCCCACTTCCAGCAATTCCTGCGCAACAAACTGGTGGAGCACAAGCAATACACGCGCGCGCACGGCGACGATATGCCGGAGGTAAAGAACTGGAAATGGCTTCACTAATCTGTGAAGATCCTCGTGCTCAATTCGGGTTCCAGCAGCCAGAAAAGCTCTCTGTACGAGATTGGCGAGAATCTTCCTGTTGATTCGCCTGCTCCTCTATGGGAAGGCAAGATTGAGTGGCGTGACGAGGTTGCGGAAGTTGAAGTCAAAAATTCCGGCAGCGTTGTACAAAAGGGCCAGGTAAGAGTCTCGTCGCGGGAGAAAGCCGTTGAGCATTTGCTGGGCACTCTGTGGAATGGCGAGCCGCGTACGGTCACGTCCCCTGCTGAGATTGATGTTGTCGGACACCGCGTCGTGCATGGCGGCCCGAAATACGCCGAACCGGTTCTGCTCACTCCCGAGGTGAAAGCGGGAATTGCTAAAGTTTCTGCTTTCGCTCCGCTCCACAATCGCGCTGAACTCGAAGGTATGGAGGTCATTGAAAAGCTGCTAGGCGCGGTTCCCCAAGTCGCGGTTTTCGATACCGGGTTTCATCGCAGAATGCCGCAGGCTGCGGCTGTGTATCCGGGGCCCTATCAATGGTTCGAAAGCGGCATTCGTCGCTACGGATTTCACGGCGTCAATCATCAATATTGCGCGGCGCGTGCCGCGCACCTTCTAGGACGAAACCTGAACTCGTTGAAATTGGTTACTTGCCATCTAGGAAACGGTTGTTCCCTGGCTGCGATTCATCAAGGCTACAGCATCGACACGACTATGGGCTTTACTCCGTTAGAAGGTCTCATGATGGGTACTCGCTCTGGTTCGGTTGACCCGGGAATTCTCACTTACCTCATGCGCGAAGGTCAGCTCCAGGCCCAGGAGATTGATGATGTTCTAAACAAAGAATCGGGCCTGCTGGGAATCTCGGGCATTTCGGGAGACATGCGTGAGATTCTGGCGTCCGTGAAACGAGGCCATTCACGAGCAAAGCTGGCATTCGACATCTACGTGCACCGTCTGCAGGCCGGCATTGGCGCTATGGTTGCCGTTTTGGGAGGCATTGACGTGCTGGTATTCTCTGCCGGTGTCGGAGAGAACTCGACTGAAGTGCGCGCTGCGGTTTGCAAGCCGCTGATTTTTCTCGGCCTCAAACTCGATGATGCCGCCAACGTGCAGCGCGCCCCTGATGCAGACATCGCAACGCCGGATTCGGCGGTTCGTATTTTGATAATTCGGGCCCAGGAAGACTGGGCGATCGCGAAAGAGTGTTGGCAGCTCACGCAGGTGTTCTCCTAATGAGCATGGCGCAATCGTGATGAATACGCAGGACCAGCTGCGACAGGCAGTCACCGAACTTCAAGGACAGACTTATGGAATCGGCGACTATATGGCTCAATGTGGAGCCAAGGTAGGAGTATAGAGGTGAAAGACCTCTCGGTATGGCTCGACCGGATAGCCCTTCGCTTTCCAGGCCGCCAACCCACCCTTGAGGAACTGAATCCGGGAAAAATGCATGGCCAGAGCTCGATGCAAAATTGCCCGGCTGGTCTTATCACCAGGACAGGTACAGTAAACAACCGCTTCTTTCTCTTTCGGGATCAGTGACGGCGTCTCAAGCACTTCTTTTGGCGGAATCCTCCGTGCGCCAGGGATGATCTCAGGATAGGCCAACAAGTCGAGCGGCTGGCGAACATCAAAAAGAAGTACGTCCTGGTTCGAAGCCAACAATGAGTGGAGCTCCTCCGCCGTGATGCTGTGCTGCTCCAACGCGCGTTGGTCCCTTATGCGTTTCATCCGAAGGACAGCTGGCATGGACAGAAGCGCAATCGCAACGCAAATAGCACTCAGACTCAGCAGCATTGCTATGTTCCTCCTGCGCCCTCTTGATACCAGATTCACTCAGCAGATGGGAAGATTCACGTGGTGTAAGCGCAACCCAGCTGCATCGCAAGCTTAGCCCGAAGCTCGCGCAAACGGGCGATGGGAGACGTGGATTCTAGGCCAAGAAATTCGATAGGACCGCTAGGTTAGGCAATAAGCGTCAGGAGCGTCCTCAGTCTCTGAACTTTTCGCGCCCGGAGTAGCAGCTAGAAGCACGGAGAACGGACGTCGCGTTGATCAGAAAACTGGATGTCGGAATCGTCTCAGAAGCAGTCAATGATAATAAGAAGTCAGGGGATGATCGCGCAGGGAATTCAGGGGTCATGAACCGGTCACGGTTGTTGTTGTGGATCAGCAGTGGACGGCTGAGAGGTTCCACGATGAAGAGCGGGTGCAGCGATTCACTCGGGAAACAGGAATCCACGTCAAGTTCCTTCCCTCTCCCGAGTCGGCTCAGGAACAGCTAGCATTGTAGCGCGAGTTTACTCGGGACAGGCGCCGCGGGTCCTGACGTACGGAATCGGTGTAATCTGGCCGGGCATGCTGGGCGAATACTTCGTAGATCTCAAACCGTATTTCGCCGACCAAGTTTGCGCCCAGTTCCCGGCGATAGTGACCAGCTACACCGTCAACAACAGACTGCTAGCCATGCCGCGGACTGCCGGTATCGGACTTCTTTATTACCGGACCGACCTTCTGCGACCGTATGGTTACCGGGCGCCCCAGAACCTGGGACGAACTGGAGATGATGGCGGCCCGGATTCAAGCGGGCGAACGAGCCAAAGTAAGAAACAGTCTGGAGATTTGTGTGGCAAGGTGCCGCTGCTGAAGCCTTGACCTGCGACGCATGGCATGGCAGACCTCCGAAGGCAGTGGGCGAATTATCGAGGCAGAAGCTACCGTCAGGGTCAATAACCCGCGCGCACTCCTCGGTCACTTCACCTTGACCAAGGCCGCATACGATAACACGACCGAGGAATACCGCAAACAGATGCTCGCCTCGGTGCGTTCACCGCGGCTTGGTGCCGCAGAAGACATCGCTGCGATGGTGGCATTCCTGTTCTCAGACGACGGCGCGTACATAAATGGGCAAACCATCCTCGTTGACGGCGGCGCCAACCTGACCTGACCTTCGCCAAGTAATCGTGTCACAACGAAAAAAGGAGATGAGTATGTCATCGAAACCGAGGAGAAATGAAACAAAAGAGCTCCACGCGATCCCCAGCCAAGAGGCAGAGACGGGAGAGACTTCGCCAGGGCTCGGCGCGTGACGAGAAAATCAGACGTCGCGCATACGAAATCTATCTCGAACGCGGCGGCCTTCCAGGCAGTGAGCTTGATGATTGGCTGCAAGCCGAACACGAGCTCGATGGTTGCGTGCCGCAAAAACGCGAGTCAACCGATCGAGAAGAACATTAACCA
>Ga0209805_1000483_pt1 | contig 24037 bp, 25 predicted proteins | sample GraSoiAngelo_148_FD_185905 | JGI IMG/M metagenome (GOLD analysis project Ga0209805, IMG submission 185905) | Grasslands soil microbial communities from the Angelo Coastal Reserve, California, USA - 14_1009_09_20cm (SPAdes) (version 2) | ecosystem: Environmental > Terrestrial > Soil > Grasslands ...
GCCTGGATTAGAAGAGTTGCGGCCGGGGTGAACCCGGCCGCCAATGCGATGTCGGCTACGAACAAAAGGCGGCTGGGCATTTCACCCAGCCGCTCAACCCCTCGGACTAGTTATTGGCTGTTGTTTTGTCCGCGCTTTTCTCGATCCATTCGCGGATTGGGGCCGCTCCACCCGGGAAACCGACCAGGCGGTCGACCAGCTTTCCGCCGCGGAACAAGCCCAGGGTCGGAATGCCCTGGACGCCGTAGCGTATGGCGAGGTCCTGGTTGTTGTCGACGTCGAGCTTGCCGATCTTGACCTTGCCGGCGAACTCGTCTGCAAGGCGCTCCACGACCGGCGCCATCATGTGGCACGGCGGGCACCACTCGGCGGTGAAATCAACGACCACCGGCTCGGCGGAATTGAGCACGTCGGCCTCGAAAGTGGGGCCGTCGAAGTGCTGAAGGTTTTGCATGTTGAATACAAAGCCCTCCGACCTTGCCGTATTCCGCGAGCCCCTCCGGCGCTGCGCGCCACCTCCCCACGAGTGGGGAGGACATAATCGGTCTATGGCCGTGATCGAGGCCCAACCGCCCGCGCCGGCCTGGGAGCAGGCTCTTCGCCAGTTCGGCGCCCGCTTTTTCGAGGCTGCGCCCGGGGCGATCACCTGGATTCTCCTGGCGGCTCCGGCATGGATTCCGATCGTCTTCAAGTTGCCCGGAGCGATCTTCGTGGCCTGGGCGGTGCTCGTGTTCGATGTGTACTGGCTCATCCGAGCAATCACGGTCGTAACCGGCGTGTACAGCACTCTGCTCCGAATGCGCCGGGATATGAGAAAGGACTGGCTGGCGCTGTGTCGCGACGAGCAGGCCGCGGGCAGGGTCGACCCGCTTCAGTTCTTCCACCTTTCGGTCGTGCCGACGTACACCGAGCCCTACCACGTGCTCGAGCGCACCGTTCAGGCGATCGTCGACTCCAATTACCCGGACGAGCTGAAGCTCGTCGGGATCATCACTCGGGAGACGGACAAGCCCGGCTGGGAGAACGTCGCCAGGCTCAAGGAGAAGTTCGGGAGCCGAGTTCGCGGCTTCTATCACATCAAAGACCCTCTCGAACCGGGGATCGTCATCGGCAAGTCCGCCGCCATGAACTGGGGCGGCAGGTGGATGGTGCGGGTGCTCACAGAAGAAGGCTTCGACCTCAGCAAGGTCCTGATCACCGACCTCGATTCCGACTACCGAGTCCATCCCCAGTACTTCGGGTGGATCAGCTGGCACCACGCGCGCGAGCCCTTGCGCGACTTTGTGATCTGGCAGCCGGTGCCCCTTTTCCACAACAACATCTGGCAGGTGCCGATGGCGGTGCGGATCATGTCGGCCAGCACATCGCAGTGGCAGATGTTTCTCCACTCGCGACCTCATCGGCTGGTGGCGTTCTCGAGCTACACGTGCAGCCTGGACTTCGTGCATAAGGTCGGCTATTGGGACAAGGACGTGATCCCGGAGGACTCGCGGTTCTACTGGAAGGCCTTCTTCACCTTCGGTAAGCGCTTCTCTGTCAAGTCCGTCTGGCTGCCCATCTACGGCGATTCGCCTAACTCACGCGACTACGCATCGACACACATGAGCCAGTACAACCAGATCAAGCGATGGGCCTGGGGCATCACTGACGTGCCTTACGTGTTGGCCCGGTTCTTCAAGCATTCCGAGATTCCGCTATGGCTGCGAATCCGCCGGTTCATGAACCTCTTCCTGAACCACCTGAACTGGATCTTTCTGCCGGTCCTCCTGTTGTTCGGTTCCTCGGTTCCGATCTGGGTCAGCGTGGACTTCTCGCTGACCGACCTTGGTCAGGCGCTGTGGAACGTGTCGGGCGTCCTGCTTGGGATCACTCTTTCCACCGTGCTTTTCTTTCTGTACTTCGAGATCCGGATCCTGCCGCCCAAACCGGCTGGTTGGCCAAAGTGGAAGAAGGTCGCGATCTACTTCCAGTACTTCCTCTATCCGATCGTCGGTCTGATCCTCAGCGTCCTTCCGGCACTGGAGGCCCACACCCGATTACTGTTTGGGCGCTACCTCGAGTACCGGGTGACGGAGAAGGTGTAAGGATTGGACGAAGAAAGCGCGCGGACGGTGGCGAAGACAGTTGCCGCCCTTTACCAGCAGGTCCACGACAAGCTGCGAGAACAGGTCCGCGACCTGGACCACGGCACGCTCAACTGGAGACCGCTGCCGAAAGCCAACTCGATCGCCGTGCTCGTCGCGCATTCTCTCGGGTCGGAGATCGAGATGATCCGCGCTTTGCGGATGATCCCCACCGACCGGGACCGCGACGCGGAGTTCAAGGTCGAGGCCGACGCTCGGGACCTGCTTGCGCTGCTCGACCAGGCCGACCGAAACCTGGAGGAGCATCTCGGCGCGCTGACCCCTGACGACCTCACGGAGATGCGGCCCCGAGGCGACCGCCCGCCAAGGCCCGGCATCGACTGGCTGATCTCCAACTACGGTCACGCCCGGGAACACCTCGCCCAGATCGAGCTGACCAAGCAGCTGTACGACAGCCGAACTTAAATCCGCCCGGTCTAAGCTCCGCAGACCGGGCCGGTGAGCCAGGGCAAGCAGAACCCCGGCCCTGCCAGTGCCCATACCTCGAGGGCCGCGATGATCAGGAGGAAGACCACGAAGCCCGTGCCGCTCATGACGTTGCGGCCCGGCACCGGCCACCTCTTCCAGCCGAGGCGCTTGGCCATGCGAGGACCGGCGATCGCGTCGATGAACGGCCACACGAGGAACACGATGATGATGACCGTCGGGATGACGACCGACATCACAAGCTCCGGCCCGAGCTTGATGAACTGGAACAGGAAGAGGAAGTACCAGTCGGGCCTCGGAATGGTCACTGCTCGGGGATCGGCCGGCGCCTCTAGCTGAAGGTTCTTCTGCACGAATGCGGCGAGCAGTCCGAGGGTGATCATCATCACGATGATGATTACGGGATAAGGCCAGAAATGGTCCGGGAAAAACGGGTGCGTGTCCTCGTCGGGCATGTCGTCGGCCAGGTGATGGCCCGCATCGCCCATCAGGAGTGGAAATAGAGCGATCCCGACGATCACCGGGTAAAGGATGTTGTCCGGGCCAATCGGAAGTCGCTTCCATTCGGGCTCGAGAGTGTGCCCGACGTGGCCGTCGAGCTCGATGATCTGGACCTCTTTGGGTTCGGCGACCGCCGCCCCCGGTCCCTCCTTCAGGACGTCGTCAGTCCCTTGTGGGTCGCTCACAGCGGCTCCGCGATCCCGTGCGCCCGGATGAATTTGAAGTGCACGTACATCAAGAGGACGATCAGCGCGGGAAGCAGAAATACGTGTGCAGTGAAGAAGATCTGTAGGGTCGATGGCCCAACCACGGGGCCGCCTTGAAGGATTGTTTTGATGAAGGCGCCCAGCTGAGGCGGTGGCGGTGAGCCGGCGATCTTGATCGTCACCTCGGTGGCGAAGTACGCCTTGGTGTCCCAGGGAAGCAGGTAGCCGGTCAGCGCAAACGCCAGGATGAGGAGCAGCATGATCGCGCCGACGATCCAGTTCAATTCACGAGGGGCCCGATATGACCCCGTCCAGTACACCCGGGCCATATGGAGCAAGACCATGAAGATCAGGATGTTGGCGCCCCAGAAGTGGACTCCTCGAATGAGCCAACCCAGGTAAACCGTGTTCTGGATGAAGAGCACGCTGTTGTAGGCAGCGGCCGGATTTCCTCTCGCATCAGGAACGTAATAGATCGCCAGGAGAATCCCGGTGACGAGCTGCAAGACGATGATGACGAACACCATCCCGCCAAAGCAGTAGTAGAAGGCGTTGGCGAAGTTCGGGACGCGCTGGTACATCGCTTCGTCGATCGCCTTGGTGAAGGGATATCGCTCATCCAGCCATCGGACGGCGGCGAGCTGGATGTCACGCGGGTGAGGGATCGCCACGGCTCAGAAGCCCAAAACGATCCCGTCGACCTGGATCGTGCTTGGGTTGTCACCCTGCTTCCAGGTCAGGTGCGACAGTGGATAGGCGGCCGGTCCATGCAGCACGGTGCCGTCGAGGTGGAAGCGCGAACCGTGACATGGGCAGTCAAAGGTCTTGGCGGCGTCGTTCAGAGCGACCGAGCAGCCGAGATGTGAGCAGTTGATGGCAAGCACGTCGACCTTGCCCGCGTTCTTGACCGCGAACCCTCCAAAGGCAAGGTCGCCAGGGGCGTTGTCACCTCCGCCGTCCGCCATGATGAACGCGGTGTTGGGGTTGGTCGGGGCGTTGAACTTCACCGCCTCGCCGTCGTTGAGCTGGGTGATCGGCTTATCCAGGGTGATGCTCACCGGGCCCTTCTTCTGGCCCTTGGGCGGCGCGGGCCAGAGATAAACGAGGATCGGCAAGACGCCTGCAGCCGTCAGAGAGGTGAGGATGACCGCCATCCACCAGCCAAGGAACGTCCGGCGGGTGACCAGCCTCGGCGCCGCAGCGTCTGCCATCCGGCTCCGATTCTAACCTCGTCGCGAGGCCAGGTAGGGGGGCAGGCCGACCGCCTCCCGAACCTCCCGCATCGTGGCCCGAGCCACCTCGCGCGCCTTATCGCTGCCCTCGTCGAGGATCGCGTTCACCTGGTCCGGGCTCAGCGCGGAGCGCACCTCGCGGAACGGCTGGAAGACCTCTATCAACCGCTCGGCGAGCAGCTTCTTTTTGTCGTAGCAGCCGATCTCGGCCTTCCGGCAAAGCTCCCAGTAGTGCTCCCAGTCGTCGAAGAAGTACTTGTAGAAGGCACAGACGTTGCACTGCCGAGGATGACCGGGGTCTGTCCTTCGCGGTCGTTTCACGTCGGTGACCATGCTGAGGACCTGCTTGCGAATCGTTTCCGGATCATCGGTCACCCCGACGATGTTCCCGACGCTCTTTGACATCCGTTGTTTGCCGTCGGTGCCTTTGATCAGCGGCGTCTCGGTCAGCAGAGCACGAGGCTCCGGCAGGACCGCAGCATACGTACGGTTGAATTTGCGCGCCACCTCGCGAACGAGCTCCAGGTGGGCGAGCTGATCCTTGCCGACGGGCACGCCCATGCCCTTGACTATCAAGATGTCCGCGCCCTGCAAGATGGGGTAGGAGAAGAGGCCCAGGTTGACGTTGTCCGGGTGCTGTTTCGCCATCTCCTTGAAGGTGGGCACACGCTGGACCCAGCTCAGTGGGGTGACCATCGAGAGCAATAGGGTCAGCTCGGCCACCTCCGGCACCTTCGACTGAAGGTAGAGCACGCTGCGCTTTGGGTCGATGCCGACCGAGATCAAGTCGGCCGTGAGGTCGAACACCTTGTCTTCTGCCTTGCGGCCGTCGGGCTCGGTGGTCAGTGCGTGGTAGTCCGCGACGAAGTAGAAGCATTCGTACTGCTTCTGCAGCTCGACCCAGTTCTTGGCCGCACCCAGGTAGTTCCCGAGGTGGAAACGCCCTGTTGGGCGCATGCCGCTCAGGATCCGAATCCGTTCCGCCACGCCGAAAGGGAGTCTAACCACGAGTAGTCCGCCCTGCGCTCGGCCAGCCCCAGCCCGAGGATTACGATTGGATTCAGTTGCCAGACAACGATTCACCACAAGTCCCGCCCGCGTCCAGCCTGGGACTCGGTTCGCGGGCGCTCCGCAACACGACGATCGTGCTCACGGCGAAGGTCATCGCGCGCCTGATCGCGCTGGTGACCGTCCTCTACATGATCCGGAAGCTCGGCCAGGTCCAGTACGGCACCTTCGCCTTGCTCGTCAACCTGACCGCAATCATCAGCGTCGTGCTCGACCTGGGCTTCAACGTTCTCTTCGTCCGCGAGGGAGCGCGCGAGCACAGCCAGATCCAACGCTACCTGCGAAACGTGATGTCGGTGCGCCTCTTCATGTCGGTCATCAGCCTTCTGCTCCTTGCCGCGCTCGTGATCCCCTTCGGCCTCAGCGCGCTGCTCGTGCCCGGCTTTGTTCTGATGGTCTTGACCTCGTACTCGACGCTGCTTCGCAACGGCCTCTACGCAGTGCAGCAGCTCGGTTACGAAGCTGTCGCCGTGGTGCTGGAGAGCGCCCTCCTGCTTGGCCTGATTCTCTATGGCGGTCGGACCGGCCAGGGCGTCGTGTATTTCGTGTGGGCCTACGCGATTCAGTACGCCTTCAGCTGCTTGTACTTCGCGATCGTGCTGGCCGCCAAACGGGTCGCCGTGGTCGGCTGGCAGTTCGAGGCGGCTCTGATGCGCGAGTGGTTCTGGAAGGGCCTGCCCTTCGCGCTGACGTTCGTGTTGACGATCCTGTATTTCCGCATCGACCAGCCGCTCATCGCGGCGTTCAAGGGATTGGGCCAGGCCGGCCTCTACGCGGCCGCCTACAAGCCGATCGAATCGCTGCTCTTCGTGCCGATCACGTTCTTGTCGATCGTGTTCCCGGTGCTCTCCATCTACTACCGCGAACGGCGGGCCGACCTCCTCGACGCGGTCAGCCGCTTCTACAAAGGCTTGTTGCTGATGGGCTGGCCGGTGAGCGTCGGCATCTTCGTCCTGGCTCACCCACTCACACCGCTGCTTCTGGGGCGTGGCTTCCTCGCATCTGAGCCGGCGCTGCGGGTTCTGGCGCTCGCCCTCGGCATTGCGTTCGTCAACAACGCGTTCATCGGCGCCCTCAATGCGTCTGATCGCCAGTCGTCCTTCACCTGGGCCGCAGGCTGGAGCGTGGTCGCCAACCTGGCGCTAAACCTCGTGCTCATCCCGCTCTTCGGTTATCAAGGCGCAAGCTGGGCCACGGTGATGACGGAGCTCGTGCTCGGTGTGGCCGGCTGGATCCTGACCTCGCGCTATGTCGGACGCGTCCCGGTTGTGCAGCTCAGCTGGCGCGTCGTGCTGGCCGGGGTGATCATGGGCGCTGCCATCTATCCGCTGAGCACGTTCGATGGATTCAAAGTCGCGATCCCGATCGTCGCCGGAGTGGTCGTTTACGCCGCATTCGTGCTGCTCCTGCGTGCCCTCAACAGTGACGAGATCGGTTGGGCGCGTCGCGCCCTGGCGCTCGCGCGCTGATGAGCTCGAAGCCGCTCTATCTCAAGCCTCGCGGGGCGGCCGCCCTCGTTCCATGGGAGGAAATCGCGGTTGACGCTCCGGAGGTCACCGGGCAGACCCTGCTCGAGGACGCGCAGTTTGTGGCCCTCGACATCGAGACCACCGGGAATGCGCCCTTCCTCGTGCTAGAGATCGGCGCCGAGCGCTTTCGCCTCAGCGGCCCGCTCTCCTTCTTTGACACGCTCGTCGATTGCCGGGCACCCATCAACCCGTACGCTCGCAAGCGCCACCACATCGACCGTTCGATGCTCATCGGGGCGCCCGAATTCAAGGACGCGCGCCGCGCCTTCCTTCGCTTTGCTCTGGGCGCGGTCCTCGTCGAGCACAGCCATGACGCATTCGACACCTGGCTCGTCGGCCGCGGCCTCGAAAGCCCTCTCGAGCACCCGATCATCGACACCACCGCACTGGCGCGTCTCGTGCTCGACCTTCCCAAAGGCCAGACCCCGGGACTCGCCCGGCTGGTCACCGAGCTCGGCCTCGACGTCACGCCGGCGCACGCGGCGCTCGATGACGCCCGCGCCACCGCGATGGTCTTCCGCGCCTTGATCGCGCGCGCCCAAGAGACCCTAGGCTGGAAAACAGTCGGCGACGTCCTGGCCGCATTGCCGCGGCCAATGGTCGACCGGACCGCGCCTAGTCGAAGAGCGTCAGCTGCAGGTCGGGCTCGGGGTGCTCCAGGCCGGACAACCCCACCCCGATCAGGCGCACAGCCCGCGACTCCACGTGCGACTTCTCCAGCGCCGACCGCGCGGCGCGGAAGATCGTCTCGACGTCGTCGGTCGGGCTCGTCCGGCTCACCTGGCGGCTCACCAGCCTGAAGTCGGGAAGCTTCAGCTTCACGTAGACGGTCCGCGCCCGAACCCCGTCGGTCTTCAGTCGTTCGGTGACTCGATCCGTGAGGTCGCGCAAGGCGCTCTCGAGCTGGCCGCGATCGCTGACGTCGTTCTCGAAAGTGGTCTCGGCCGAGATTGTCTTGGCCGGCCGGCTTCCGTCAACGGGCGAGCGATCGCGCCCCTGGGCGAGTCGCTGGAGGACGGCGCCGTTGGTGCCAATGGCCTGAACCAGGCGCTGAGTCTCATAAGCCGCGAGCGCGCCGACGTTGCGCAAGCCCATGGCGTGAAGCCTTTCCTCCGTCTTCGGGCCGAGGCCGGGTATGACTCCGATGGGCAGCGGAGCCAGGAAGTCGGCCTCGGTACCCGGGGGCACGAGGACCAGCCCGTCCGGCTTGCGCGTGCCGCTGGCGACCTTGGCAACCAGCTTGGATGTCGCGGCGCCCACCGATGCGGTGAGGCCTACCTCGGTGTGAATTTGAAACTTGATCCTGCGTGCGACCTCTTCCGCGTTCGAAGTGCCGTGCCGGGTACGAGCCGTTACGTCGAGGTACGCCTCGTCCAGCGCGACGCCCTCGACGAGCTCGGGCGAGGTGAAGCGGCGGAAGATCTGGTGAACCACGCGGCTCGCCTCGCGGTATCGCGCACCGTCGGGCGCGACCACCGTCAGCTGCGGGCAGACCTGCAGCGCCTCGTGGAGTGGCATCGCCGACCGCACCCCATAAGTCCGCGCTTCATAAGACGCCCCCATGATCACCGCGCGCCGCGAACGTCCTGCGACGGCGACCGGAATGCCGCGAAGCTTCGGATCGTCGCGCTGGTGGACGGAGGTATAGAAGGCGTCAAGGTCGACGTGGAGGATGGTTCTTGGCCAGTTGTCCGGTCTCGGCATCGTATTGCAGCGGCCAGTCTGCCACAACAACTTGTAGGCCACCCCGGCTTCGCGCCTAGAATCCGGTGTCGATGAAGGGCGTCATCTTGGCCGGGGGCACCGGAAGCCGCCTGCACCCCCTGACCCGCATCACCAACAAGCACCTGCTTCCGATCTACGACCGGCCGATGATCAACTACGCCATCGAGGCGTTGGTGAGCGCGGGAGTGGGGGACATCATGCTCGTCACCGGCGGCACCCATGCCGGTGAGTTCCTCCGCCTGCTCGGCAATGGGCATGAATTCGGCATCGAGCGACTCTTCTATGCCTACCAGGACAAGCCGGGCGGGATCGCGGAGGCTCTCGGCCTCGCGGAGAAGTTCGTCGCAGGCGACCGCTGTGTCGTGCTCCTGGCTGACAACATCTTCGAGCGCTCGATCCGTCCTTGCGTGGATGCGTTCGAGGAGCAGGAGCGCGGCGCGCGTGTCGTTCTCTCCAGGGAAGTCGACCACGAGCACCTTCGCAACCTGGGCGTCGCCCAGTTCGACGGCAAGCGCCGGATCGAAAGGATTATCGAGAAGCCCGAGAAGCCGCCCAGCGACTTCGCCGTCACGGGCGTTTACTTTTATGACGCGACGGTATGGAAGGTGTTGCCCGAGCTCAAGCCTTCCGGGCGCGGAGAGCTCGAGATCACTGATGTGAACAACTGGTTCCTTCAGCACGGATTGATGGAGTACGACGTGCTCGATGGCTTCTGGGGCGATGCGGGTGAGTCGATTCCCGCGTACTACGCGGTGCATGACTTTGTCCGCGCGCACGGTGTCAACAAGCCGTCATGAGCATCGATGGCGTCGTGTTGAAGGAGCTCACCACGCACTCCGACGAGCGCGGTTTCTTCCGGGAGGTCATTCGAGAGACTGACGATTTCTTCGACCATTTCGGCCAATGGAGCCACTCCTTGATGTATCCCGGCACGGCGAAGGCGTGGCACATCCACCAGCGCCAGACCGACTGGTGGTACGTGATCGGTGCGCTGAAGGTCGCCCTGTATGACACGCGGGAAGGCTCATCGACCAAAGGCCAGCTCATGGAGTTCCTGATGGGCGACGGCCAGCCCGCGTGCCTGATGATCCCGCCCGGCGTGGCGCACGGCTGCCGAGCGCTTGAGCTGAGCCACATCCTCTACATCACCTCGCACGTTTACGCGCCGGAGGACGAAGGCCGGATCCCACACGACGACCCGACGATCGGCTACGACTGGACAGCGGGTCCTCCTATCAAGTGACCCGGTCGCTGCGGCGGCTGCTGGTAGCAGGAGCGGCGGGGTTCATCGGTTCGAACTTCGTCCGTTACGTTCGCCGCACACGGCCTGAAGTCGCTATCACCGTGCTCGACAAGCTGACTTACGCGGGCAACCTGGCCAACCTTGCCGAGTTCGAAGGCCAGCCCGGCTACCGCTTTGTACACGGGGACATCTGCAACGCCGACCTCGTCAACACACTCGCCGGTCAGTCGGACGCCATCGTCAACTTCGCAGCAGAAACGCATGTCGACCGATCGCTGATGGACCCCTTCGCCTTCATCGAGACGGACGTTCGCGGCACGGCGGTGCTCTGCGAGGCCGCACGCAGATATGGCCACGAGGTGTTTCTCCTGGTCAGCACCGACGAGGTCTATGGGGATGTGAGCGAAGGCCGCTCTCGAGAAGAAGATCCACTCCGCCCGCGCAGCCCCTACTCTGCGAGCAAGGCCGGGGGCGAGCACATCGCTCGCGCCTACGCCGAGAGCTTTGGGCTGCCGCTGCTGGTGACGCGCGGTTCGAACAACTATGGGCCATACCAATATCCCGAGAAGCTGATCCCGGTCTTGATCACCAACGCGATCGATGACATGCGGCTGCCGTTGTACAACGACGGCTCGGCGGTCAGGGACTACATCTACGTCGAGGACCACTGCCGCGCAATCGACCACGTGCTGCACGAGGCGGCCGTGGGCGGCGTGTACAACGTCGGGACGGGAATGGAGACCAACGGCCTTCAGGTCGCAGAGGCGGTGCTCGACATCGTCGGCAAGCCGCGAAGCCTGATCGAGTTCGTCGCCGACCGGCCGGGGCATGACTACCGTTACGCCCTGGACATCGGACGCATCACCGAGCTGGGCTGGGAAGCGCAGGTCACTTTTGCGGAGGGTCTCGAGCGCACCGTTCGCTGGTACCAGGACCACGAGGAGTGGTGGCGGCCGCTCAAGTCGGGCGAGTACTGGGAGTACTACAAGCGCAACTACCGGCCCCTTGTCAGCTAGGCCGTCTCGCTCGCCGCACCGCGAGCGTGGCCACAACGACGATAGAACCGGTAAGCAGGACGAGGAGCGCCGCGTACTGGCCGAACGGAAACGTCCTGTCGCCCTCCGGCCACTGCGGCGGAGGAATGGTGTAAGGCGGCGCGGCTTCGTACTGGCGCCTCGTCTGGCCCGACACGGAGCCGGCGAGGTCGTCCACAGGTGAGTCCACCCCGACCATGAAGAAGTCGTTGCCCTTGACGAAGGAGATTACGTCCGCGTAGTCCGGTCCGATGGCGTCGGCGAGATGCCAGCCGTAATAAGGATCGATACCGTTCATCGATATCGCCTTCACGTAATGCGGGTTGGCCTTGTCGGCCGCCGCCGATTCGGTCAGCCATCGACGTGCTCCCTCGCCGCCTGCGAAAGCAACCACGAGCTCGAGCAGGATGTGGTTGGACGGTTGCTGGATCCAGCTGCGCGCGAAACCTGACACGAAACCGTCGCGCCTCAAGCTCGCGTCGACAGCGGACGTGTCGGCGGGGGAGAGAAAGCCGACGTATTCCTGGAGGTCGAAGGCCCCGTGAATGGGAATTGCGGTCGTCGTGTCATCGGCGTAGCCCGTCGCGACCGGAGGCGCGATCAGGGTGTCGAGCGATGGGGAGGGGCTGGGCGATGCGGCGGACGCGACTGGCGCGGCGACCATCGCGAGCACGCAAACAACGACCAACACGCGACCGGCCCGCGTCACGCTATTTCAGCTGCTGGGCGGTTGAGGCCACTCCGGGCGTTGCTCCGTTTCCGCCGGGTGCCCCGCCTGGGGCAACGGACGCCACGTCCGGCCGTCCCACCACAGCGTCCCGTCGCTCGAGCGCTGCGCCATGGGTGGCGCCTCCTGGGCGGCGTCCTTCCAGCCCTGTCCGTCCCACCAGTAGTTGCCGTCCGGGGACATCTGGATATTGCTGCCCGGCGTTCCTGCCGCGCCCGCCACCCAGGGTGCGCCGCCCCCGCCCATGCCGGGCGCGGCGGCCACACCGCCGGCCATCATCGGGGTAGGTCCCCGGCGCCTCAGAGCCAGGAAGGCCACGAGCGCGACGACGACGACGATGAACGCTATCGCGATCGCGAGGGCCGCCACCGGGAAGCTCGACGCTGTGTTGCTGACTGCGTTTTCTGGCCACTGCGAGGAGGGGATGGTGCTCCCGGGCGCGGCCTCGTACTGGGCTTTCGCCTGCTGAGCGGCCAGCGTCAGCACGTCGTCCTTGGTCGAGGCGAGGATGACGAAGAAGATGTCGTTGCCTTTGGCGAAGACGAACAGGTCGCCGACCGTGTTGCTCGATGATTCGGCGAAATGCGCGCCGTAGTAAGGGTCGATGCCGCTGACGGTGTCGGCGTGTTTGTAGCTCGGGTCAGCCTTGTCGGAGGTTTCCAGCGCGGTGAGCGCCTTCCTCGCGCCTGCACCACCCTTGAAAGCCATCACCGCCTCGACCATCGCGTGGCCGGCGCTGGACGAAGCCCACGTCTTACCGTAGCCGTCCAGGAAGCCGTCTCGGTTCAGCGTGGCCTCGGTCTCGGTTGCGCTTGTGCCGCTGGTTCCGTTCGAGGCCGCCCAGTCGTGAGATGTGAATTCGCCGTGCAGCTGCCCGGTGGTGAGCTCTGCGAAATCCGAGCCTGGCGGCTTGGCGAGGATGCTGTCCAGGGACGGGGAAGGGCTCGGCGTGGCGGCTGCCGCGGTCAGTGGCCACAGCAGCAGCGCGGCGAGCGCAGCGATCGTGAGCGTGTAAAACATGCGTTTCACGCGGCCCATCTTATCGGTTGGCGCTGAATCTTCCCCCCATCCCAAGCCAGTACCAATGGAGATAACGCGGGAGCCACTCCAACAGCTTGAATCGGCTCTGGCCCGCGGTCCGGTCGCGCCACGTGGTGGGCACCTCGGCCACGCGCATGCCGAGGCGGTATGCCTTGACTGTGAGCTCCAGACCAAGCTCGAAGCCGCCGTGTGACTCGATGGTGACCTGGTTGAGGAGGCGCTTGGAGTAGAGGCGGAAGTTGCTGGTCGCGTCGTGGATCGGCAGCCCGCCCAGCCAGTGCAGCGACAGTCCGGCCGTTCGCGACATCGTTCGTTTGAGCAGCGGGCCACCGACCTGACGGCCACCCCGCATGTAGCGAGACCCCGCGACTACGTCAGCGCCGGCTCGAGCGAGCACAACCATGGGATCGATGTCGGCCGGGTCGTCTGAGCCGTCGCCCATCGTGATCAACACGTACGGGGCGCGCGCCGCGCGCAGGCCCGACTTCATCGCGTTGAGCGCACCGCGTCCGAGAGTGTTCTTGTGCAGGCGCAGCTCGGTCATCTCGGCTTGCAGACGCTTGACCACCGGAACCGTCGTGTCTTCGTCGAAGTCGTGGACGACGAGGACTTCGAGAGGCCTGACCTTGCATCGCTCGACGACGCCCCTGAGCGTCGGCACCACGTTCTCGCCCTCGTTGTAGACGGGGATCACCACGCTGAGCGCGGGGGTCTCGTCCGTCAAATCCTTCCGGCTTCGATCTCTTCGCGAATCCAGGGGATCACCTCATCCAGCACATCCTCGAGCGAGGTCGTGGCCTCGAAGCCGAGCAGCTCGCGGGCCTTGCGTACGTCCGGCACGCGCATCTGCACGTCGTGCTCGTACGGAGGGTCGGATATCAGCCGGAGCGGCTTGGCGGGGCCGTGAACTTTGCGCCAGATGACCTCCGCCAGCTCGCGGACAGTGGTCTTGCGGGCGGTGGAGAGGTTGAAGTCCTCGTTGAGCGCTCGTTCGGACTCCATCGCCAGGCGAATCCCTCTCGCAAGGTCACCGCCATAGGTGTAGTGCCGCACCTGGCTGCCGTCGCCGAGGATGTGGAGGGGGTCCTGGCCCTTGAGCACCTTCTGAACGAGGTCTGGCACGACGTGGCTCATCGCGAGCTTCACGTTCCCGCTCATCACGTCGTGGTCGCGCAGGGCCCGCCGCTCGCCGATACCGACGCAGTTGAACGGCCTCACGATCGTGTACGGCAACGCGTACTGCTCATGCGCGCCGCGCGCGAAGTATTCGGTCGCGAGCTTTTGAAATCCGTACGTGGATCGCGGCGGTGGGCTCGAGGCCTGCGCTCCTTCCGGTGTCGGAAAGACCGACGCCGATTCGAACACCATGCTGCTCGACAGAACTGTGATCTTTTGCAGACGCCCGAGCCGGAAGGAGTTGATCGCCGCGTCGAAGGTGGCCGCGCAGATTCGCTCGTTCTCGGCGAGCAGGTCATACGCGAACTCGTGGAAATACGAGATGCCGCCGATCATCGCCGCGCCTGCGACGACGTGGTCGCAGTCGACGGCGAGCTCTGTGAGGAGCTCCGCGTCTTTGGCGTCGCCTTCGACCAGGCGGTAGTGCGGATCGTTGTCAAATGCGCGCCGCACCGGGCCGTACTTGCTGAAGTTGTCGACACCGACAACCTCGTGGCCGGCGTGAATCAGCTCGGCGACGAGATACCCGCAGATGAATCCGGCCGCGCCGGTGACTAAAACTCTCAGAGTCTGATTGGGCCCGTGACGCCCCAGATGTCGACCACCTCGCGGCCGTCCAGCTCGAGCTCGCGGTACGCGCGGTGGGGCGCGCCGACCACCAGCACGTCGGATTCGCGCAGCACCTTATCGAGCGGCTCGAAGGTGGGATCGGGAACATATGGGTCGGTGCAGAGGACTTTCGCGCCCTTGAACTGGGCCAGCTTGCGCAGCTTGTAGCTGAGCGAGGCGCGGGCGTCGTCAGACTCCCCCTTGAACGCCATGCCGAGAATGCCGACCGTGCGGCCCAGAAGTGGATTGCGGGAGTTGAGCGTGTCCACGATGTATCCCGGCAGCCCCTCGTTGACCTGCATCGCCGCCTGGCCCATGGGGAAATGGTCGGCCGTGAAGGCGGAGAGCTGCATGGTGTCCTTCAACAGGCACGGGCCCGCCGCAAACCCTGGGCCTGGAAGATCGGCGGCGCGGGGATAGTCCTGCCGGATGGCATTGAGCACTCGGTTGTAGTCGAGGCCCGAACGGCTGACGATCTGGAAGAACTGGTTGGCGATCGCGAACTTCATGTATCGCCATGTGTTGGTCAGGAGCTTCGCCAGCTCGGCCTCGAGCGGGGTCGTCTGGATGACGGAGCCGACGCCCAGCCGCTCGAACAGCGCTCGGGCCCTGACAAATGCGACATCAGACGTGACCCCGACCAGCTGCGGCAGTGTCCTCAGCTCCTCGAGCGCGTGGCCCTCCGCGATGCGTTCCGGGCAGAACGCGACGTCGGCCTCGACGCCGGCGTCCCGAAGGCGCCGCTCCACCGCCTCGCTGGTGCCGGGGAAGACAGTCGAGCGCAGGACGACGAGGGAACCATGCTGGAGATGGGGTATGAGCTCGTCGATGACCTTGTCAAAGATTCGAACCGAGGGGTTCATGAACTCGTCGATCGGCGTGCCGATGACGAGGATCACCGTCCGTGTGCGCTTCAGCATCGCCGGGTCAGGCGAAAGCTCAAGACGGCCGGTGGGCAGCAGCTTGGCCAGCAGCGCCTCGGCGCCAGTTTCTTTGAAAGGCACCTTGCCTCCCTTGACCTGATCGATCTTCGCTTGATCGATATCGTTGACCCCGACGCGATATCCGCAATCCGCCAGCGATAGCGCGAGCGGGAGGCCGACGTGGCCGCAGCCGCCGACGATTACAAGGTCCAGGTCGTTCATAGCCGCCAAATTATGATTCCTGTGCTCATGAACCAACCTCGGAGGGGCGCTCATGGCCCATCCGTGCTGCTGGACATGAGGCCTCTGCAAGGGCCAAGCGGCCGCCGCGGCGTCGGCGCGTACGCCCGGGGGCTGCTCAAGGGGCTCATCGAGGCTGGCTTCGGCTCCCACCTGACCCTGCTGCTCGACGTCGCGTTCGACGCGCCGGCGCTGCCTCTGGGGGAGTACAAACTGGTCGGCAGCAGGCGCCGAAGTCACGGCCAGCTCGCTGCTTACGAGGACTCCGTGGTCCTGACCCAGGACCTGGAGCGGATCCGCCCGGACGTCTATCACGCCATCGATTACCACCTGCCCGGGCGGAGCCCCTGCCCGCTCGTGGTGACGCTGCACGACCTGATTCCGTGGGCGTGGGGAGGGCCGCGCATGCGCGGGGAGCGGCTTCGCTACTGGCTTGGTCGCCGGCTGGTCAAGCGGGCCGACCAGGTCATCGCGGTTTCCAACTCGACCGCGGAGGACGCAATTCGACTCCGAGTCGCCTCCCGCCAGCGGGTGCGAGTCATCCCCGAGGCGGCGGACCCGGTGTTTGAGCCGAGGGACGGGGCCCCGCACAGGGTCAGAGAGCAATGGGGCGTCAGTGCGCCTTACCTGCTGTTTGTCGGAGCCCTGGACGCGCGCAAGGATCCGGCGGGCCTCCTGGTGGCGTGGGAGGCTGCCCGCCGGGCGCATCCGGGGTTGGAGCTTGTGCTCGCCGGCGAACCTGGCAAACAGGCGCCGCCGAGCATGCCGGGAGCGGTCCGGGTCGGCAGGGTGGACGGCGAAGTGCTGGCCGACCTGTACACGGCCGCCGCATGCCTCGTTTTCCCGAGCCGCTACGAAGGGTTCGGGCTGCCGTGCCTGGAGGCCATGGCGTGCGGTTGTCCGGTGGCCGCGTACCGCAACTCGAGCATGCCGGAGGTGGTGGACGAGGCGGGAATGCTCGTGCCGGACGGCGACGCGGAGGCGCTGGGCATCGCGGCCGCCGAGATGGTCGGCGAGCGAGATCGCTGGAGGCGCGCCGGGATCCAGCGCGCGAAGAGGTTCAGCTGGAGCAAAGCCGCCGCCGACACGATCTCGGTCTATGAATCTGTGCTGAGATAATCGCCGGGTTGAGCAAGGTCGCGGTCATCGGCGCGGGTTATGTGGGTCTGACCACGGCGGCATGTCTCGCCGACCTCGGCAACGAGGTCAAGGTCGTGGACATCGACCAGCAAAAGATCGTGCAGCTCCAGCGCGGAAAGATGCCGTTCTACGAACCAGGCCTGGCCGAGCTTGTCGAACGCAACACGAAGGCCGGCCGGCTCCACTTCAGCACCTCATATGTGGACGCCGTACCCGGTTCCGAGTACGCGATCATCGCCGTGAGCACGCCCGAGGGCGAAGGCGGCGAGGCGGACCTCTCCTACGTCGAGGCTGCAGCCAGCTCCATCGCTGACGCGATGGACGGACCGCTGGTGGTCGTGAACAAGTCCACCGTCCCGCCGCTGACCGGCGACATGGTTTCGCGGGTGCTTCAGAAGGGCAACAGCCGCCACCTGGTTGCCGTTGTGTCGAACCCTGAGTTCCTGCGCGAGGGCTCGGCGATCCAGGACTTCATGCACCCCGACAGAGTCGTGGTCGGAAGCCACGATCGAGAAGCCGCCGAGAAGGTGGCGAAGCTCTACGCGCCGCTCGACGCGCCGGTCCTTATCACTCCGAACATCTACACCGCGGAGATGGTGAAGTACGCCTCCAATGCCTTCCTCGCGACACGCATCTCATTCATCAACGAGATCGCGCGGATCAGCGAGCGCGTTGGCGCGGACGCGAAGCTTGTGGCCGAGGGAATGGGTCTCGACAAGCGAATCGGGCCAAGCTTCCTCGACGCAGGGATAGGCTACGGCGGCAGCTGCTTCCCGAAAGATGTCGCCGCGCTTGCCGCTGTTGCCGAGGGTTTCGACTATCACCCTCAGCTGCTGCATGCAGTGATGGATATCAACCGCGACCAGCGAATGCTCGTGATCGACAAGCTGCGCGAATGTCTGGATGAGCTCCCCGGACGCGTAGTAGGTCTGCTCGGTCTGGCGTTCAAGCCGAACACTGACGACATGCGTGAGGCGCCGAGCGTCGACATCGCTCGGGTCCTTCTAGCGGCGGGCGCGGAGGTTCGCGCATACGACCCGGCGGCGATGGAACGGTCGAAAATTCTGTTGCCCGAGGTTGAGCACATGAAGGATGCGTACGCCGTAGCGGCCGGCGCCGACGCTCTTGTCCTTGTCACGGAATGGAATGAGTTCAGGCAGCTCAACATGGCGCGCGTAAACCGGCTGATGCGTCGGCCGGTCATCGTGGATGGGCGCAACATCTATGAGCCTGCAGCTATGAGGAACCTGGGTTTCACCTATCGCGGCATTGGCCGCGAGTAGCGCGTCCCGGCCGAGGGCGGTTGTCTCGGGCGGAGCCGGATTCATCGGTTCCCACCTGTGCGCGGCGCTGCTCGAACGGGACGTGAGCGTCCTCGCCCTCGACAACTTCATCACCGGCTCGGCCGACAACCTCGAGCCCTTGCAGGGCAACCCGGAGTTCGAGTTTCGCCAGGCCGACGTCAACCACGGCGTATTCATCGGCGGCGACGTGCGCTACGTCTTGCATTTCGCGTCGCCGGCGTCGCCTCCGCAGTACGACGCCAATCCGATTCACACCCTCAAGGTCGGCACCATCGGGACGATGAACATGCTCGGCCTTGCGCGGGCGAAAAACGCCACGTTTCTCCTGGCTTCCACGTCCGAGGTCTATGGAGACCCGTTGGTGCATCCCCAACCGGAGTCTTACTGGGGCAACGTCAACCCGATCGGACCACGTGGCTGTTACGACGAGGCGAAGCGGTGTGCCGAGGCATACGCGATGGCCTATCGACGGATGCATCAAGTGGACACCCGCATCATCCGCATCTTCAACACACACGGTCCGCGGATGCAGGTCCAGGATGGCCGCGCGGTCCCGAACTTCATGGCCCAGGCGATTCGCGGTGAGCCGCTCACCGTCTACGGCGACGGCTCGCAGACGCGAAGCCTGTGCTACGTCTCAGACCTGGTGCGCGGGGTGCTCGCGGCGCTCGAGCGCGGTGACGAGCAGCCCGTGAACCTCGGCAACCCGGAGGAGGTCAGCATGCTCGAGCTCGCCGAGACGATCATCCGGCTGGCCGGCTCCCAGAGCAAAATCGACCATCGGGATCTGCCCGTCGACGACCCCAAGCAACGCCGCCCGGACATCACTCGGGCGCGCAACCTCCTCGGTTGGCAGCCTGAGGTGGGTCTCGAAGACGGACTGCGCCGGACTCTTGAATACTTCCGTTCAGTTCTATGACTTCCGACGACCTGAAGCGCTACATCCGCGACGTGCCCGACTACCCGCAAAAGGGGATCATCTTCCGCGATATCACGCCGCTGCTGGGCGACAAGAAGATCTTTCGCGCTGTGGTCGAGCTCATGGCCAAGGCGTGGATGGCCGATCCTCCCGAGCTCGTGGCTGGGATCGAGGCCCGCGGTTTCATCCCTGGCGCCGCGATCGCGGTGAAGCTGGGCGCCGGGTTCGTGCCCATTCGCAAGACCGGCAAGCTGCCGTGGATGACGGTGGTCGAGTCCTACGATCTTGAATATGGAACGGACCAGCTCGAGGTCCATTCGGACGCCGTCCAGCCCGGCCAGAAGGTCCTGATCGTGGATGATGTGCTTGCGACCGGCGGGACTGCATCGGCCGCGGTGCGTCTTATGCGCAAGCTCGGAGCGGACGTCGTTGGAGTGCAGGTCCTGATCGAGCTCGGGTACCTGGATGGTCGCGAGCGCGTCCGCGACGTCAAGTTGGTCAGCGAGATCGTTTACTGAAACCGAGGAGACAGATTTGAAAGTCAGTTCGAAAGCAAGCGACGTCAAAGACTCGAACCTGGCCGCGCAGGGCCAGGACCTGGTCGATTGGGCCGCCCGCGAGATGCCGGTGCTGACCCTGATCCGGCAGCGATTCGTGAAGGATCAGCCCCTCAAGGGGCTGCGCCTCGCCGCGTGCCTTCACGTCACGAGCGAGACGGCAAACCTGATGCTGACACTCAAGGCAGGAGGCGCGGACATCGCGCTCTGCGCTTCCAATCCTTTGTCCACGAACGACGCGGTGGCCGCCTCTCTGGCCATGAATCACGGCATCAAGACATATGCGATTCGGGGCGAAGACAACGACACCTACTACGGGCACATCGAAGCGGCGCTCGACCACCGGCCGCAGCTGACGATGGACGACGGCGCCGACCTCGTTTCTGTCCTGCACAAGTCGCGGCGCGAGCAGCTCGCCGAGGTCATCGGCGGCACGGAGGAGACGACGACAGGCGTGATCCGCCTTCGCGCGATGGCCGAGCACGGCGTGCTCGCCTACCCGATCGTCGCGGTCAACGAGGCCGACACGAAGCACATGTTTGACAACCGATACGGCACCGGCCAGTCCACGATCGACGGCATCATCCGGTCCACGAACGTGCTGCTCGCGGGAAAAACGTTCGTCATCGCCGGCTATGGGTGGGTCGGCCGCGGCCTGGCCTCTCGCGCCAAGGGACACGGCGCGGACGTCGTGATCACCGAGGTCGACTCGGTCAAAGCTCTCGAGGCGGCGATGGACGGCTTCCGGGTCATGAAGATGGACGAGGCCGCCCCGGAGGGTGACATCTTCGTCACGGTCACCGGCGACGTCAATGTGCTCGACAGGAAGCACTTCGAGGCGATGAAGGACGGCGCGATCCTGGCCAACTCCGGCCACTTCAACTCCGAGATCAACCTGAAGGCGCTCGACGAGATCGCGACCGGGGTGCGCCAGGTCAGGCCGTCGGTGCAAGAGTACCGGCACGGTGACGGACGGCGGTTGTACCTCCTGGCGGAGGGCCGCTTGATCAACCTCGCCGCGGCCGAGGGCCATCCCGCCGCGGTGATGGACATGAGCTTCGCCAACCAGGCGCTGTGCGCCGAGTACATCGCAAAGAACGCCTCAACTCTGGAGCGAAAGGTCTACGACGTGCCTGCGGACATCGACGCCGAAGTCGCGCGGCTGAAGCTGCACGCGATGGGCATCGCAATCGACACGCTGACCGAAGAGCAGCAGCGCTATCTTTCCTCCTGGGAGGAAGGCACCTAGACCCTGATGTTTGGACCCGCTCGGCGCACCTGGGTGCTGGGCGGAGGCGGCGCCCGGGGCGCCGCGCAGGTGGGAGTCCTGCAGGCGCTGTTCGAGGCGGGAGTCGAAGCGCCGGCGGCCATCGTCGGCACGAGCGTCGGCGCCCTGAACGGGGCGTCCATCGCCGCCTATCCGTCGCTGGCCGGAACCATGATGCTGCGCGAGGTCTGGCTGTCCCGCCAGGCCACGGCGGTCTTCGAGGCCCACCCCCTGGGCGTGATCGTCTCCGGCCTGCGCCGCGACCGGCTGAGCCTGATGCCCCAGCGGAATGTCAGACGGCTGATCGACCGGGCCGAAGGCCTGACCGGCATGACTACCTTCGAGCAGCTGCGGGTGCCGCTGGCGGTCGTGGCGACTGACATGAACGCAGGAAAGCCGGCCGTGTTTCGCTCTGGCGCGTTGACGCCGGCGCTGCTCGCCTCGACGGCGATTCCCGGACTGTTTCCGTCGGTCCGGATCAACGACCGGGAGCACCTCGACGGAGGAGTGGTCGACAACACGCCGATGAACACCGCAGTTGACGACGGCGCGAAAGACGTGCTCGCGATCAGCCTGATGGGCGGCGGCGAATACGAGCAAGCGCCCAACAGCCTGCCCGAGCTCATCGCCCGGACGCTACAGCTTTCGCTGCACCACCAGATGCTGAGCGACTACGAGAGGCTGCGCCAGCGCGCCCGCATCGTCGTCATCTGCCCGATCACCGCCCCGACGGCGACCTGGGTGATGAAGCGCGAGCACGTCGAGGCGGTGATGGAGTCAGCGCGCGCCGCGACCGCGAAGCTGCTCCACGATCGCGGTTCGAAGCTGTTCCGCCACTCCGGGATCCACTACGTAGACCTGAGCTAGGATTCGGTCGTCCCAGAGGGAAAACCCTGGCGCTTGGGGGCGCTCGCACACGGTCGTGCGTCCTTGCCGGCGCGGGAGATTCGAAGGAGGACGACCCGTAATGCCATCACTGTTCACGTCTGAGTCCGTTACCGAAGGCCACCCGGACAAGCTGGCCGACCAGATCTCCGACGCCATCCTCGACGCCATCCTGGCCAAGGATCCGCTGGCTCGGGTGGCGTGCGAGGCGATCGTCACGACCGGTCTCGCCATTGTGGTCGGAGAGATCACGACCGACTGCTACGTCGACATACCTCGCATCGTTCGCCAGACCGTGCGGGAAGTCGGCTACACGCGTGCCAAGTACGGTTTCGACGCCGAGACCTGCGGCATCGTGACCAGCATCGATGAGCAGTCGCCGGACATCGCACAGGGTGTCGATGTCGGTGGCGCGGGAGACTCCGGGATGATGTTCGGCTTTGCCTGCGACGAGACCCCGGAGCTGATGCCGCTTCCGATCATGCTGGCCCACCGGCTCGCACGCAAGCTCGCGGAGATGCGGCGCAACAAGACCCTCAACTACCTCAGGCCGGACGGCAAGGTCCAGGTCACAGTCCGTTATGGCGACGACGGCCGACCCGACGGCGTGGACAACATCGTCCTCTCGACCCAGCACCATGACGAGGTCGATTCCGATCAGCTGCGGTCTGAAATTGCGGAGCACGTGATCGACCCCGTCGTCCCGGCTGAGCTGCGCAACGGGTCGGAGCGCTCGTTCATCAATCCGACCGGGAGGTTCGTCGTCGGCGGGCCGGTGGCCGATGCCGGTCTTACTGGCCGCAAGATCATGGTCGACACTTACGGCGGGTACGCGCGACACGGCGGCGGCTGCTTTTCCGGCAAGGACCCGACGAAGGTCGATCGCGCGGGCGCGTACGGGGCGCGGCACGTGGCCAAGAACATCGTCGCCGCGGGTCTCGCCGGTCGGTGCGAGGTCCAGGTGTCTTACGCGATCGGTGTCGTAAAGCCGGTCGCGGTGCGGATCGAAACTTTTGGCACTGGAAACGTCCCCGACGCCGCGATCGCAGCCGCCGTGACTCGCCTGTTCGACCTGAGCCCGCTTGGCATCATCAAGGAGCTCAACCTGAGGCGACCTCTCTTTCGACAGACGGCCGTGTACGGCCATTTCGGACGCACTGACATCGACGCGCCGTGGGAATCGACCACGCGCGCAAAAGAGCTGGCGGAAGAGCTGCGGTGACGACCACCGTTGCAGTGATTCCGGCGGGAGGGGCCGGCACGCGGCTGTGGCCGCGGTCGCGGCGCTCAACCCCCAAGCACGCGCTGCCGCTGGGGGGTGGAGGCCGGGCTCTGCTCCGCGACACGTACGACCGGGTTCGCGGGCTTGCCGCCGAGATCTACGTGGTCACAGAGCTCGGGCAGCGCAAGATCATCCAGGCCGTTCTGCCCGAAATCGACGACGCGCACCTCATAGTCGAGCCGGTAGCTCGCGGCACGACGAACGCATACGGACTCGCGGCGATGACGGTCGAGGAACGGCATCCCGACGCGGTCATGGTTGCGATGGCATCCGACCACGTGGTTCGTGGACGGGCGGCGGTGACGAAGGCGGTGCGGGCTGCACTTCGCGCCGCTGAAAGCACCGACAGCATCGTCCTGTTCGGGCTGAAGCCGACGTTTCCCTCGACCGGTCTCGGCTACATCCACGCACCGCGGCGGGGACCTGCCGGAACCCGTCGGGTCGAGAGCTTCACCGAGAAGCCGGACGTGCGCACAGCCACGCGGTTTCTGAAGTCAGGCGGCTACTACTGGAACCTCGCCTGGTTCGCGTGGCGAGTCGATGTCTTTCTCGGCGAGCTGGCGCGGCATGCGCCGCGTCACTACGCCGGCTTGCGCAAGGTCATGGATGCACGCCGGGCGGGCGACGAGGGGGCCGCAGGCGACCTTTATCGCAAGCTGCCCGTGGAAGTCATCGATCGGAGCGTGCTCGAGAAGACCGACCGCCTGCTGCTGGTCCCGGCCGAGTTCGATTGGGCGGACATCGGCAACTGGTCCGAGCTCGGCGACCGCGTCCACGCCGACGCACACGGCAACTCTGTGGAAGGTGAAGCCGTTCTGGTCGACACCACGGGAAGCCTGGTATTCGGCGACCGGCGGCT
>Ga0209805_1000485_pt1 | contig 24013 bp, 20 predicted proteins | sample GraSoiAngelo_148_FD_185905 | JGI IMG/M metagenome (GOLD analysis project Ga0209805, IMG submission 185905) | Grasslands soil microbial communities from the Angelo Coastal Reserve, California, USA - 14_1009_09_20cm (SPAdes) (version 2) | ecosystem: Environmental > Terrestrial > Soil > Grasslands ...
ATGCCTCCTGACAGCTGCCAGGGATATCGGCGCTCGAAGCCGGTCAGCTCGACGAGCGCGAGCATCTCCTGCGCTCGCGTCGCCCGCGCTCGTTTGGGGATCGCGCTCATCTCGAGCGGGAGCTCCACGTTCCGCATGACCGTGCGCCAATCGAAGAGAACCGGGGATTGGAAGACCATCCCGTAGTCGCGGTCCAGCCTCGCGCGATGCGCTGACTTGCCGTTGACCTCGATCGTGCCCGCGCTGGGTCGAGTCAGGTCGCCGATGAGCCGCAGCAGGGTCGACTTGCCGCACCCCGATGGCCCGATGAGCGAGACGAATGCGCGCTTGGGGATCTCGAGATCGATCCGGTCAAGCGCCTTGGTGGCGTCGGCCCCCGATCCGAAGACCTTGTCGACGGCGCGGAAACGAACGACCGCCTCGCTCATGACTCGGCCACGGCCACGCGGCCCCGGAGCATCACGACCTCCGCGACGCGCACCGCGGCGAAGAACGAGATCCCCACGAGCGCCGCGACGATGATGGCCGCCCACAGCTTCGGCGGTCCCGAGACATAGAACTGGTTGAAGTTCAGGATCGCACCGCCCAGGCCCTCGCGGATGCCCGACGGCAGCTCGCCGATGATCGCCCCGACGACGCTCGCCGTCGCCGCGATCTTGAACGCCGCAAAGAGATATGGGGCCGCCGCCGGCAGCCGTACTTTCAGGAGAACGTCGCGCGTCGGAGCGGCATAGGACCGCATGAGCTCCATCGCGCGAGGATCCGGCGAGCGCAGACCGCGGACGCCGGCGATGGTCACCGGAAAGAAGGTGAGATACGCCGAGATGACCGCGACCGAGAGCCATCCGGCCTGGAGCCATATCACGACCATCGGCGCGATCGCGATGATCGGCACCGTTTGTGACGCGACGACGTACGGGACGAGCGCGCGCTCGAGCAGAGGCGAGTGCACGAAGACGATCGCCAGCGCCAGCCCGAGCCCGGCGCCGAAGACGAAGCCGCCGAACGCCTCGCGGAAGGTGAAGACGGCCGCGTTGGCGAGAACGAAGCCGAGCGGTGGTCCGTTGCGCTGGGCGGGCTCGACGAACGCGGCCGCGATGTCCCAGACGTGCGGCATGTTGAGGTCACTCGCGATCTGCCACTGAAATGGCGGCGTCCATCCCGGGAATCCGTCGCCCCCGAGCAGCTTGACGAGCTCCCACCCCGCCGCGAGAGCGATCACCACGACGACGAACGTCACCACGCTTCTCGCGGCGCGGAACACGGCGAAAGTGTAGATACTGGTCGACGAGCAAGATGCATCTCGGCATCAACCTGTGGCCCCAGAACTCGAGCTGGCAGAACCTCCGCGAGCACGCCTTGCTCGTTGACCAGCTCGGATTCGATTCGCTCTGGGTCTGGGACCACTTTTATTCGATCAACGGCGATCTGCACCGTCCGAACCTCGAGGGTTGGCAATTACAGGCCGCATATGCCGCGCTCACCGAGCACGTGCGGATCGGCTGCCTCGTATCGGGGGTCACTCATCGTCATCCCGCGGTACTCGCGAACATGGCTACGACGCTCGACAACATCTCGAACGGCCGCGCCATCCTCGGCATCGGCGCGGCGTGGAATGCGCTCGAGCACAACGCGTACGGGATCGATCTCGGCACTCCGGGCGAGCGCTCGCGGCGCTTCGCCGAGGCCGCGAAGATCATCCGTCAGCTCGTAGACGGCAAGCGAGTCACGCACTCGGGCACGTATTACGACCTCGTGAATGCCGAGGTGCTCGTCCGTCCGGTGCAGGAGCGGCTCCCGATCATGATCGGCGGCGGCGGCGAGCAGAAGACACTCCGCACGACCGCGCGGTATGCCGACATGTGGCACGGCTACGGGACCATGGACCAGATGGCGCACAAGCTCGACGTGCTGCGCAAGCACTGCGCCGACGTCGGGCGCGATTTTTCCGAGATCGCGCCGTTCGGCGGCAAGTGGGTCGTCATCCGCGACGATCCCGCCGATGCGAAGCGAGTGCTCGAGCGGATCGCGAAGCACCATGGGATGACGTCGCCGCCCGAGCCGTTTATTGGCCGGCCCGACGAGATCGCCGAGAAGATCGGCGCGTACGCGAAGGTCGGCGTGAAGGGATTCATCGTCGCTTTTGCCGAACCGTTCGATACGGAGACGATCGAGCGACTTGGCAAAGAAGTCCGCCCGCGCCTCAAAGAGATCGTCACCGAGACAACCGCGGCCGTTTCCCGTTAGGCTCATCGTCGTTCCATGAGGATCGGCGTCGTGCGCGAGACCGCGCCCGGAGAACGGCGCGTCGCCCTCGTTCCGGAGACGGTGGGTCGGCTCGCGAAAGCCGGGAACGAGCTCATCGTCGAGCGCGGGTCCGGCGAAGCGGCGAGCTTTCCCGACCGCATGTACACCGAGGCGGGCGCCTCGATCGGTGACGTCTGGTCGGCGGAGATGGTCCTCAAGGTGGCGCGCCCGTCGGACGAGGAGATTGGCAAGCTGCGCACCGGGACCGTTCTCATCGCGTTCCTCTCGCCGCTCACCAATCACAGCCTGGTGCGCGATCTGGCGCGGCGCGGCGTGACCGCGCTGTCCATGGACGCGATCCCGCGGATCACTCGCGCCCAGCCGATGGACGCGCTCTCGTCGCAGGCGACGGTCGCCGGCTACAAGGCCGTTCTCCTCGCGGCTGCCGCGTTGCCAAAGTTCTTCCCCATGCTCACCACCGCGGCCGGCACCATCGCCCCGGCCAAGGCGTTCGTGATCGGGGCCGGTGTCGCCGGCCTGCAGGCGATCGCGACCGCGCGGCGGCTGGGCGCGGTCGTCGAGGCGTTCGACACGCGCCCGGTGGTGAAGGAGCAGGTCCAGTCGCTGGGCGCGAAGTTCCTCGAGGTCGACCTCGGCGAGACGGGCGAAGGCGCGGGCGGGTACGCCAAAGAGCTCTCTGAAGAGGCGCACCGCAAGGAGGTCGAGCTCCTCGCGAAGGCGGTCAAGGAGAACGACATCATCATCACGACGGCGGCCATACCGGGACGGCCGGCTCCGAAGCTCATCACCGCCGACATGGTCCGTTCGATGAAGCCCGGCTCGGTGATCGTCGACCTCGCCGCAGAGACCGGTGGCAACACCGAGCTTACCGAGGCCGGCAGGGTCATCGACGTGGACGGGGTCCGCATAGACGGGACCACCAACCTCCCATCGACCATGCCGTACCACGCGAGCCAGATGTACTCGCGGAACGTCGCGAGCCTGCTCGGCCTGATGATCACCAAAGAGGGCAAGCTGAACCTCGACATGACGGACGAGGTCATCAAGGGCACGGTGATCACCAAGGACGGCGAGGTCGTGCACGAGCAGACCAAGAAGCTCGTCGCGGAGAAGGCCGCGTGAATGACCTCATCGTCGCGGCCTACGTCTTCATCCTGGCGATCTTCGTCGGGTTCGAGGTCATCTCGAAGGTCCCGTCGACCCTGCACACCCCTCTGATGAGCGGCGCGAACGCGATCCACGGGATCGTGATCGTCGGCGCGATGCTCGTGGCGGCCGCTCTGGGCGGGCCGCTGGGGACCCTGCTGGGGTTTCTCGCGGTAGTTCTCGGCACGGCAAACGTCGTCGGCGGGTTCGTGGTGACCGATCGGATGCTCGCCATGTTCAAGCAACGTCCCACGCGGAAGACCGAATGACCCTCGAGTCGCTCATCCCGCTCGCGTATCTCGTCGCGGCGGTCACCTTCATCCTCGGGTTGAAGGGCCTCTCCTCGCCCACGACGGCGGTGATGGGCAACCGCATCGCGGCGGCGGGGATGCTCGTTGCGGTCATCGCCACGTTCTTCACGCAAGACGTGCAAGGCGGGGTGCCGGTGATCGTCGCGGGGATGCTCGTCGGCGGCGTCGCCGGTTTCGCCGGCGCGCGGATGGTCAAGATGACCGCGATGCCGCAGATGGTCGCGCTGTTCAACGGCGCGGGCGGCGGTGCTGCGGCGCTCGTGTCGATCCTCGAGTTCTCGCGCGAGCTCGGCGCCGGGCGCGGCACGCCGCCGTTTGGGGTGACCCTGCCGACGCTTCTCGCGCTCGTGATCGGCGCGGTGTCGTTCTCGGGGAGCGCGATCGCCTTCGGCAAGCTTCAGGGGATCGTGACCCCGCGGGCGTTCCGCTACGCGGGCCAGCAGGTCGTCACCGGCGCGCTCGTCGCCGCGATCGGGGCCCTCGCGCTCGGTCTGCTCGTCTCGTCGCTCGGCACGGCGACCATCGACCCGATGTTGCTTATCGTCGCGACCACAATCCTCGCGCTCGTGTTCGGCGTCGCGCTGGTGCTGCCGATCGGCGGCGCCGATATGCCGGTCGTGATCTCGCTCCTCAACGCGTACACCGGCCTGGCGGTCGCGATGGCCGGCTTCACCCTCGCGAATCAGCTTCTCGTCGTCGCCGGCACGCTCGTCGGAGCGTCCGGAACGATCCTCACCCGCCTCATGTCGAAGGCCATGAACCGCTCTCTCGGGAACGTGCTCTTCGGGGCCTTCGGCGCGGCCACGGCGGCGGGCGCCGCGGGTCCGACGGGCGGCGACGATGGCCGGACCATCCGCTCGATCGGCCCGGAGGACGCGGCGATCCTGCTGTCGTACGCCCAGAACGTGATCGTCGTCCCCGGCTATGGACTCGCCGTCGCGCAGGCGCAGCACAGCGTGCGCGAGCTCGCCGACCTGCTCGAATCGAAGGGCATCAACGTGAAGTACGCGATCCACCCGGTCGCGGGTCGGATGCCAGGCCACATGAACGTGCTCCTCGCCGAGGCCAACGTCCCGTACGACAAGCTCTACGACATGGACCAGATCAATCCGGAGTTCCAGCGGGCCGATGTCGCGCTCGTCATCGGAGCGAACGACGTCACCAATCCCGCGGCGCGCTCGAACCCCAGCTCACCGATCTACGGCATGCCGATCCTCGATGTCGACAAGGCGCAGAACGTCATCGTGATCAAGCGATCGATGAAGCCCGGCTTCGCCGGGATCGACAACGACCTGTATCTCGATCCGAAGACGGCAATGCTCTTTGGCGACGCCAAGGACGCCGTCGGCAAGGTCGTTCAGGAGCTCAAGAGAGCGGCCTAACCGCTAGTCGTCGTCCTCGTCGCCCTGCCCGTCGTCGTCACCACCGCCGTTTTCGTGCTGCCGCGCGAAGTGGCTAACGCACTGGCCCTGGTTCTTGAACGGACCCGGCGCCGAGGTGAAAGTCTTCCAGCCGCCGTTCTTGCACTGGCTGAACCTCCCGCCCTCGCTGCCACCGCCGCCACCGGTGGTCGACTCGAAGGTGTACGTCGTGCCGTTGATCATCACGTTGTCAACGAGCACCGTCTGCGTCGCGGTCGCGCCGAAGAACCAGCCTGAGTCGGTCACGAGCTGGATCCCGGTGACGAAGTCGTTGCCATACTTCGTGAGCGCCGAAGACCAGGTGTCGTAAAAGGTGCCGCCTGGGAGCTGGCTCGTGTCGACGAAGCTGCCCGCGGTCACGAGGTTGCCGCTCGAGGTCCAGATGTTCTGCGCGCAGCCGGTGTAGTTCGGATAGGGGCCCAGGTAGACGAAGATGTTGCGGGCGTCGATGTTGATCTGGAAGCGCGGCGCTCCGCCGCCGCAGCTCGCCATGGTGAACTCGTAGTCGGTCGCCAGGTTGGTGAGCTGAGAGAGCGTCATGCCTGCGGGCGTCGCAAAGTCGACCCCGCCCGAGGTTGCGGCGCTGCTGGTGGTGGCGATTGAGCGCAGCTGCACGGCGGTCGCGGAGTTGTGGCCAGGGGATACGAGCGTCGCGTCGCCGAAAAGCGTGAACGAGGCCGCCAGGACGGCCGACCCCGTTTGGAAGAGCGACAGAGCGGCGAAGAGCGCAACAACGAAAGAGAGCCTCAAGGCCTTCATCGCGCACCTCCCTAGCGTCAAGAGGGTACGCATCTCAGCCGAGAGGGCTCAGGACCGAGCGCTCGACTTGCCTCTGGCAGCCCGGGCAGTAGTAGCTGCGACGGAATTCGCCCGGATGGTTGCCCCAGGCGATCGGCGCGCCGCACTCGTAGCACGGCTTTCCGGTGCGCTCCTGGACCCAGACGAGCTGCCTTCGATCGAGCGCGAAGCGCGTCCGCCGCGGTCCACCCTCGCGATTGCGCCGCAAGAGGTCTCGGGCGACGTCGAGCACGTGACGCAGCGAATCGTCGTCGAGATCCGCGACGCGAGTCCACGGCCACACACGCGAGAGAAAGAGCGTCTCGTTCTTGATCTCATTCCCGATCCCCGAGACGGTGCGCTGGTCGAGGAGAGCGGTGGCGATGTCGCGTTCCGGAGCTGCCTGCAGCCGGCGGAGGGCCTCGACCACGTCGAAGCCGTCCGCGATCACGTCGGGGCCGAGCTCAGGCACCACGGGATGGAGCGCGAGCTCGCGCGCGGTCATGAGCTCGACCACCGGCGGCGTCTGGCACGCGACGTATTCATCGGTGGTGATGACGACGCGCGCATCAGACGGTTTGAACCACCAGCGCTCGCCGGGCCGGTACACGTGCCACATGCCCGTCATGCGCATGTGGGTGTGGAGCACGACGTCCTCACCGTCGGTCTTGAAGGTGATCATGAGGTGCTTCCCGTTCGACTCCACGGACTTGACCGTGCCCCCGACGATCCGGCGCTGAGAAGCGGCGAGCGTGATCTTCGGTGCGACGACGTCGAATCCGGTGACGACGCGACCCGCGAGCGCGCGGCGGAGCACCGTCGCGGCGCGGTAGATCGTGTCGCCCTCAGGCATGCAGCACGCGTTTCAGGTAGCCGCGGGGCGTCCGCGCGAAACCGGCCTCGCGCAGCGGTCCAGCGAGGGGCGTCTCGTCGACCGGTGCGCCGTCGACGGTCTCGATGAAAAGGGTGCGCCTGCCGTCGGGGTTAACCTCATCCGCGAGCGCCCGCGCGATCTCCGCCCGCGTGGCCTCGCCGTCCGCCTCGTCTGCGATGAACGTGAGGAGCTGCTCTTCGCCACGTCCGAGCCAACCGGCAAGGCGCCCGTCGACGAGGATCGCGACCGCACCGGCGGTGCGCATGGGCTTGCGCCCCTCGGGCCGCTCCGGCCACGGGAGCGCCGCGCCGTACGGATTGGCCGGGTCGGTGGCGGCGATGATCACGGCCTCCGGCTCGGTCGGTCGATCGCGTACGGCACGCAGCCGATCGACCGCGCCGGGCAGGGCGAACTGCGCGGCGCCACATCCGGCGACGAAGTAGCCGCGCCGCACGCGGCCGGCGTCCTCCATCGCTTTCAAGATCCCGTATGCCGACGCGAACCCGCCGGCGAGCCCCTCGGCGCGAACGGTCTCCCGCGTCAACACGCCATGCCGCTCGAGCAGCTCGCGCACCTGTGCGGTGGCGCGCTCGGTCGGAGTGAACGCCGCATCGGCAGCGGCGGCGGTGAGGGACCAGCGCCCGGCGACATCGTCACGGATGGCGAAGCGCTCCAGACTCCGAAAGTGCGCCGCACGCCCGACCGAATTCGCGCTACGCCGCGAGCGCCGGAGCGGCGCGATAAGCGCCCGCACCGCGTGGAACGTGTCGTTCGTGACTTCGCCCGCCCAGACCAGATCCCACAGGGCATCGCCGAGCTCCGGCGCGAAGCCACCGCGCGCCGCCGCGAGGAGCTGTGGAAAGAACGAAGCACCGCGCGACGCGAGCACCTCGCGAAGCCGATCATGGATCGGCCGGTCGGGTCGCGTTTGCGGGTCGGGCCGGAGCAGCGGGAAGTGTTCGGCGAGGAAGAGCGCGATCTTCCCGTCCTTCGGACCGAGGGCGCCGCCGCCCATCCACATGACCTCCCCCGAACCGAGCAGCGCATCGAGGTCGCGTGGGTCGTACTTCGCGACGCGTGCCGGGAGGATGCGCGACTCGAGATCCGACGCGGGAACGAACGCTCCCTCGAGCTTCGCGACGGCATCGAGGAGCGCGGCGGTACCCCGTTCGGGCGCGTCGATGCCGTGCCAGGCCACCGCAAAGCGGCCGAGCGCGTCCTGCTCCACGGGCTCGACCTCGCGGCGTAGCCGCGCCAGCGAACGTCCGCGGAGGGTCCGTAGCACGCTCGCATCGCACCAGTCGCTTCCGCTTGCGCCCGGACGGAACTGCCCTTCGACGACCGTTCCCGCCTCGAGAAGGCGGCGCAGCCCATCGACGACCGGTGGTTGGGTCAGACCGAAACGGCGCGCGGCGTCCTCGGCCGCGAAGGGTCCGTGCGTGCGCGCGAACCGTCTCAGAAGCGACGCCAGCGGATCGGGATCGCTCTCGAGGAACGCATCGGGAAGTCCGAGCGGCAGCGCGACGCCAAGCGCGTCGCGATAGCGGCCCGCGTCTTCGGCGGCGATGAAGCGCTGTCCGTTCGCGATCCGCACCTCGAGCACGCGCCGCTCGCGGGCAAGTGTCGCGATCCAGTCGGACGCCGCCGCGGGATCGGCGGCGCGAGATGAGATCTCTTCGGGCGTGAGATCGCCGAGGCGAAGCAGCATCTCGTGCACGCCGTCTGGATGACGGGCGGCGCGCTCGCGGGTCAGCTGCTGCAGCTGCAGCTCGAGCTCCGACACCGCGTCCGGGTCGAGCAGCTCGCGGAGCTCGACCTCTCCCAGAAGCGCGCGAAGCTGCGCGGGGTCGACGGTCAGCGCCTGGGCCCTTCGCTCCGCGAGTGGGGCATCGCCCTCGTAGATGAAGTTCGCGACGTAGTTGAAGAGGAGCGACGCCGCGAACGGCGATGGCGTCCGCGTATCCACGGTAATGAGGCGAATCGCGCGCGAACGGATCCCGGCGAGGAGCTCGATGAGCGCGGGCATGTCGAAGACGTCCTGAAGGCATTCGCGGTACGTCTCGAGCACGATCGGGAATGCCTCGTAGCGTGCCGCCACCGAGAGCAGGTCGCCCGCGCGCTTGCGCTGCTGCCACAGCGGGGCGCGCTGGCCCGGGCGGCGTCGCGGCAGGAGCAGTGCGCGCGCCGCGTTCTCGCGGAAGTGCGACGCGAAGAGTGCCGTCGTTGGCGCGCCGAGATTCGCCTGACGCGCCCCGCCACCGCCCATGCCGAGCTGGCGCTGCACGAGGTCGGAGACACGGTCGGGATCGGGAAGCAGGAGCTCGACCGCCGGCGGTTGATCGGTCCCGGGGAAGCGGATCACGATCCCGTCGTCGGTCCAGAGGATGTCGGGCTCGTCGTCGGTGCGCTCGCGCACTATCGCGCCGATCGCCATCGCCCAGGGCGCGTGCACCTTCGCGCCGAAATGACTGAGGACGCACACGCGCCAGTCGCCCATGTCGTCGAGATAGCGCTCGACAACGATCGTCTTGTCGTCGGGCACCGCGCCCGTCGCGGCTTCCTGATCTCGGAGGTACTGAAGAAGATTTCGGGCAGCGCCCTCGGCCAGCGCGTGCTTGGTCTGCAGCTCGGCCATCGCGTCGTCGGGCGGCAACGTACGCATGCGCCGCGCGAGCGCGCCGATCGCGCGCCCGAACTCGAGTGGTCGACCGGGGTTCTCGCCGTGCCAGAACGGCATTCGCCCCGGCACGCCGGGTGCGGGCGAGACGAGGACGCGGTCGGTCGTGATCTCTTCGACGCGCCAGCTCGATGCGCCGAGGAGGAATACGTCACCCTCTTTCGTCTCGAACACCATCTCCTCGTCGAGCTCGCCAACTCGCCCCTTTCCTTTTTCGGCGCCGGCGAGGAAGACGCCATAGAGGCCGCGGTCGGGAATCGTGCCGCCGTTGCTGATCGCGACGACCTTCGCCCCTTCGCGAGAGCGCACCACACCGGCGGTCCGGTCCCACACCACGCGCGGGCGCAGCTCCGCGAACTCATCCGATGGGTAGCGGCCCGACAGCATGTCGAGGACGCCCTCGAATGCGCTCCGCGGCAGCTCCGCGAACGGCGCCGCGCGGCGGACCACGCGCTCGACGTCGTCGACCTTCCAGTCGTCCATCGCCGCCATCGCGACCACCTGCTGCGCCACGATGTCGAGCGGGTTGCGCGGGTAGCGAAGCGGCTCGACCGACCCGGTCTGCATGCCCTCGACGATCGCGGCGCACGCGAGGAGGTCGCCGCGGTACTTCGGGACGATCACGCCGGTCGAGGGCTCGTCGATGCGGTGGCCGGCGCGGCCGATGCGCTGCATCCCGCTCGCGACCGACGGCGGCGACTCGACCTGGATCACAAGGTCGATCGCGCCCATGTCGATCCCGAGCTCGAGGGAGCTCGTGGCCACGAGCGCGGGCAGCCGCCCCGACTTGAGGTCGTCCTCGATCCGTAGGCGCTGCTCGCGCGCGATCGAGCCGTGATGCGCGTGCACCAGCTCTTCGCCGGCAAGCTCGTTCAACGCGGCCGCGAGCCGCTCGGCGAGGCGACGCGAGTTCACGAAGATGAGCGTCGAGCGATGTGAGCGGATGAGCTCGAGGAGGCGCGGGTGGATCGCCGGCCAGATCGACGCGCGCTGGACTGCGGTCACCGGACCGCTCGGGATCTCCGCCGGCTCGCCGAGCCTAGCCATGTCCTCGACCGGGACCTCGACGCGCAGCTCGAGCGCCTTTCTGCGACCGGCGTCGAGGATCCGCACCGGCCTCGACGCGCCGGCGTCGTCGAAACCACCGAGGAAGCGCGCGATCTCGTCGAGCGGACGCTGGGTCGCGGAGAGCCCGATCCGCTGCAGCCTCGGCGCGTCCGGTCCGCGCAGCTCCTCGAGCCGTTCGAGCGATATCGCGAGGTGCGATCCGCGCTTGCTCGGAACGACGGCGTGGATCTCGTCGACGATCACCGTCTCGACCTTCGTGAGCGCCGACCGGGCCAGGCTCGTGAGCACGAGGTAGAGCGACTCGGGCGTGGTGATGAAGATGTCCGCTGGCTCGCGCTGGTACCGCGCGCGCTCCCGCGACGGGGTATCGCCCGTGCGGATCGCGACGGTCGGCTCGCGGTACGTGACGCCGAGGCGCTGCGCCTGCCGGACGATTCCCACAAGCGGCGCCCTCAGGTTGCGCTCGACGTCGACCGCGAGGGCCTTCAGCGGCGACACATAGAGCACGCGGGTATGGGGGTTTTGCGGGGGCGGAGCCCCCGCAACGGGGAACATGAGCCGGTCGATGGCCGCGAGGAACGCGGCGAGGGTCTTGCCCGATCCGGTGGGCGCGAGGACGAGCGTGCTCTCTCCCGCGGCGATCGCCGGCCACCCGAGCTCCTGCGCGCGCGTGGGCGCCGCAAACGTCGTCTCGAACCAGGCGCGCGTCGGCTGATGGAAGGTCCCGAGCGGATCGCTCCCCACGTGAAGAAGATACCGTTCGCGCGTCGTGGAGATCGGCCTCGGAATTGACTCACGCTTTGCACTCGGACCCGAGGAGCACCGCCGGATCGCCCGCGACGCCGCGCGGCTCGGCTACAAAAGCCTCTGGACGCCGATCGGGTCCGACCGTGGGCCGTTCGATATTTGCGCGGTCTGGCACGAGGCGAGCGGCCTCGCGACGGGGATCGCGGTCGTGCCGCTATCGGGCTGGAGCGTCGACGCCGTGGCTTCCGTCGCGCGCGAGACATTCGAGCGCTGCCGCGGCCAGTTCACGCTCGGTATCGGCAGCGGCCGAACGACGAGCGCGGTCATCCGCAGCATGCGTGAAGCGGCCAGCTCGCTCCGCGAAGGCGCGCCCGGTGTGCCGCTCTTCCTCGGCGCTCTTGGTCCACAGATGCTGCGGCTCGCGGGCTATCGGTACGATGGCGCCGCGCTCAACTGGTGCAGCATCGAGCAGGTCGCCTGGAGTCGTGAACAGGTCGTGGCCGGCGCGCGCGCGGTGAAGCGCGACCCGCGCGAGGTGCGGATCCACGAGTACGTCCGGGTGTGTATCGACGATGACGTGGCCGCGGCGCGCGCGGCGTTCGCGAAGATGGTCCTCACCTACGCGCTGGCCCGTCCCGGTGCCGACAAGACCAAGGGCTATCGCGCCCACTTCGCGCGGATGGGCTTCGGTGACGTTCTCGACGACCTCGAGCGCCGGCGCGACCGCGGCGCGGCCGAGGACGAGCTCGCCTCGCGTTTTCCCGATGAGCTCCTACGCCGCGTCGGCTACTGGGGCGCGCCTGCCGGCGCGCGCGAGGCGTTTGGCACTCTCGCTCGCGGCCTCGACATCGCGATCGTTCGTCTCGTGCCGTCGCGGCGCAACGACGAAGGCGCGGTGCGACTCGCGATGGAGGCCTGCGCCCCGCGCTAACGAACCTGTTCGGCGAGGCGCGCGAGGTCGGCGGGCCGCAGGGTCCGCGACGAGATCTCGTAGGTCGAGCCGTTCTCCGTCCACCGCACCACGCTCACCGAATTTGCCTCGACGGTCCAGCTGACCGCGTAGTTGCCGTGAACCGAAAGCGCATCGGCCGGACGCGGCGAAGGTGCCTTGACCGCGAGCGTGTTTGGGGCGAGCGCGATCACGACCGTGTCGCTCGTCCCGCGGATCCGATACGAACGCACGGTCGGCTCCGGCCGTGGCGGCCCGTACACACCGTCCACTCGCAGGGGAGAGATCGGGACCGCGATGTCGGAGGGCAGCTCGAGCGCGAGCGTCGCCGGTCTCGGTCTTGCGAGCGCCTGCGCGATCACGGAAGGGCCCGTCGACGGCACCGCTCGAACGAGCTGTGCGTGGGGAAGGGCATTAACGAACAGCATCGCCGCGGCGGCCACGCTCGCCGAAGCTAGCGAGAGCACCACTCCAAACCGGGGCGCGAGGGCTCGTGGGGAGCCGACCTCCAGATCGAGGATCACGCCGGGACTCTGCTCTTGGTCTCCTCTTTCACCGCGTCGAGCTCGCTCCCGTACGCCCACACGTCGATGTCCGCCGTTTCGACCCCGTGTGCGCCGAGGATCGTCCCGATCTGCGCGCGGTGGTCGCTGCCGTGATGAGCGAACTGATTGAGGAGCACCCACGAGGTGATGAGCATCGGCGGGTCAGCCGGATTCCGTCGACGGGCATCGCGGATGACGCGATCCGGATCCAGATTCGTACCGCTGAAGAGCTTCTCCACTCCGTCGTTGACATGCTGTAGGTGCTTGGCGATCTCGTCGAGCGTCGCCTCTCCGTTGGTGTCCTCGTCCATCACCGGCTCCGGCATCTGCATGAAGCGCCGCAGGTAGCGCTCGTCGGCCGCGACGATGTGAACGAGCGTGGCGCGGATGGATCCATAGGTGCCGGGGACGGTGAGCGCGAGCTGTTCATTGGTGAGCTTGCGGCAGTGATCAATAAGCTTTTCGGTCGCCCACACGTCATGCCGCATCTGGCGGAGCATCGGTGGTGTGCTCATCTCTGGAGTATGGCCCTTTCTTATTTGGTCTCGCGGCTCGCGCCGAGCTCCATCGCGTACGGCCAGACCTGCAGGTCTGGAGGGTCGATCCCGTGTGCGCTGAGCGTCGTGTTTATCTGCGCACGGTGATCGCTGCCGTGGTGCACGAACTGCGTCAGCGGCGCCCAGGCATTCATCTCGAAGCGCGGTTGATCAGGGCGGCGCAGTGGCGTATCGGTGATGAGGCGATCGCCGTCGACGTCGCCGCGGCTGAAGAGTCGCTCGACGCCGTCCTTCACGTGTCCGACGTGACGCGCGAGATCGTCCAGGGTCGCCTCATCGTCCGCGCGGAACGGCGGCTCGTGGAACAGCGCGCCCAATAGGCGCACGAGGTAGCCCTCATCCGACGACACGATGTGCGCGAGCGTCCGACGGATGCTCCCGTACGTCCCCGGCACCGTCAGGTCGAGCTGGTCTGGTTTCAGCCCGCGGCAGTACCCGATGAGCTGTTCCGTCGCCCACACGTCGTGGCGAAGCTGCCGAAGCATCGGGGGCGTCGCTCCGGCGTGTGCCATCACGTCTGGAGCAGCGGACTGCCGCGTTTGACGAAGCGGCCGCGGCCCTTCTTTCCGATGAACTTGTCCTTCTCCACAATCACCTCGCCGCGCGAAAGCACGGTCGTCGCCTTGCCCTTCACCTTGCGTCCTTCGTAGGGGTTGTAGTCGACCCGCATGTGATGGGTCTTTGCGGAAATCGTCGATGTCGTGCGCGGGTCCCACACCACGATGTCGGCGTCGCTTCCGACCGCGATCGTGCCCTTCTTCGGGAACATGCCCATGAGCTTCGCGGGCGTCGTCGACGTGATCTCGACCCAGCGATTCAGGGTGATTCGCTTCCCAACCACGCCGCCGTCGAAGAGCAGCACCATGCGCGTCTCGACCCCCGGCGCCCCATTCGGAATCTTCGAGAAGTCACCGATTCCGAGCTGCTTCTGCTTCGGCAGACCCTTGAAGCCCTCGGTCATGCAGAAGGGGCAGTGATCCGTGGAGACGACCTGAAGATCGTTGCGTGCGATGCCTTTCCAGAGCTCGTCCTGGTGCCACTTCTCGCGAAGCGGCGGGCTCATGACGTATTTCGCCCCGTCGAACCCCGGCTCGTCGTAGTTGTCGATCGATAGAAACAGGTACTGCGGGCACGTCTCCGCGTACGCGGGCAGGCCGCGGTCGCGGAAGAGCCGCACCTGCTCGAGGGCCTGCGCCGCCGAGAGGTGGACGATGTACAGCGGCACTCCACCGGCCATCTCGGCCAGCCGGAACGCGCGGTAGGTCGCCTCGCCTTCGGCTTCCGGCGGACGCGTGAGCGCGTGCCACTTCGGCGCGGTGTTCTTCGCCGCGAGCGCGCGCTTCACCAGCACGTCGATCACGCCGCCGTTCTCCGCGTGCATGCAGATGAGGCCGCCGTTCTCCGCGGTGCGCGACAGCGCCTTGAAGATGGAAGCGTCGTCGACCATGAACACGCCGGGATACGCCATGAAGAGCTTGAACGACGAGATCCCCTCTTTGACCATCGTGTCCATCTCTTCGAGCACTTTCTCCGAGACGTCTCGGATGATCATGTGCAGCCCGTAGTCGATCACCGCTTTTCCGCGGGCCTTGCGCATCCAGGCGTCGCGGGCCTTCTCGAGCGGCTCGCCGAATCCCTGCACCGCGAAATCGACGATCGTGGTCGTCCCGCCGAAGGCCGCGGCTCGCGTCCCGGTCTCGAAGTCATCGGAGGCGAACGTGCCCCCGAACGGCAGCTCCATGTGCGTATGCACGTCGATCCCACCGGGGATCACGTATTTACCTGTCGCATCGATCCGCTTTGCCCCGGCGGCCTTCAGGCCCTTCCCGATCATCGCGATCTTCTCGCCGTCGACGAGCACGTCGCCTTTGTAGGTATCGGCCGCGGTGACGATGGTGCCGTTGGTGATGAGCGCCTTCCCCACGTCACTCTCCCCCTTCGCGGTGCGCGCGGATGCTAGCCCGAACGTATCGGAGGCGATGGTGCGGGAGCGCGAGGCCGGTAGTCTGGGCGGACGATGACGATCCCTGCCGGATATCGCGTCGACCAGATCGATCTTGCGAGCGCGAGCGACGACGAGGTCAGGGACGCGGCGCGACTGCGGCAAGAGCTCGTTCGGGAACAGCGTCCGGAGGACCCGCCGACTCCGGTCGAGATCATCGCGCAGCAGCTGCGGGCCAACCCTCCGGGATCGTGGCGAGCGACATTCCTGGCGCGCGACAACGCCGGAACGTTAGTGGGCTACGCCATCGCCCACCGCAACCTCAAGGACACGAACAATGCGCACATCCGCTGGTGCGATGTCGCGGTCAAGGAGGAGCACCGCCGACGCGGCCTCGGGCGCGCGCTCTTCGCGAGGATGGTCACGGCGTGCGAAGGACAGGGCGACGGCGTCATGTTCATCTCCGTCACGAGCGACCGCGTGCCGTCGGGAGAGTTCTTCGCCCGGTCGATCGGCGCGCGGCCGGGGCTCCCGATGAAGCTCAACCAGCTCGATCTCCGCACCGTCGACCGTCGCCAGGTGGCGGAGTGGGCACGGATCGACCCGCCCGGCTACCGGCTCGAGCGCGTCGACGATAGGGTGCCCGACCGGCTTTTGATCACATACATCGAGGCCGCGAACGGCATCAACGACATGCCGCGCGGCGACATCGCGTTCAACGACTGGAAGCTCGACGAGGCGCAGATCCGCCAGCGCGAGACGTACTACCGGCAGAGCGGACGGCGGTGGTGGCTCGTGCTCGCGATCGACGAAAAGACCGGCGAGGGCGTTGGGTGCAGCGACATCGAGTTCGACCCGCGGGATCCGCACGCGATCGAGCAGCAAGGTACCGCGGTCGTCGCGTCGCACCGTGGGCACCGTATCGGGCTCTGGATGAAGGCGGCGATGCTCGAGCGGATCCTCGCCGAGCTGCCGCAGTCACGGTTCATCCGGACCGGAAATGCGAATGTCAACGCGCAGATGCTCGCGATCAATACGAAGCTCGGCTTCCGCCACGCCTGGCAGGAGATCCTCTGGCAGATTCCGCTGACAAAAGCCCGCGACGTCGTGCGCGAACCCGCCGCGTCAGCCTCACCGTCGTGAGGTGAGGGCCGGGAGGTGAGTCCCGGCCCCTTGTCCCTACGCTTTGTCGCCGCTCCGCGCGGCGAGCCTGCGCATCAGGTCCGCCAGATCGATGCCGAGAAGCGACTTCGCGATCGCGCTGCCTTCGGCGGCCGTGCGCGCCACAGTCTCGGTGAGCTTCGACGCGCCGCTCGGATCGACCACCGTGAGGTTGTTGATGTTTCCCAGCGGGGCGGCCGCCTCGCGAACGATCGGTGGAACGAGCGGCAGCGTTTGCAGCAACACCGCTGCCTCATCGAACTTGCGGTATGCGTCGGCGAGAAGCTCCTTCGCCCGCGCCTCGGCCTGCCCGCGTGCGAGGATCGCCGCGCCCTCGGCCTGCCCGACGAGCTCGACCTGTTTCGCCTGCGCCTCCGCCGCGAGGATGGCGGCTTGCCGCGCACCTTCGGCGCGGACGATCGCCGCTTCGCGCTCGGCCTCGGCCGGCCGGATGGTCGTCGTAATGAGCTCCTTCGCGCGGCGTTGCGCTTCGAGCTCCTGCGCGTTGGCCTGCGCCTGCGCGGTGACCCGCTGGGCGTCGGCGCGCGCGATCTCGCGGTCGCGCTCGGCCGCGATGATGATCCGCTGGGCCTCGTTCTCCTTCACCGAGGCCTCTTGCGACGCGCCCGCCTTCGCGATGCGTGCGTCGCGGACAACACTCGCGAGGTTCTTCTCGCCCAGCTGCTCGATGTAGCCCTTCGTGTCGCGGATGCTTGTGATCGTGAGCGCATCGATGTGGATGCCGCTCGCCTCGAGGTCGCCGCGCGCGGCCTCCGAGACGGCCTGCTGGAAGCGGTCGCGGTCGGTGATGAGCTCCTCGATCGTCAGCGTTCCGGCGATCGAACGGAGCGAGCCCTCGAGCACCTTCTTGACCATGGTCTCGATCTGGCTGTCCGGCTCGCCGATGAACCGCTCGGCGGCGGCCCGCAGACGCTCAGGCTCGCGGGCGATCTTGAACATGGCCTGTCCCGTGATGAGCACGCCGACGCCTTGCTTGGTGACGGCTTGATTCTCGTGAGTCAGGCCGATCTCGACCTGCCGCGCGGTGAGCTGGAGCCGCCCGACCTTGTTGAGGAGGGGCCAGACGAAAGTGCCTCCGCCGACCACTACCTTTACGCCTTGATCGTGCGTGGTGGTGAGGTCGCCCTTGTCGTCACGGACCTTCGCGCCGCGCGCTCCCGAGATGACGAGCGCCTCATTGGCGCCGGCGACCCGGTACCGCTGCGCGGCGAACGACGCGAGCAGGACGATGATGCCGATCGTCGCGAGGACCAGTTGAGTGATGGTGAGTGTCACGGTGATCCCTTCTTTCCGCGCACATTTGCCGCGCGTTCGGCTCACGGCGGCGGCAGGGACCGCACCGTCACGCCCATCCCACGAACGCCGAGGATCTCGACCTGGCGTCCGCGCGCTATCGCAGCGTCGGATTCCGCGGGTAGGGTCTGCAGCGCGCCGTCGTAGGTCAGCGAGACCATCCCGCGGCCCGCGGGTTCGATGCTCACGACCACTCGTGCGCGACGGCCGACGAGCTCGCGCAGCTCTGTCGGCTCGCGTCCTTCCGCGCGCCGCAAGACCGCGAAGATGGCCAAGGCGGTCGTCGCGCCAAGCCCGCCAAACAGGACCGCTGTAGCGGTCTGGCCGAAGGGTCCGAAGCCAAAGGCAACCGATCCGAACAGGCCGCCGATCCCGAACATCGCGAGAAAGCCGAGGAGCACCGGTGTCATGGTGGCGTTGTCGGCGTGCGAAACGTGTACGAAGGGCACGTGCGGGTGCGGAAGGCGGATCGGTAGGTGCACGCGGACATGCGTCCCGCCGCCGACGCTAGAAAGGAGGAGGAGCGCCGTTCCGAGCACGGCTGAGCCGGTGAAGACCAGCTCGAGAGCCTGCGCGCTCATCGGATCGCCAGCTTTCTGTGAGCCGGCCCTCGAAGGACCGCTGCTCGACACGATGGTACGCCGCGTCCAGCATCCGATTACGCACGAATGGAAGAGCCTTTCCGCGTCGTGAAGTAGTTTCCTAGGTTACGAGCGGGCTGCGTATATGGCGCGGCTCATCGGCGATGGAGACCGCTAGGCAAGCTGTCCGCTATGGTGATGAGCTGATCGACGTGGCGGCGATCGGATGAGAGCCAATAGGCGGTGCCGAGCTCCGTCCAGGTGACGATCGAGATCCCGTGCTGGTCATAGACCGCGAGGCCTTCGGTCTTGCGGACCTGCACCGGCACCCAGGCCAGGGGCGGTGGCGGTTCATTCGCGAGTCGATCTGGAAATCCGAACAGCACGATGTCAGCCGGGGCCGTCGCCTGTAGCGCGAGCGTCGGCCCTTCCACCGACTGCGCTGTCGCGGTTGGACCGTCCTGTCCGAGGAAGGCGCTGCCGACCGCGAGACACATCGCGAAAGCGACGACCAGCGCGCGGCGGCGGTCGTGACCGGGCGGGGTTGCGTCGTCGCCCTCGATCTCGATGACCGCGGCGGTCGGCTCAGTAGCCGACATACACGACCTTCGCCTCGGTGAAGAAGTCGAACGCCGCGGTGCCACACTCGCGGTCTCCGAATCCCGAGTCCTTGACGCCTCCGAACGGCACCTGCGGCTCGCCGCCCACCGTCGGGGTGTTCACGTGGAGCATGCCGGCTTCCGACTCGTCGGCGTAGCGGAACGCGGTCCGGAGGTCGTTCGTGTAGATCGCAGACGAGAGCCCGTAGCCGACACCATTCGCGGCCGCGAGCGCCGCGTCGAGATCGCGCGCGGAGATCACGCTCACGACCGGGCCGAAGATCTCCTCCTGCGCGAGCGGCATGCGCGGGTCGACGTCGCTGAAGATCGTCGGCTCGACGAAGTAGCCGGCACGGAGCTCCGCTCGCGTTGGCTCGCCGCCGTCTCGGATGACCTTCGCACCGGAGCGCTTGCCGTCGTCGATCTTCGCCTTCACCTTGCGAAGCTGGGTCTCGTCGACGATCGGGCCCATCCTCACGCCCTGCTCGAGGCCATCGCCGGCGCGCCAGGTCTCGGCCTTGCGGGCGAGGAGCTCATTGAACTCGTCGAGGACCGAACGCAGCACGACCGCGCGGCTCGTCGCCGTGCAGCGCTGCCCGGTGGCGCCGAACGCGCCACCCGCGACGGACTCGGCGGCCTTCTCGAGATCAGCGTCGTCCATGACGATGACCGCGTTCTTCCCGCCCATCTCGAGCTGGACCTTGCAGAGGCGCTCCGCAGCCTGCGCGTAGAGGCGTCGCCCCACCGCGGACGACCCCGTGAAGGAGATAGCCTTGATGCGCTCATCCGAGGTGATCGCGCGCGAAAGAGCTTCGCCCGTGCCCAGCACCAGGTTGAGCGCACCGTTCGGCAAGCCTGCCGCGACGAAACAGCGGACCACCTCCGCCGCGCATAGCGGCGTCAGCGACGCTGGCTTGAGAACGACGGTGTTGCCGGCGACCAGAGCCGGCGCGATCTTCCACGCAGGGATCGCGATGGGAAAGTTCCACGGGGTGATGCACGCGACCACGCCGAGCGGCTCGCGCACCGTATAGACGAACGTGCCGCGCTGCGAGGAGGGGATCGTCTCGCCGACAAGGCGCGCTCCCTGTCCCGCGGCGAAACGGACATTGGCGATCGCTCGGTCCACTTCAGCGAGCGATTCGGGGAGCGTCTTGCCCTCCTCCTGCGTGAGAAGCCGGCCGAGCTCGTCGCGGCGACGCTCCATCTGGTCCGCCGCCTTGCGCACGATGTCGCCGCGCTGCGGGGCCGGAGTCGCGCGCCACTCGCGGAACGCGGCCGCGGCGGCGTCGACCGCTCTGCGGACATCGTCCGCGGTCGAGACCGTGACCTCACCGAGGATCTCGTCGGTGTGTGCGGGGTTGCGATCCGGAACGGTCTCGCCGGAGCGAGATGGCGCCCATTCGCCGCCGATGTAGTTCAAGACCGGGATCGTCGCGGTGGCGGCCATGGACCCCGATGCTACTGCGAAGCAGCGGAGCGCAGCCGCGCGCGCGGCGAGCAACTACTCGCGCGAGACCACGTCGGCGCCGAGCACATCGCCAAAGAAATCGATGAACTCATCTCCTTCGGTCCGAGTCTTCCCGAGAGGGATTGGAACCGGCGACGCGAAGAGCGCGATGAACGCGAACGTGAGCAGCGCGCCGCCGAGGATGATCAGCACCAGTAGAGGCGGCGGGATCCCTGCCTGGGGCGGTCGAACCGTGGCAGCAACGATCGCGGTCACCATAAAGGTCAAGGCGATCGTCAGGAATAACAAGAGGAAGTAGGCGCCGATCGCGGGGGCGGCGACAGAGAGCACGATGTCCGTTCCGGGGCCGGAGTCGACGAACCTTCCAGCACCAGTCGGCCGCATACCGTCGTGCCACCACGTTGTGCGTTTCAACACGAACGAGTCATCGCGGGTTCGCCCAGCGATATTGTGCGGTCCGCTCGGCAACCACGGGAACCTCAAGAGACTCGCAGCGAGCTGCTCGGCGCAATACTGGCGCCGCCAGCCGCTGTGCAAGGTGATCTGCTCCACGTAGAACGGATTCGCCCAGTGCCTGATCCTCGCTAGCCGCCTGAGAACGGGCAGGCGAATCGGCCACTGTTCGCGGCTCAGAGGGGTCGGAATCGGGTCGAACATGAGCGGCAGGAGCACCAGCAAGGCGCCCAGCGCCGCGCCTATGGCGAGGGCGCCGAGAGGTGACTGGCCGCGCACGTACGCGACGATCGCGATAGTCAGACCAAGGACGAGCCAGACCGTCAGGACCGTGTGGCGCGTAAACCAGCCGAGAAACTGACGCCTCGCGGGAGGTCGCGCTACGGCTTGACCATGTCGTCGTACATGTCGGGACGGCGGTCGCGATAGAACTGCCAGGTGTTGCGGACCTCGCGTACGAGATCCATGTCCAGGTCGGCGACGAGAAGCTGCTCGTCCTTCTCGCTCGCCTGCGCGACGATCTTGCCGCGCGGATCGGCGAAATAGCTCGAGCCGTAGTAGTCGTTCGGGCCGAACTCCTTCTCCTGTCCAACGCGATTGATCGTCCCGACCCAGTAGCCGTTGGCGATCGCGTGGGCGGTCTGCTCGATGAACCAGAGATGCATGGAGAGACCGCGTGAGGTCGCCGATGGGATGAAGACAAGCTCGGCGCCATGCAGACCGAGCATCCGAGCGCCTTCGGGAAAATGCCGGTCGTAGCAGATGTAAACACCGACCTTGCCGACCGCCGTGTCGAACACCGGATAGCCCATGTTCCCCGGCCGGAAGTAAAACTTCTCCCAGAAGCCGTTCACGTGCGGAATGTGCGTCTTGCGGTACTTGCCGAGGTATTTCCCGTCAGCGTCGATAACCGCGGCGGTGTTGTAGTAGATCCCGACCTGGTCTTCCTCGTACATCGGGACGATCAGGACGATCCCATGCTTCCTCGCCTGCTCTTGCATCAGCTTCGTGGTCGGGCCGTCCGGGATCTTCTCCGTGTAGCTGTAGTGCTTGGTGTCCTGCACCTGGCAGAAGTAGGGACCGTAAAAGAGCTCCTGGAGGCACATGACCTTCGCGCCCTGCTTGGCGGCGTCAGCGATGTAGCGCACGTGCTTTTGGATCATCGAATCCTTGTCGCCCGTCCACGCGCACTGGACAAGGGCCGCCCGCACCGTCGTCATTCTCGTCCCCTTCGAACCCGCGTTCGGCGGCGATGCTAAATGAAGAGAGCAGAATGTCGACGGCCGGTGTGCGGCGCGGGGACCGGCCGCGGGGAGGATGCAGGTGAGTCGGCTTTCGCTCGTCATCGCCCTTGCGTTCGTGGTCGCGGCGTGCGGTCCATCGACCGGAGGAACAAGCCCGTCCGGAGCTCCGAGCGCCTCGGGAAGGCCGGTGCGCGGCGGCACCCTCGTCTTTGCGATCTGGCAAGAGCCCGTCGCGCTCGCACCGCATCTACGTAACCAGACCGTCGCGAACGTCGTCGCGCGACCCGTCACCGAAGGGCTTTCCAGGACGGACACCGATGGCAACTATCAGCCGCGCCTCGCCAAACAGATCCCGACCACGACGAACGGCGGCGTGAAGCTCACGTCCGACGGAAAGATGGACGTCACATGGCAGCTTCTCCCGAATCTCAAGTGGTCGGACGGCGAGGCGGTGACGAGCGCCGACATCAAGTTCACCTGGCAGGTCTGGATGAAGGACCCCAACACGATCAGCCGAACCGGCTTTGATCAGATCGAGTCGATCGACACGCCTGACGACATGACCGCCGTCGTTCACTACAAGACGGTCTATGGGCCGTACCCGAACAACTTCGGAGATGGACTCATCCCCAAGCACGTCCTGGAAAACGTCCAAGACATCAGCAAGAGCGACTACGTCCGGATGCCTCTGGGAACTGGAGCGTTCAAGATTACGGAGTTCGTCGCCGGCGACCACATCACGGTCGAGCGGAATCCGAACTACCGCGTCGCGGGCAAACCGTACCTCGACAAGGTCATCTTCCGCAGCGTCCCGTCGCGCGAGGCCGCCATCGCCCAGCTGAAGGCAGGCGAGGTTCAGGGCATGTGGAATCTCCTCGAGTCGCAGACGCCCGACCTCGAGAAGACGCCCGACGTCAAGCTCGAGATCTACCCGAGTCCCTCGGTCGAGCGCATCGAGATGAACACCGCAAAGAACCAGGACATGACCGACCCGAACTCGGTCCACCCGGTGCTCGGCGACATCAATGTGCGGCACGCGCTGCTCCTGGCGACGCCGAAGCAGGACCTCATCGACAAGCTGCTCTTCGGGAAGGCGAAGCCGGGCACGTCGCCTGTTTCGCAGGGCTGGGCCTCCCCGAAGTCGCTGACGCAAGAGGGGTACGACCTGAACAAGGCCAAGCAGCTCATGGATCAGGCAGGATGGGTCGCCGGGAGCGACGGGATCCGCAGCAAGGGTGGGGTCCGCGCATCGATCAGCATCGTGACGACGACCGGCGACCAGACCCGCGAGCGGGTCGAGCAGGTCCTCGTCGACCAGTACAAGCAGATCGGTGTCGAGCTGAAGATCGCGAACCAGCCGTCCAGCGTGCTCCTTTCTGGATCGTGGTCGGCGGGCGACCCACGCAAGCGCGGGTCGTTCGACCTGGTCATGTACGCGTCATCGCCAGGCATCGACCCGCACAACACCGTGTTCCAGCGGTACTACTCGAAGAACATTCCGTCGGCGGCCAACGGAGGCAACGGTCAGGACTACACGCGCTTCAAGAACCCCGACGCGGACAAAGCCATCGACGAGGCTGGGTCGACACTCGACTTCGATAAACGGAAGAGCGCTTACGCCGCCGCGCTCAAGCTACTGAACGACGCGCACGTGATCATCTGGCTCTACGAGCGGGCGGGCATCGACGCGCGAAGAACGAACGTCGGGGGATGGTCCGGCAACGTCTGGGATGACATCACGTGGAACCAGGAGGAGTGGTACCTGACAGCCCGGTGACCTAGTGGGAACGTACGTCATGCGGCGGCTGATCCAGGCGGTCCCGCTCCTGCTCGGGATCAGCATCGCATCGTTCGCGATCCTGAAGGCGATACCCGGCGGCCCCCTCGCCGCTTACGAGAACGATCCGA
>Ga0209805_1000488_pt1 | contig 23990 bp, 28 predicted proteins | sample GraSoiAngelo_148_FD_185905 | JGI IMG/M metagenome (GOLD analysis project Ga0209805, IMG submission 185905) | Grasslands soil microbial communities from the Angelo Coastal Reserve, California, USA - 14_1009_09_20cm (SPAdes) (version 2) | ecosystem: Environmental > Terrestrial > Soil > Grasslands ...
CGCGAGCTGCGGTCGTCCTCGGCGAACAGGCCACCCCGGCCCCGACGGCCCAAGCCGAGCCGACTGCGACGCCCGAGCCGACCCCCGTGCCGTCGGCGCCCCCTCCTGCACGCCCGGCCGTGACGCTTCCACCGCTTCCCGATCCGCCCACCGCAGGCATCGTGATCGCGTCGTGGTACGGGCCCGGCTTCTACGGCAACCGCACCGCCTGCGGTCAGACCTACACGCCCGAGATCGTCGGCGTCGCGCATCGAACGCTGCCCTGCGGCACCCTGGTGGTCCTCGAGTACCGCGGGCACACGATGACCGTCCCGGTCATCGACCGCGGGCCCTATATCGCGGGACGCACGCTCGATCTTTCGCACGCGACGCACGTCGCGATGGGCTGTCCCGATCTCTGCACGCTTTCGATGCGGATCGGGCCGTGAGTGTCCTCCGACCGTCCGCCTAGCCGCCCGGACACTCACCGGGCGGACGAGCGCTGGCATACGTCTTGCAGCCGCCCTTGCCACCTAGCCCGGGCAGCACACGACCAACTCCGATGGGCGAGAAAGGGTGACGCGATGACGCGGAACAAGGGAGCGATGACTGTCGCCGAGGCAGGTCGCCGCGGAGGCGCGACGACGGCGCAGCGGCACGGCCCGGAGTTTTACGAGCAGATCGGCAAGAAGGGTGGCAAGACGACCGCGCAGCGTCACGGATCCGACTTCTACGAGCAGATCGGAAAGCAGGGCGGACAGAAGGTGAAGGAGCTTTACGGGCCGCGCTTCTACGGACGCATTGGAAAGATCGGTGGCGACACCGTTTCAGAGAAGTATGGACACGAGCACTTCGAGGAGATCGGCAAGAAGGGCGGACAGAAAGTCGCCGAGCTGATCGCAAGAGGCAGGCAGGCGACATAACGACCTTCGTCGACGGCACGCTGAGCGAGCGAGGAACCGAGGTGCGCAGGTCTTTCGGCGTGCATGATCCGATTCCGATCGCGATCCACCCTCGCTTCCCATTGACACGCATGGGGCGCTCTATATCGTCGCGACCTGTACGCGGAGGTTCCGTTCTGGAGCCTTTGTGTACCGAGAAGCGAACGATGAGGAAGGTCGTAGAGGGAAGGGCAGTGGATCAGGTCGCGGCGCCGCTCGTGGCCGTCGAGTGGGAGGACATCACCGCCTACTCGCGGACCGCGCTCCCCGAGGATTTCGAGCCATACCGTCTGCGGAAGCTCACGTGCGGACTCCTCTGGAAGGACACTCCCGAGTATGTCGTCGTGGTCGGCGACTACGACATCACCAACGAGGGTCGGGATTACCGGCACAACGACTTCCACATCATTCCTCGCGGCGTGATCCGCCAGCTGACCTACCTACGGGAGACCTCGAGCCCGCTCGTTTCCCTTGAGGTCGAAGCCAGCTAAAGAGCCTCTAAGAAACCGCGGCAAACTAAAACCGCCGCGCCCGGAACTGCGTATCTAGGGATACGGAAACCGAAAAGCCCGATCGACGGTATTGGAACAAAGGATCGGTCTTGACCGTTTTTCCGGTGGAGGTTTCGCGATAAATGGCCCTTCGAGCTGAGCTTTACTGCTATTTCTGCGGCCACGGCCTGGGCGAGGTGCTCGTACCCACGAGTGCGCGCCGGCCGACCGTTGAGCAACTGCGCACCGCCTACGAGAACGTCCGCGGCCGAGAGGCGCCCGTTTGGAATGACGGTGACCAGCCCCTCTGCCCTCGCTGCGGCGGGCAGCTTTTTCTCGAGCGTTTCGAGCACGAGGTCATCCGCTCCAACGAGCGTCGCACGCTGAAGCGCGCGAGCTAAGCGCAAGTCGCGGCCGCTCACCTTGTCGGTGCAGCGGGCCGCTTCCATGCTCGTCGGGGTTGTTGCCGGCTATGTGGTGGCGCGGCGTGTTTTGGCGCGTCGCGCCCGATCGATCGCCGCGCTCACCGATCGGCAGCGCGAGGTTTTGCGCGCCGTCGCCGGCGGACTCTCGACGAAGGAGATCGCGGCGCTTCTCGGGATCACCGAGGCCAGCGTGAACACGCACATCCGTCGCGCGCGCGCGATCCTCGGCGCGCCGACCCGGGCGGCCGCGGCCGCGCGGGTCACCGGTCACGTCGTCGTGGTGCCTTCGAGGCCGAGGCGTAGGGCGGCGTCGTCCAACGCACGCACGACCTCGGAGATGAGGTCGTCGAACGGAACGCCCATCTCCTCCGCGCCCTTCAGCATCATGTCGCGGCTCACGGCGCGCGCGAAAGCCTTGTCCTTCATCTTCTTCCGCACCGACCTGGCGTCGACGTCGCGCACGGCCTTTGAAGGCTTGACGAGCGCGACCGCGGTCACAAACCCGCAGAGCTCGTCGACCGCGTAGAGGGTCTTCTCCATGGCGGTGACGCGCGGCACGCCGGTGTGATCGCCGTGGCTCTGTATCGCATGCACGATCGGTCCTGGGACGCCGGCTTGCTCAAGGATCGGCTTCCCGTTCTGCGGGTGTCCCTCTGGATCCCGCTCGTAATCGAAATCGTGGAGGAGCCCGGCGATCGCCCAGGTCTCCTCGTCTTCGCCGCCGTTCTGCCGCGCGAAGCGGCGCATCGCGGCCTCCACGGCGAGGCCGTGCTTCCGAAGGCTCTCCGACTTCGTGTGCTCGCACAAAAGATCCCAGGCTTCATCGCGCGTCACCGCTCACCTCCCGCGCGATCCTAGCGAACGCGTTACCGTCGGCCGATGACCGGCTGCGGCTGCCTCGTGCTCATAGCCGGCATCGTCGCGCTGCTCGTGATCTTTGTGCGCGGCTCCTTCGACGCCGGCGAGCCGATCGACACGGCGGTCGCAGCTCTGGCCGTTGGGGCGCTAGCCATCCAGCGGTGGCAACGGGAACGGTCCGCGGACGAGCTCGTACGCGCGCGCCGCGCGTAAGGCGCCGGCCTCGTCCCACATCCGCGCGGCGAACTGCAGGCCGATGGGCAGGCCTGCCGGGTCCATTCCGCAGGGGACCGAGATCGCCGGCTGACCGGTGAGGTCGAAGATCCGCGTGATCCGCGTCCACTCGCTCGGGCGTCCGATCTCTTTCGCCTGTTCGATCGTCCACGCCCGCGTCGGCACGGTCGGCATGGCCAGGACGTCGACACCGTCGAGGTCGCGATCGGCGCCTCCGGCGCGCGCCTCGCGCAGCAGCTTCATCGACCGGGCGTACGTGTCCGCGTCGACGTCGCCCTGTGACGCGAGTCGCGCGCGCACGAGCGGGCCGTACTCCGACGATCGCCCCGGGAACGCACCCTCGTGATACGCGCGCGCCTCGACGCCGAGGATCGCGCTCGCGGCTTTCGCGTATTCGGCGGCCCGAGGCCACCGGACCTCGCGCACCATCGCGCCGGCGCGCGCGAGCGCGTCGATCGCGGCGCGTACGGCGGCGGCGATCGCTGGGTCGCACTCGTCCCAGACATGGTCGGCCGGTACGCCGACGCGCAGCTGCCGCGCGCCCTCCTCGATGCCCCCGAGGAGGTCCGCGACCGGCCGGTTTACCGAGACCGGATCGCGTGAGTCGTGTCCAGCGATCGCCGCCATCGCGAGAGCGACGTCGCGCACGGTACGCGCGAGCGGGCCCGGGTGATCCAGTGACCACGCGAGCGGGACCGCGCCGAACAAACTTGCGCGTCCGAACGTCGGCTTGAGGCCGACGCAGCCGCAGAGCGACGCCGGGATGCGGATGCTCCCTCCGGTGTCGCTGCCGAGCGCGGCGTAGGCCTCGCCGGCGACAACGGCCACCGCGGAGCCGCCCGAGGACCCGCCGGGTATTTTCGTTGCGTCCCAGGGATTGCGGACGTCACCGAAATGCGGGTTGACCGAACTGATGCCGTAGGCGAACTCGTGCAGCCCGAGCTTTCCCAGAAGGACGGCACCGGCTTCGCGAAGCCTGCGGACGACGGTCGCGTCCTCGCTCGGCACCCATTCCGCAAGGATTCGAGAGCCTGCGGTCGTGCGGATCCCGCTCGTCGCGAAAAGGTCCTTGACCGCGACGGGGATGCCGTGCAGCGGACCCTTGTACCGGCCGCCCGCGATCTCGCGCTCGGCCTGGCGCGCCTGCTCGCGCGCGAGCCCCGCCGTGACGGTGATGAACGCGTTGAGGCGAGGCTCGAGCATTTCGATGCGCGCGAGGCAGAACTCGACGAGCGAGGTCGGCGAGAGCCGGCGCTCGCGGATCGCCGCCGCGGCGTCCTCGAGCGTCATGCGAACGGCGTCCTGCGTCGTGGCGGGCATCGCCCCGCCGACCGCTAGCGGACTTTCTCCGACGGTCGTCCGCTTCGTGTACGGATCGCGAAGATCACGCCGAGGATCACGGTGACGATCGCACCGGAGATGAGAGCCTCGAGCGTCCCGCTGGCCGCGTCCGGAGAAATGCCGAAGAGCTGCTCGATCCAGTCCATGTGTTCGTCCTCCCCAAGCTAGGTACGTCGCATCATCGCATTTCGTCCCGATCCAAGTCCTCAGGCCGGCACGGCTTCGACGACGAGCGCCCCGGCGTTCACGGTCAGGGACGTGACGCGCACGCCCGAGGGGATGTTCGCGGCAAGGACACGCGCGAACGTGTCCGCAACGTCCTGCTTTGTGGAATCGGGAAGGCCGAGACCTGCGAAGGTCGCCGACTCGATCTTCGCGCCCGCCTTGCCGTTGGTGACGAGCGGAGACGCGACGACGACGATCGGCCCGCCGACGATGAACGCGTGGCCGGTCGCGGTGAGCGTCAGCCTTCCGGGCTCGAGCTTGATCGTCGGATCGGTCACCGTGATCCCACTCACCGTGAGGGGCGTGTAGCTCTGCGCCGCTTTCGTGAGCTCCTGCTCGGTGAGCGTGACCCTGATGGTGCGCGACCCGCTCGGTGTGGCGAGCGCCGTCGCGGAGCTCGGCGGCCGACTGGTGCTGCGGACGACCGGTGACGTCGACGGCGCGAATTGTCCGAGGGCGGCCATGCCGATGAGCCCGGCGGCAAGGATCGCGACGAGCGCGGCGAGGACCCGCACCGCTAGACGCTAATGCGAGAGCGGATCGATGATCCTTTCATTCTCTTTGACTTCCCAGTGCACGTGCGGCCCGGTCGTCGCGCCGGTCATGCCGATGAGCGCGATGGGTTGGCCGCGGGCGACGCGCTCGCCGATGGACACGAGCGCAGCGGACGTGTGGTAGTAACAGCTCTCGATCCCTTCGGCGTGCTGCACGCACACCCGGCGCCCCCCGACCTGGACCCAGCCCGCGCCATCGACCACACCATCGTCCGCGGCGACGATGATCGAGCCGAAGGGCGCGGCGATATCAATCCCGGTATGGCTGCCCTGCAGGAACTGGCTGACCGCGCCGGCGACGGGACGAACGAAGCGGCGCGAAGCTTCCTCGATGCGCCCGAGACGAGAGCGAGATGCTGGATCGGCGCGGAGATCGGTGCCCTGCCCGCTCGCAACGCCGCAGCGGTAGAGCTCGAGCTGGGTCTCGTACAGGCCGGTCCGGCTGACGCCGGTGAACCAGCGTCCGTCCGGGCTGAACGAGCGGGTGCCGAAGAGATTGGGAAGCGTCGCGATCGCGTGGTCCTGCCCGTCCGTAGGGTCCCACACCGGTATGCGGTCGAAGACGTTGCCGCCCGGAACGGTCGCGGAGACTGCGCCCAGGAGAAGACGCCCGTCGGCGGTCCATCCGTGTACGGATCCTGCGAGGTTCGATAGCGGCACCGAGTCCTTCAAACCGTCCGGCTCGATGAGCGCGAGCTTGTCGTCGCTGCGCACGAGAAGGGTCTCCCCTCGCGGCGACCATTCGGTGTAGGTCGCGTCCAGAGCGTCGAGGTTCGTCATCTCTCCCGTGGCGGTGAAGCCGATGTACCGCTCCGTCGTGCCGTCAAGGTGATATCGCGTGACCGTGAATCGCTTTGCATCCGCGCTGAAGTACGAATCGTCCCGCGGGTAGCGGGGGATGAGATCGGGGTCGACGCGCGCGACCGTTTCCGCCACTCCGTCGTGCCAGACGCGGATCTCGTCCTCGTACCAGAAGTACAGGTCGTCGCCGCTCCAGCGAACCTCGGGCGAGGATGCGTCGATGGTCCCGGCGATGGTGCCATCGAGATTCACGTAGAGGTGCCCGTTATCCCGCCAGTACGAGAGGTACGCGCCCGATCCGGACCATTGCGGCCTGCTGCCCTGTCCGATCTCCTGGACCCTGCCACTCTTGAGGTAATAGACAGAGAGCTGAAGCTGCTCTTCGTAGCCGGTGATCGTGGTGTGTGAGGGGATGACATCGATCCGCGAGATCGCCACCGCGCTCGAGTCCGCCGACCACGCCACGTTCGTGACGTTATCGAGCGCAGGTATGGTCGCGCGGTCGGTGCATCGAAGCATGTCGACCGGCGCCGTCGCGCGAAGAGGTCGATCGTCGGGAAGAACGATGTCCGGATCGTGATCGCTTGCTCGTGGGGCTTGCGCACAGGCGGAGAGGGTGACGACGAGCAGGAAGAAATACGCGAGACCCTTCCCCCTGCTCACACGACTCATTAAAGATGCGGAACCGCGAATGCGAAATGGTCAGGAGGTATCGAACGAATTTGTTACCCGAGCGAGCGAGCGAGCAAATGCGTTACGTGCGCGAAGAAGTTGAGCGCATCGCGAGGACAAAGACGGCGCCAAGCACCAGATGGATCACCAGTCCTCCCGCAGCTTGCGTAGGAAGATCGCCGACCACGACCTCATAGCCGTTGATGAGGATTTCGAGCGCTTGCACGACGACGTTGCCGACGAGAAGCGCGCGCAGAACTTCTCCGGACGCGTTCCGTGCCATCCAGTTGATCACGCCAAGACCGATGAGCGTCGCGCCAACGTCGCGCGCGAGCACCTTGGCCGCGACGGGTGTGGCGACACCGAACCCGGCCAGCATCGACTCCGGCGACACGAACAGTGCGAGCCCGAAAAACACCGCCGCGATGCCCCCGATCATGAGCGCGAGCCGCGGACTCACGGCGCGGAGAGTAGGTCAAGGAACTAGTCTTCGCCTTCGTGGCGAAGCGTCAGCGTTTCGACATCCTGAGTTTCCCCGTGCCTGACTACGATGCGATCGAGCGCGAATGGCAATGGGCAGAGCGACTCGGCTTCGACCAGGGCTGGATCCCCGAGACGTGGACGATGTCCGATCGTTCGTATCTGGAGCCGTGGACGCTTCTCTCCGCGCTCGCACGCGCGACCAGCACTCTGCGGATCGGCACCTTGGTCGCGGTGCTCGTCCCGCGGCACCCAACGCTGCTGGCTGGGCATGTGCTCACCGTGGACCACGTCTCGAAGGGTCGGGTCGAGCTCGGGATCGGCGCGGGGGACGTACCGACGGACAGCGGCATCTTCGGGACGGCGCAGTGGTCAGCCGGCGAACGCGTGGAACGTCTCGAGGACCAGCTTCAGCTGCTCGACGCGCTTCTCCGCGGACGACCCGTGACGAGCACGGGTCGGCACTATTCGGTCGCGGGCGCTCAACTGCCGGAACCGGTGCAACGGCCACGACCACCTCTCGTCGTCGCCGGGGAAGGAAGAAAGAGTCTCCGTCTGGTCGCTCGGCACGCCGATGCCTGGGTAACCCTGGGCGGTCAGCCTCTGACGCCGCAGCGGGGCGTGCCTACCGTGAGCGAGGGCGAGGCTCTCCGGACGACGCGGGAGCGGGTGGCGATGCTCGAGGCCGACTGTCGCGAAATCGGTCGCGACCCGCGAGAGATCCGCCGCATCGTCCTTGCGTATCGCAGGCACGTCGATCCACTCTCGTCCCTCGAAGCATTCGATGAATTCGTGGGGTCCTACGCCGAGATGGGGTTCGATGAGTTTGTTTTCTATTGGCCGTCAATCCTCGCGACCTTCAGGGAACAGCGCGCGATGACGGTGTCGGAGCGGAGTACCACCGAGCGAATTGCGGCGATGAGGTTTTCAAAGGCAGAGCCTGGCAGCCGGGCGGTGAAAACTCGCTGAAGCTGCGGTCCCGACCGGATTCGAACCGGCGATCTCGTCCTTGACAGGGACGTATGCTAGGCCGCTGCACCACGGGACCGGTGGTGAAGAAAGCGCGCATTCGCGCTCCCCTCTCGCGCCATTATGAAGAAAAAGAGGCGGCGAGTGCGCTTCCTTTCACTCGCCGCCCCGCCGGTGTGGCCGAAATGATGTTCAGCTCGCCGCGAGGAGTCCCTCTCGCAGCGGCCCGCCCCCAATGCGCACCTGCCGAACGACCTCGTTCGCGATCCGGCTCGTTTTCACGAGTCCGCTGAGCGCAAGGTCGAGACCGACCTCGCGAAGCTCCTCGTAGCCGAGCCCTCGATAGAGCCTGTTCGAAGCCACGTAGCACATCTCGTCGTACAGGAACGGCCAGTCGACCGACCGCCGCGCCAAGCAGAACGAAATGAAATCGACCGCCACCTGAGCGATCCGATCTTCGGGCACCCCTTCCTTCCCCTTCGCCTTGTCGGCCTCGCGCATCATCGTCACGCGATCGTCCGCGAACAAGACGATCTGTCCACCAACTTCTCCACAGACTTCTCCACATGGGCGTGTGCCGGAATGCAAAGGGATATCCACGGACCTGATCGTCATCGCGACCTGTGTCCACTGAAGCGACGACGCTCTTTTACCTCGCGTGCGCTCGCGCGATCGAGCGCGCTGTCCCCGAAGCGAGAGCGAACTGCGTCTAACGCAGCGTTGAGCCGCGCGTGACGGGCGGCGTCGAATAATCCCAGCTGCTCGCCCGCGGTCACGCCCGAGACCGAAACGCCGACGAGCCGGACCGGGCTGGTTCGACCGCCCTCGCGATCCTCCGCCAGTGCATCGCGAAGCAGCTGTCGCGCGATGCGGAAGATGGTGACGTCGTCGTCGGTGGGTTCGCGAAGGGTGCGCTGGCGCGTTCGGGTCTCGAACGGAGCCACGCGGAGCGTCATCGTGATCGTCTTTCCGCGAAGCGTGTGGTCACGCAGGCGGCGACCGACCCCCTCGGAAAGGCGAAGGAGCGTGGACTCGATCTTCGCCGTGTCGAGGGTGTTCGCGTCGAAGGTGTGCGAATGGCCTACCGATTTGGGCGCGTGCTCGCTCTGAACTTCACCTTCATCGATCCCGTTCGCGCGCTCCCAGATGTCGGTCCCGTGCTCGCCCAGCCGTGTCTCGAGCACCGAGCGGTCGAAAGCGGCGAGCTGACCGATCGTTCGAAGATCCCAGCCGGCGAGGACCTCCCGCGTCCGCGGGCCGACGCCCCAGAGGCGTTCGAGGGTGAGCGGCGCAAGGAATGCGGCCTCGCCGCCCGCAGGCACGATAACGAGGCCGTCCGGCTTGCGCAGATCGGAACCGACTTTCGCGCAGAGCTTGTTCGTGGCGACGCCGACCGAAACGATCAGACCGCAGCGCTCGCGGACCGCGCGCTTGATCTGCACAGCCATCGCCACAGCGCCGCCGAACAAGTGCTCGGTCGCGGTAACGTCGAGGAAGGCCTCGTCGAGCGAGATCGGCTCGACCAGCGGTGTCTGCTCCTCGAAGATCGCCATGACCGCATCCGACGCTTCGACGTAGCGGTCGAAGTTGCCCGGCACGTAGATGCCGTCCGGGCAGAGCCGCCCGGCGATCGCGAGTGGCATGGCCGACTGCACGCCGAACGCGCGCGCCTCGTAGGAAGCCGCCATCACGACGCCTCGTTCGTTCGGGCCATCCCCGCCGACGATCACCGGCCTACCGCGGTACTCGGGGTGGTCGCGCTGCTCGACCGATGCATAAAACGCGTCCAGATCGCAATGAAGGATCGCGCGTGTCATGCGAACCGCACTCCCATCATCGTCGCGTCGGGCGCGAGGAACGAGAGGAGATCCCGACCCTCCGCCTCGACGGCCGCGCGCTCCCGGGGCGGGAGGCGCGCGAACGGGGCGACGCGGAGGATGGCCTCGCCCTTGATACGAACGAGACGCCAGGTTCCGGCCGCGAAGCCATCCACCGTGAACACAGCCTCGACGATCGCATTCTTGGTGTACACCGCGCGCCGATGCGCCGGTGCGATGACGCGATCGCGATGCTTGTAACTGATGAGGAGCTCGTCGTAGCGCGGCAGAAAACGCACCGGAGCGGGGACGTCGGCTCCGGGACGGACGGCGCGCGGCAGGTCGTAGAGCAAACGTCCCTCCTGGTCGCTGAAGGTCCGAAGCTTCGGTGCGAGCCGCTCGAGCGTCGGACGCACACGCGGCGGCACCTGGCCCGCGAACTGTGCGATGTCCGCGAGCGTCGCCGGCCCGAAGGCGGCGAGGCACCGCCGGACCAGCGTCTCGAGCGCGTCCTCCTCCGGTGGCCGCTCGCCGCGTGCGATCCAGTGGCTTGCCGCAACGTAGGGAGCGTCTGTTCCCCCGTACTCCCAGTGCCCTCCGGGGGGTGCCGTCACGAGGTCGGCGTGGGCGCTCACGAACCGCCACACGAGCCAGCTGAAGGGGCCGCCGAGGGCTCCGCCGATGCGCGCCTGTATGTGCTCGAGGACCTCCTCCTTCGGACGAGGCTTGCGCGCGAACGCGATCGCGAGCGCAGCGACCTTCTTCGGATCCACCCCATTGCCGATCTGGAGACGATTCCACGCGCCGCGCTGAAGGTCCTGCGTCGCGACCGCGTAGGCGTAGAAGTCTCGGGCCGAGACCAGGTGGAGCGTGCCGCGCATCAGCCTCGCGCGGATCACGTCATGCCGTTCGATCGCCGACCAGAGCTTTTCGCGACGGAAGTCCACGAGGCGTGACCAGAGCGCGATGTACGGAGAGGGGGACCATTGCGCCTGCAACGCCGCAAGCCGCTCGATCGCCGGCACGACACCGATGTTCGCTCGCCCCAGAAGCAGCTGTCGCGCCAGCATCGCGCGGTTCAGCTCCCGAAGACTGAGGACAGGACGCCGGGCGGCGCTCTTCGTCATGCCCGCACGCCGTGATTCTTGGACTCGGGCGCATAGAAACGCACGAGCTCCTCGCCCTCCGCGACGAGGGCTGCGCGATCGACCCGGGCCAGCGGCTTGAATGGCCTGAGCTCGAGTACCGCCTCCTTCGGCCGCACCGCGATCGTCCATCGACCGGCCACGAAGCCGTCGACCAGGTACGTCGTCCACACCTCCGCCGAGAAGATGACCTGCTTGCGGAACGCCTCCGGCAGGATCCGGGTGCGCTCGGGTGCCGCATGGCCGAGGATCGCGGCGTCGAAGCGGGCGAGGAACCGCGCCGGTGCCGGAATGTCGGCCGAAGGGCGCGGGGCACGTGCGAGATCGACGAGCTCGCGGCCGCGCTCGTCGGTCAGATGCTTCAGGTCCTTCATGCGGGCGAGCGCCGCGCGGATGTTCGGGACGCGAACACTGCTCCACGTGGCGATGTCGGTGACGGTCGCGGGACCGAAGGCGCCGAGATACCGCCGTACGACGAGCTCGTATGCGGTCTCGGGCTTCGGCGGCTTCCGGAGCCTCGCGGGCGCGGCCACGTGCCGGGCAAGCTTCCGGTGCTCGAAGCGCGCCCCCGACGACTCCCAGATCAGGCCGCTCGTGGCGACCGCGGCCCACTTCAACCAGCTGCGAAGTCTCTCGTTCGTCTTGGCGCTGGGCGGAAGATGCGCGGCTGTGAATTCCTCGATCTCGCCACGGGTGCGGGGCGTCTTCGCCGCAAAGGTCATGACGCGCTTGTGCAGCACCCCGAGGTCGGCCAGCGCGGGAGCGCCAGGCGGGCGCCACGCGCCAAAGCGGCCCTCCATCGTCGCGAGGGAGTACGCCGGGTACTCGCGTGCCGATACGAGATGCAGGGTCGCCCGCATGAGCGTCGCCTTCACGATCTCACCGCGGTCGATGGGCGCGGTGAGCTGCGCGCGGTCGAACCCGGAAAGACGAGACCAGAGCGCCACGTACGGGGACGGCGCCCATTGAGCTTGAAGGCAGGCGAGACGCTCGATGGCGTCGACCACGCCGATCTTCTGGCGCGTCAGCAGGAACTGACGCGCTAGGAGCGCGCGATTCAGCTCACGAAGCGTGAGCGAGGGTACGCGAGCCGGCATCGATCGATGACGCTAGGACAGTTTGCGGATTACGCCGATGACCTTCCCTTGGATCTGCACGTCCCGCGCGTAGATCGGCGACATCGTCCCGTTCGCGGGCTGCAGCCGGATGCGGTCCTTCTCTTTGTAGAAGCGTTTCAGCGTCGCGACGTTGTCCTCGAGCACGGCCACGACGATGTCTCCGTCGCGCGCGGTGTTCTGCTCTTGGATCACGACGAAGTCGCCGTCGTCGATGTGGTCATCGATCATCGATTTTCCGCGAACGCGCAGGACGAATGTCTCTCGGCCGCGTCCCGCTGCAAGCTCGCTCGGAAGACCGATCGTCTCAGAGCGCTCCTCGTACGCGTGGATCGGCTGACCTGCGGCGATCTCGCCGATGACGGGCGCCTGCACCACACGACCGCCGTTCATACCCGGCAGGCTCAGCGCTCGCGAGCGGGTGGCCTCTTTGTTGAGGCGCCCGTCTTTCTCGAGCTTGGTGAGGTGATGGTGCACCGCAGACGTCGATGCGAGCCCCACCGCTTCCGCGATCTCGCGCACGCTCGGGGGATATCCCCGTTCGGCGACGGCCTCGCGGATGAACGCCAGGATCCGGTCAGCTCGCTGCTGGTCTTGCTTCGTCACGCTTGGCCGTCAGGTTAACCGAACGGATGTTCAGTTGTCAAGACGGCTCGTATTCTCCGCCGGATGCCGCTCGATCCGGCCACCGTCCGCGACAACATCCTGGATTACGGCGCACGAACGTTTTGGGCGCTTGTCGTGGCCGCGGTCGCCCTGCTCATCGCGCGCGCCGTGCGGGGCGTGACGATGCGCGCACTTGCCCGAAATCGGGCGCAGGCCAACGTCACCGTGCTGCTCGGCAATCTGGCGCAGCTCACGGTCATCGTCGTCGGTGTGCTTCTGATCCTTGCGATCTACACCCAGGGCGCGTTCGGATGGATCCTGACATCGTTCAGCGTCGTTGGCATCGTGATCGGCCTCTCGCTGCAGGACATTCTCAAGAACTTTTTCGCGGGGGTGTGGGTCCTCGTCGAGCGGCCTTTTAGGATCGGGGACAGCATCGAGGTGAGCGGGTATAGCGGAACGGTGGAAGAGATCGCGTTCCGGACCACGCAGCTGCGCACCGACGACGGCCGGGAGGTCATCGTGCCGAACGGCACCTTCATGACATCCGCGGTCGTCAACCTGACCCGCTTCCCGACGCGCAGGGCCTCCGCCTGGCTCGTGCTCCCTGCGGACGAGAAGGCCATCACCGCCGAGGAGATCCGCGCGGCCCTCCTCAAGGCGGACGGGGTATCGCCCGAGCCGCCTCCGTCGGTCGAACTGCGGAGCGTGGCCGACGGTAAGGCCCAGTACCTCGTGTCCTTCTGGGCCGCGAACCGTGATGCGGCCCTCGCTCCCGCGTTGCGCGCGCTTCGGGCACGGTTCCCGCAGGGAGAGGTCCACATTGGCTAATCGCATCCGCGCGCCCAGGGACATGACCGAGGTGATGGACCTCATCCGGCGCCTGCCAACGTACATGCGTTTGGTCTGGGCGCTGCTCCGCGACGGCCGCGTCCCTCCGCAGCAGAAGCTGATCCTTGTGGGGATCGGCGCATACGTCGTTCTGCCGATCGATCTCATCCCGGATTTCGTGCCCGTGCTTGGGCAGCTCGACGACCTGGCCGTGGTACTGCTCGGCCTCGACCTCTTCATTCGAAGTGCGCCCGCGGACATCGTCGAGGAGCATCTCGCGAAGATCTCGCAGGACAAGGATCAGCTCCGCCGCGACATCGCGACCGCCGAGCGGCTTCTCGGCGACCGCCTCGACGACGTCCGCGATACTGTGGGGAAGTTCCGCACGCCGGGTCGCACGACGACCGGTCGGAAGAGGGGGAGCACATGAGCGACCGCGACTCCGGTCCAGGCTTCTTCGGTGTCATCGAGGCTCTGCTCGCGATCGTCGGCGCTCTCACCGTTATGGGCGTCGTCGCCGTCGCGGCGTCGGTGCTCGCCTGGGAAATGGAGCTGCGGCGCAGCGAGCAGGACACAGCGCTCGACGAGGCGTCCACCTCCTCCTAGACGAGCGTGCGCGTCATCCTCAAGGCCGAAGTCCGCGGCCTAGGCCGGACCGGTGACATCAAGGACGTTGCCGACGGCTACGCCCGCAACTATCTCCTGCCGAAGGGTCTGGCGATTGAGGCGACCGGTGGCGAGCTCAAGCATCTCGCGCAAGAGCGCCAGGCAGAGCGGACAAAAAAGGATCGCGCGCATCAGGACGCCGAGGAGCTTGCCAAGCGGCTCGCCGAGGTCACGCTCGTCTTCAGGCTCAAGGCGGGGGAGCAGGGCAAGACCTTCGGTAGCGTTACCGCGAAGGAGGTGGCCGAGGCTCTGAAGAAAGAGGCGAAGGCCGAGATCGACAAGACCAACGTCGTCCTTCATGAGCCCCTGCGGTCGCTCGGAATCCACAAGGTCGAGGTGCGCCTGCTGACGGACGTCCGAGCCGACGTGACCGTCGCGATCGAGCCGGCCTAGGCCGTGTTTTTTGTCCTCCGCCGGCCGGAGGTGCGCCTGGTCCTGACCAGCGGCACGCTGCTCTATGTCGAGCTCGTCCTTCTGCGCTGGATTCCCGCGAATGTCACCTACATCGGGTTCTTCTCGAACTTCCTCCTGATGGCGAGCTTTCTCGGGATCGGTATCGGGATCCTTCTCGGGCGGCGCTTCGCGGGTGTCGCGTGGTCCCCATTCCCGGGGCTCCTACTGCTCGTGGTTGGCCTCATCCAGAGCGCGAAGCTCGACGTGCAGTTTCGCGCGAGCGACGAGATCTTTTTCGGTCTGGCCGAGAGCCACGCCGCGGATACCAACTTCGTCGTGCTGCCGCTCGTGTTCGTCCTCGTTGCCGCGGTCATGGCCGCGCTGGCGTTGCCGCTCGGCTCTCTGCTCCGCGCGATGCCTCCGCTCCGGGCATATGCCCTCGACATCGTCGGGTCGATCGGCGGCATCGCCCTGTTCACCGGTCTCTCCGTCCTGAGCTCGCAGCCACCGGTCTGGTTCGGGATCCTCGCGCTTCTGCTGGGTGGTCTCGCGCTGGCTCGTCGGATGACGCGCTTCACGCTTGTCAACGCGGCGTTCGTGCTGGCGACCTGCGCGTTGGTGATCGGTGCGGCCGCGAGCGGGGACCTCTGGTCTCCCTATTACCGGATCAGCGTCCAGCGGCCCGCCGGATCGGACGCGACGATCTCCGTGAACGGGATTCCTCACCAGGCGATGCACGCGGTACAGAGAGACCAGCCCGCGGCCGAGCCCTTCTACGACCAGATCTACGAGTGGTTCCCAGGCCGGCGGTTTGGACACGCGCTCGTGGTCGGCGCGGGCAGCGGGACGGACACGGCGTACGCGCTCGCCAACAAGGTCGAGTCGATCGACGCGGTCGAGATCGATCCGCGCATCCTCGAGCTCGGCGAGCGCGAGCATCCAGATCATCCGTACTCCGATCCGCGCGTGCGCGAGCACGTCGATGACGGGCGTGCGTTCCTGCGCTCGAGCCCAGATCGGTATGACCTGATCGTGTTCGCGCTCCCCGACTCGCTTACGCTCGTGAGCACGAGCGCGAACGTTCGTCTTGAGTCGTTCCTCTTCACGCGCGAGGCGTTCGCCAGCGCACGCGACCACCTCGCGCCGAACGGCGTGTTCGTCCTCTACAACTACTACCGGCAGCCCTGGCTCCTCGCGAAGATCGAAGGGATGCTCTCCGATGTTTTTGAGACCGCGCCGCTGGTGCGCGAGTACAACGCCCCGATCGGTTCGGCCGCGGTCCTCGCGGCGAGCCCCACGGCCCTTCCGGTGTCGGGTCAGGCCTCGCTGGCGAGTGCGGCGACCCCAGGCGAGCGCCCAGCGGCTGCCACGGACGACTGGCCTTTCCTCTATCTACGCGATCGCAACATCGCGCCCTACTACCTCCTCGCGCTCGCGTTCGTCGTTCTTATCGCCGGCATAGCGACACTGCTCGCCGCACGCCTGGTGGCAGCGCCGGTGGGGGCGTTCAGCCCGCACTTCTTCCTGCTCGGCACGGCGTTCCTCTTGCTCGAGACGCGGAGCCTCACGATCTTCAGCCTGCTGTTCGGGACGACATGGACCGTCAACGCGATGGCCTTCGCGGCGATCCTGGTGAGTGTGCTGCTCGCGATCGGCGTGAACGCGGTCGCGAGACCGCCGCGCCTGATGCTCTATTCCGGCCTTGGGATCACCCTGCTCGTCGCCTTCCTGCTCCCGCCATCGGCCCTGCTCTTCGAACCGGCGTGGCTCCGCTATGTCGCGGCGGCGATGATCGCGTTCGCGCCGGTCTTCTTCGCGAACCTTGTCTTCACGGCGTCGTTCCGAGAAACGCGGACCGCCGACATGGCCTTCGCCTCGAATCTCATCGGCGCGATGATCGGGGGCGTCCTCGAGTACGCCGCTCTCATCACCGGCTACCAGGCCCTCCTCTTCATCGTTGCCTCGATGTACGCCGCGGCCTACCTCGCCGGGTCGCGCGTGCGGCTGTTCGCGGATCGCCGACTGGTCGCGCCCGAGCCGGCCTAGCCGCCTTCGCGCGTCTCACCGAGGTCGCGGAACCGGGTGAGGTCGGACTGGAAGTGGAGATCGAAGTCGCCCGTCGGCCCGTTGCGATGTTTGGCGAGCTTAAGTCGCACGACACCCTCTTCTCGATCCTTGCGGTCCTTCTGCCACAGGAACAGGACGAGATCGGCGTCCGCCTCGAGGGCTCCGCTCTCTCGCAGATCCGACAGCATGGGTTCGGTGCCGCGCTGCTCGATCTGCCGCGACAGCTGCGAGATCGCGATCACCGGGACCTCGAGCTCGCGCGCGATCGCCTTGAGGGCGCGGCTGATGCGGGCGACCTCCAGGACGCGACTCTCTTCGTTCCCCACGCCTTCGATCAGCTGCAGGTAGTCGATCACCACGAGGTCGAGACCACGCTCGGCCTGCAGGCGGCGCGACTTCGCGAGGATGTCGGTCACCGTCAGCCGGCTCGACTCCTCCACGAAGATCGGCGCCTGCTGCAGCTCGCTCGACGCGGCGGAGATCGCGGTGAATTCCTGTGTGGAGAGGCGGCCGCGGCGCATGCGATTGCCGTCGATCTCCGCGAGCATCGACACAAGGCGCTGCACGACCTGCATCTCGCTCATCTCCATCGAGAACAACGCGCACGTCTTCCGCTGCACGACCGCAGCGTGCTCCACGATGTTCAGCGCGAGGCTCGTCTTGCCAAGACCGGGACGCCCCGCGATCAGGATCAGATCGGAGGGCTGCAGACCACCGGTCTTCTTGTCGACGGACTCGATCCCCGTTCGGACGCCGACGCGCAGATCGCCCCGCGCGTCGATCTGCTCGGCGTAGCGGCGGAGCGCGACGTCCAGCGGAACGATGTCACGGTGGAGGGTCGATTCGCTCACCGCGAAGAGGAGCTCCTGCGCGTCGGACACGGCGGCGCTTGATTCCTCGCGGGTCAACGCGAGACGCGCGATCTCGTTCGCGACGCCGATCAGCCGACGGAGAAGCGCGGTACGTTCGACGATCGCGGCATAGCTCGACGCATGCGCGACTGTCGGCACGTTCTGCATGAGACCGACGAGGAACTGCGCGCCCCCGATCGCGTCGAGCTCTTCGTGCGCGACGAGGTCTGACTGCACGTTCGCGAATCCGACCTGCTCGCTTCGCTCCGCGACGCGGGCGATCGCTGCGAGCACGATGCGGTGCTGCTCGCGCGAAAGGTCCGCGGGCCCGAGACGTCCCCGCGCGACCTCGTTATAGAGGGCGCCGTCCATGAGCATCGCGCCGAGGAGCGAAGCTTCGGCTTCGGGCTTCTCGGGCGGCGGCTTGACGCCGCGGTCGGTCTGCACCGTCATGCCGGCGGGCCGCCCTCGTCGGAAGCTTTGGAGAAGAACTTCGCCTGCTCGCTCTCGAAGAGGAGCTGGAATCCGCCGGTCGGACCATTGCGGTTCTTCGCGACGGCACCGTTGATGAGACGCGGCGCGCCCGCCGGCGTCTCCTCGCGGTCGCGCCACAGCATGATCACGATGTCGGCATCTTGCTCGAGCGATCCACCCTCGCGAAGGGTCGAAAGCTTTGGCTCCCCACCCGAATCGCCCGCGGCGCGCGATAGCTGCGACAGCCCGATCACGACGACGCCCAGCTCGCGCGCGAGGGACTTGAGGTTGCGCGTGATCGTCGCGATCTCCTGCACGCGGTTCTCGTCATCCTCGCCGGTGCGGATGAGCTGGATGTAATCGACGATGATCACTTCGATCTTCTCGTGCGTGCTCGCGCGGCGGGCCTTTGTTCGGAGCTCCATGATCGAGATGCCCGGCGTGTCGTCGATGAACACGGGCAGACCATGCAGCGCCGCGGCCGCATCGGTGTCGATGATGTTCCCGGTTCGGAGCGCGAGGAGGTCCATGCGCGAATTCAGCGCGAGATAGCGCGAGACGATCTGCTTGGCGTCCATTTCGAGCGAGAAGAGCAGCACCGGATGGCCGCGCCGAGCGACGTTGAAGCTCATCCCGAGGGCGAGGCTCGTCTTCCCGACGGACGGTCGCGCCGCGAGGACGATGAGGTCGCCGACGGTAAAGCCCTCGGTGTAGTAGTCGACCTCGCGGAACCCCGACGGGATGCCGCTCACCTCGAACGGACGCTCCATGCGGTCGGTGAGGTGCTCGTAGTTCGACTGGAGCGACGCGGTGATGTGTCGCAGCTGGGCATTGGAAGACTCGTCGCGGAGCGCGAAGAGCCGCTGCTCGGCACGGTCGAGCGCGAGGGCGATGTCGGTCGGCTCGTCGTACGCGTCCGCCGCGATCGAGGTGGCCGCCCCGAGGAGACGCCGCAGGATGGCTCGGTCGCGGACGATGCGGCCATAGCGGTCGATCTCGGCCGCGGTGGGTACGCCCTCGGCGAGCGCGCGGAGGTACGCCTGGCCACCCGCCCGGTCGAGCTCCTCACGGCGGGCGAGCTCCATCTGGATGGTGAGCGGATCGATCCGCTCCCGCCGCTCGAGGAGCGCCTGGGCCGCGTCGTAGATCCGCTGATGCCGCGGTACGTAGAAATCGTCGACGCGCAGGAGGTCCGCGACCTTGAAGATGGCGTCCCGGTCGATGAGCAGGCTACCGAGGACCTGCTGCTCGGCGCCATCGTCGAATGGGACCTGTCTATCGGGCGCGCGAGTCTCGACGGTCATGAGATCCGCCAGTTTAGAACAGGCGTTCGAATATAGATAGGGAGCCCCCGCCGCGCCGGCTGCGCGGCGGAAGCTCCGCGCGCTCGACCGACCTTAGGCCGCGCCGGCCGCGATCACCACGTGGCTTGTCCACCTTCTCCTCCACGATTTCGTCCACAGTTCACGGGACACGCGAGATCTGGATGAAGGAGCGGCCGTCGATTGCACGTGCTCGTGACGGGCGGGGCGGGTTTTCTCGGAAGCCATGTCGTTGACGCGCTGCTCGCGCGGGGCGACGACGTCGTAGTCGTCGACGATCTCTCCACCGGAGATCGCGCGAATCTCGATCCGCGCGCCGACCTGCGCGTCGCGGACATCGCGGATCTGTCGGCGCTGCAGCGCGAGCTCGGCAGCCGGCGGATCGACGCCGTCGTGCACTGCGCGGCGAAGACGAAGGTCGTCGAGTCGATGACCAAGGAAAAGCTCTACGAGCGCGTCATCGTCGGCGGGACCCGCAACGTGCTCGAGACCACGCGGCGCCTCGGTGCCTCGATCGTCGTGAATATCTCGACCGGAGGAGCGATCTACGGGGAAACGCCGCGCTGCGCCGAAGAGAACGTACCGGTGGATCCGCCGTCGAACTACGGCCGATTCAAGGCGAAGGCCGAAAAGCTGGTCGAGTCGTCGGACCTGCGGGCCGTGACGCTCCGTCTTGCGAACATCTACGGGCCGCGCCAGCGAAAGGACCTCGAGGGCGGTGTGATCGCGATCTTCATCGGCTGCTGGAAACGGGGCGAGCCAATCACGGTCTTCGGGGACGGCAGCTACGAGCGCGACTACGTGTACATCGCGGACGTGGTGGAGGCCGTTCTCGGGGCCCTCTCCGGGACCCACGCGGGGGTCTTCAACATCGGCACCGGTGTCGCGACGAGCGTGATTCAGCTTCTGGATTCGCTTGCCTCGGTCCTCGGACCTCCGCCGGGCGTCCGCCCGGCCCCGGCCCGTCCAGTCGAGGTATTGCGTGCCTGTGTGGACCCGTCGAAAGCCGCGCGCGAGGGACTCTGGCATCCGCGGACCACCCTCATCGAGGGGCTGCGGCGCACCGCGGCCGCCGAAGGCGCTTTGTTGTCATAAAAAGGCGTGATCCATTTCCCCCTGTGACCGAACTACAGAGGGAGAAATGGAGGCGGTACATGAAACTCGGTTGGCTACGGTCTTTGTCGCTACCGGTCGTGATGGTCCTGCTGATGGCACTGCCGTCCGCGCCCGCGGTGGCGGCAGTCGACAACGCGTACGCCGTGCACCCGCTCGTATCGAACGTCGCTGGCGCTGCACCCACCACCGATCCGAATCTCGTCAACGCCTGGGGTCTCACCGCATCGGCGACGTCGCCGTGGTGGGTCGCCGATAACGGCACGAACGTCTCCACTATCTATCGGGCCGACGGGTCGATCGTTCCGCTCGTCGTGCAGGTCCCGGTGCACCCGACAGGTACGGTCTTCTGGGGCTCGGCCCGGGCCCGATTCGTGTTCGACACGGAGGCAGGTCAGGTCCGTGGTTGGCCTGGTTCAGGGAATCAGACCGTCGTTCTCGCCGACCGTTCCAGCGTCGGCGCGATCTACAAGGGCCTCGCCCGCGCGACGACGGCCGCAGGCGACCGTTTCTACGCGACTGACTTCCACAACGGCCGCGTCGACGTGTTCGACGCGAGCTTCGCTCTTGTCACCGGGGCGGGCGCGTTCGTCGATCCGGGCCTGCCGACCGGCTACGCGCCGTTCGGGATCCAGACGATCGGCTCGCGTATCTTCGTGACGTACGCAAAACAGGACCCGGACGCCGTCGATGAGCTGCACGGACAAGGGAAGGGATTCGTCGACGCCTACGACACCTCCGGCGCGCTCCTCGCCCGAGTCGCGCAGCATGGACAGCTCGACGCGCCGTGGGGGCTCGCGCTCGCTCCGGCGAACTTCGGGCGGTTCAGCGGCGATCTCCTGGTGGGAAACTTCGGCGACGGGCAGATCAACGCCTTCGAGGAGACCGCGAACGGACGATTCGAGCATCGCGGCGAGCTGCGCGACGCAAGTGGGAAGGCGATCTCCATCGATGGCCTGTGGGCGCTCCAATTCGGCCACGGAGCACCAAACAACGGTCCCACCAACACCCTCTTCTTCACGGCCGGTCCGAACGACGAATCGGACGGACTCCTGGGCTCGATCACCGCGCCCTAGGCGAAGCGGCGGCGAGGCGGCGCGGCGATCGCCGCGCCGCCGGCCCCGCCCGCCGACGCGACGCTTGACGCCCCGGCATAGGATTCCGCCGGGGGAGCGCGCGAATGGCGATGGCCTTGACCGACAAAGACCTGGTCTGCCGCGAGTGCGGGAATCCGTTCGTCTGGACTTCCGGTGAGCAGGAGTTCTACGCGCAGAAGGGCTTGCTGCATGAGCCCCAGCGGTGCCCCGATTGCCGCCGCCGCGCCAAGGCCGAGCGCGCTGCGACGAGAGCGCAGAGCATGCACGACATCGTCTGCTCCAACTGCGGCCGCGCCGGCCAGGTGCCGTTCGCCCCGCGGAGCGATCGGCCCGTCTACTGCTCCGAGTGTTTCGAGGCGCGCCGCACGGCGACCGATCCGATCGCCACGAACTGACCGACCGGCCTCCTTTCTGCATCCACACGGCCTGTGAGGCGCTTCCTTCTCGGCTTTCTCTTGGGCGCGATCACGATCGTCGCGGTTCTCGTCGGTGTCGGGCATTGGCTCGACGTGACCGATCCGCTCGCCCATGCGGACGCCATCGTCGCGATCTCCGGTGACACCGGCGCCCGCGCGGAAAGCGCGATCACCCTCTGGAAGAAGGGCTACGCGCCGGTCCTGATTTTCTCCGGCGGCTCGAGCGATCCGGAATCGGTGGCGTCGGCCGAGCTGATGAAGCGAGTGGCCGTTGCGGCGGGGGTGCCGGCGAATGCGATCGTCGTGGAAGGCACCTCGGCCACGACCGAGGAGAACGCGCAGCACGTCGCGGAGCTCATGAAGAGTGCGGGTCTGCGGTCGGCGATCCTCGTCACGAGCCCGTACCACCAGCGGCGCGCCGCCATCCTCTTCGAGCGCGAGTTCGAGCGCGTCTCGCTGTCCTTCCGCAACCGTCCCGCGGACGATCCGGACTGGGACGCGACGCTCTGGTGGACGCGCGAGCCATCGCGCAGCCTGACCCTTGTCGAGCTCGCGAAGCTCGGAGCTCTGGTCGCGGGGCAGCACCCGGGATAGCATTCGAATACGTGCCCGTGACGGCCATCGTCGGTGCTCAGTGGGGCGACGAGGGCAAAGGCAAGATCACTGACCTCCTGGCGCAGGAGGCGGATGTCGTCATCCGATTCCAGGGCGGAAACAACGCCGGCCACACGGTCGTTAACCAGCACGGCACGTTCAAGCTCCATCTGGTCCCAAGCGGAATCTTCAACCCGAACGCGCTTTGCATTCTCGGCCCCGGTTGCGTCGTCGATCTCGCCTTCCTCTGCCGGGAGCTCGCCGACCTCGACAAAAGCGGCATCTCCACGGCGAACCTAAGGGTGAGCGATCGCGCACACCTCGTCATGCCGTGGCACATCGCGCTCGACCGTCTCGACGAGCGCGAGCGCGGCCGGAAGAAGCTCGGCACAACCGGCATGGGCGTGGGGCCCGCGTACTCGGACAAGGTCGGCCGCCACGGCATCCAGGTCTACGAGGTCCGCGATCCGAAGCGCTTCCGTGCGCGGGTCAAGCAGGAGCTTGAGACGAAAAATGCGATCCTCGAACGATTCGGGGACGCGCCTCTCGACGTGAACCAGGTCGCTGACGGAGTGCTGGCGGCGGCGGGCAAGCTCGGCGATCGCATCGTCGACACGCTTCCCCTCGTCGAATCCGCGCTGGCCAAAGACGCGCGCGTCTTGCTGGAAGGGCAGCTCGGCGCGATGCGCGATCTCGATTGGGGTATCTACCCGTACGTGACCAGTTCGAATCCGCTCGCAGGAGGCGCGAGCGTCGGGGCCGGCATCCCACCGCGGAAGATCACGCGCGTGATCGGGGTCGTGAAGGCCTATTCGACGGCAGTTGGCGAGGGTCCGTTCCCGACGGAGCTCCGCGGCGACGAAGCGACCGCGCTCCGCGAGCGCGCACACGAATACGGTGCGACCACCGGGCGCCCGCGGCGTGTCGGCTGGTTCGACGCGGTCGCGGCGCGGCACGCGCATCGCCTCAACGCCTTCACCGAGCTCGCCGTGACGAAGCTCGACGTGCTCGACGTCTACGACCGGATCCCTTTCTGCGCGACGTACGAGCTCGACGGCAAACGCACGTCCGACATGCCGACGACGCTCGTGCTGGAGAGAGCTCGTCCGTGCTACGAAACGCTGGAGGGCTGGGCGAGCGACATCACCGGGGTGACCGAACGTCGCGCGTTGCCGCCGAAGGCGGTCGCCTACCTCGGTCGCATCGCGGAGACCGTCGGCGCGCCGGTCGGAATGATCGGGGTTGGACCCGAGCGGGCGGCGACGCTCCTCTAAGATCGCGGCCGTAGTGAGCAGCCTCATCGACATCGCGTTCCCGTACCGCCGCAGGCGCTCGTACGGCGCGGCCTCGTTCGCGTTCACGTTCCTGGTGCTGCTCTCCGAGGTGGAGCTCCTCGCGTTCGTCGGCGTCGCAATCGCGGCGCGCCAGCTCCAGCTCTGGTGGGACCTTCAGCCCATCGTGTTCCCCACGGCCTGCCTCATCAGCCTCGCGGCGGCCGCCGTGTTCTGGTGGC
>Ga0209805_1000496_pt1 | contig 23865 bp, 23 predicted proteins | sample GraSoiAngelo_148_FD_185905 | JGI IMG/M metagenome (GOLD analysis project Ga0209805, IMG submission 185905) | Grasslands soil microbial communities from the Angelo Coastal Reserve, California, USA - 14_1009_09_20cm (SPAdes) (version 2) | ecosystem: Environmental > Terrestrial > Soil > Grasslands ...
ACGCCGAGACCGCGAGCCCCGCGGGCCATCGCTTCCTCAGCGCGATCACTGCCGCCGCGATCGCCGTCACCCCGATGGCGGGGAAAAGGAACTGCCGGTCGAGCAGGTCGACCTTCGCCGGGAGCTCGTAGAGCGGCGACAGCCCCTTCGGCACCATCGTCTTCTCGAGGTAGAACCACAGACTGTAGAACACCATAGCGGGCCGTGCAGACAATGGGTACTGCTGGAGCGACGTGATGAACCTGTTCGTGTTCTGCGCCCAATACCCGACGGCGGCACCAGCAATACCCAGAGTCACGTAAGGGATCTTTTCGAGCCAGACGGCGCGCGCCCGGGCGGACGTCCACTCCTGCCATCGCCCGCCGAGGCGGCGAAGGGGATAGATGTCGAGCACGATCAGAACCGCCGGTAGCACCATGACGCTCGACTTCGAGACGAGGGCGAGGACGTACGTGCTCACCGATGCAGCAAGCTGCCAGCGGCGACGTCTCCCCGACGCGTCGCAAGCCTTGAGGTACAGCAGGACCGTGAGCAGGAAGAGGAGCCCGGAGAGGACGTCACGCCGTTCGGTCAGCCAGCCGACAGACTCCGCGCGAAGCGGGTGGACGGCGTAGAAGAGCGTCGCCACGATCGCTGACAGACGGAGCACGCCCTCGGAAAAGCCTGCGGCGCGCCCGAGCAAGCGCAGGGCGACGAAGTAGAACACCGCCGCGTTGGCGGCGAAGATCACCAGGCTCGTCAAATGGTAGCCGGCGGGATTCATCTCCCAGATGACGTAGTCGAGGCCGAACGTGAGCCAGGTGAGGGGGATCCAGTGGCCCATCAGCGTGGTGCTGAACATCCACCGGATCTGCGGCCACGTGAGCCCCCGATAGCCCTCGTTCTCGTACAGATTGACGTAGTCGTCCCATTCGACGAATCCGTTCCAGAGCGCCGGCAGGAAGACGAGAAACGTAACCAAGGCGAGCGCCAGCGGGATGAGCCGTGGGCCGACGCGGCCCATAGTGAGCGATCTCGGAAACGTGGTCAGATCGTACTCGGTCGTGCGCGCCGAAGCGCCTGCGGCGACCTCGACGCTCTCGATCCCCGGCATGACTCTCCTCTCAACCCTCAGTGCGTGAACAGGATTCTCGGGCTGCTACGCGCACAAACGCGCGCACGGGAAGGAATCTCCTTCCCGTGCGCGATGCGACGTCGATCCGTTACGGCAGCGAGACGGTGACGTTGTCACCCGAGGCCGAGATGTTGAACGTTCCCAACGCCGTATCAGAGGCGTACGTATAAGTCGTCCAGTTGGCCGGCGGCTGCGGAATCTGCGCCATGAACGGACCGGCCCACTGGGTCTGCGCGTTAGACACGGAGACCGTCAGTGCGGCGAGGTTGCCAGAGGCCGGAAGCGAGCCCATGTGAGCAGCGTAGATGGAGACCGCCGAGGCGAGGGCCCGCGAGTCGGCCTGGGCCTTAGCGATCCGCGCCCGCGCCTGCACGTTGGCGTAGAGCGGGATGGCGATGGCCGCCAGGATGCCGATGATCGCGACGACGATCATCAGCTCGATGAGGGTGAAGCCTCGCTGGTTCGCTACCGTGAGCCGCTTTTTGGTCCACCACCGAATCATTTGGATCCTCCTTGTTTTGCACTGCATGAGCGCTATTTTGATTCTCGCAATGTGAGAGATTGCACCTTCGGTGCCACGGCCCGCAGGCCGAGCAGCGCTGACTTTTCAACTATTTAGATACCAAATTTCCGGATGGACTTGGTTCTCCTTGACAGGCCTTGGCAATCGCGGTGACGAAAAGCGTCATGGCCAGCCAAAAACGCACCCGGGGACCGTCACCGCCGCCAACCACCTCCCGCCGACGGGGGGAAGACGGAAACGAAGTGAAGGTGGTGTCAGCCGCGGGAAGCGTCGCGCTGGCCGTGCTTCTGGAGCTTGTAGCGAAATTGTCGGAAGCTGACGCGGAGTAACTCGGCGGCGCGCGTCTGGACCCCACCGGTACGCGCCAGGGCCATCTGGAGGTACCGATGCTCGATCTGGTCGAGCATGGCCTCGAGATCGATGCCGTCCGTGGGGATCTCCACGGGAACTTCCTGGAGGGCGCCCGAATGCTGGAGATCAGGCGGCAGGGCGTCGGCCTCGAGAATGTCCCCGCTGCCGAGTACGAGTGCTCGCTCGATCACGTTCTCGAGCTCCCGGATATTGCCGGGCCACCGGTAGTTCTCGAAAATCGCGAGCGCCTCCGGGCTGACCCCTTTCACCGACTTGCCGAGCTCCGAGGAGATTTTCCGGACGAAGTGCGAGGCCAGCAGCGAAATATCCTCTCGGCGCTCCCGTAGCGGCGGCAGCTGGATGGGAATGACGTTGAGCCGATAGAAGAGGTCCTCGCGCAGGATCCCATCGGCGACCGCCTTGGCCACGTCTCGGTTCGAGGCGGCTATCAATCGCACGTCGACCTTGATGTCGCGCGTGTCGCCGACGCGGCGGATCTCACGCTCCTGAATCACCCGCAGAAGCTTGACCTGGACGGACTGAGGTACCTCGGTAACCTCGTCGAGGAAGAGACTGCCACCGTTCGCCGCGGAGAACAGCCCGACGGTGTTGGCGACGGCGCCGGTGAAGGCGCCCTTCACGTGTCCGAAGAGCTCGGATTCCATCAACGTCTCGGGAATGGCGCCGCAATTGACCGAGACGAAGGGGCCGGCTCGGCGGGGGCTCTCCTGATGAATCGCCTGCGCGACAAGCTCCTTGCCGGTTCCACTCTCGCCCGTGACCAGCACCGTCGACAGCCCATCGGCGGTCTTTCGGATGACTTCGAGCAGCTCGACCATCTGCCGGCTCTTCCCGATGAAGCTTTCGAATCCGCGCTCGCGCCGGAGCTGCGTCCTGAGCTCGCGGTTCTCGTCCTGGAGCCGCTTGCGCTCGAGCGCGTTGGCGATCGTCAGCTTGATCTCGTCGAGCTTGAAGGGCTTGGTGACGTAGTCGTAGGCGCCCAGCTTCATGGCCTCGACCGCCGTTTCGGTCGACGCGAACGCGGTCACCACGAGGACCACGGTGCTGGGCGAGTGCTCCTTCGCGGCGCGCAGGACGGCGATGCCGTCGACCTTCCGCATGCGCAAGTCGGTGATGACGAGGTCGAACGATTCGCTCTTGATGACCTCCACGGCCTGCTCGCCGCCCTCGGCGACCGTGACCTCGTGACCGGCTTGCCTCAGCATGATCGCGAGGAGCTCTCGCATGCTCCGTTCGTCGTCGACGACAAGTACCCGGGTGTCAGGCATGGTGTGAGGGCAAGGTGAGGGTGAACGTCGTGCCCAGGCCCGGCGAGCTCCGCACGTCGATCTCCCCGCCGTGCTCTTGGACGACGCGATGGACGAGGGCGAGCCCGAGTCCGGTCCCCTCCGACTTGGTCGAAAAGAATGGCTCGAAGACATGCGAGACGTCGCCTGCCGCGATGCCCTCGCCGGTATCGGTCACCGTGATCTCGAGCGTGCCGCCGCGAACAGCAGCCGCGACGCGAAGCTCGCCGCCCTCCGGCATCGCCTCGACCGCATTCAGGCAGAGATTCCACAGGATCTGCCGGAACTGCTGGCCGTCGACGGGCCAGAGCAGGGACGGCGGGAACTCGCGAATCACCTTGAGGCTGCCAGGGCTGGCGCGGTGCTCCAACAGCAGCAGCACCTCCTCGGCGGCGGCCGCCACGTCGAAGGTCGTGATCGACAGCGGCGCGGGCCGCGCGTACTCGAGGAAATTCTTGATGATGTGATTGAGTCGCTCGGACTCGCGCGCCACGATCTGCGAGAGGCGCTCGCGGGAGTCCTCGGCCGTGTGCGGGCTGGTGAGGACTTCGATCGCGCCGGTGAGGGAGGCGAGCGGGTTGCGGATCTCGTGCGCGATGTTCGCGGCCATTCGCCCGACGGTCGCCAGGCGGTCGGCCTGCCGCATCCGCGACTCCATCGCGCGAATCGCCGAGAGATCCTCGCAGGCGCTGATCAGGCCGAGCCGCTCGCCCCCGCCCGACCTCAGCGCGGAAAAGGTCATGCGGACGGGCACCGTCGAGCCGTCGGGCCGGCGCAGCGCCGTCTCGTGCCGCATGGACGCGCGCGGATTGCCGTCGATCGTCGCCTCGATCGAAGCCAGCGGCACTGACGCCCCGAGGAGTGCCGACCAGCTACAGCCGATCGCCTGTGCCGACGGCACCCCGGTGATCTCCTCGGCGGCGCCGTTGAACGCCGTGATCCGATGCGCGCGATCGAGCGCGATCAGACCGGTGCCGGCGGACTGGAAGATCAGGTCCTTGAAGGCTTGCAGGTCGCGGAGGTCCCTCTGTCGTGTCTCGAGCTCCTGGCGGGTGGCGCGGTACCGCTCGCCCAGCCCCCCGGCTACGATCGCGACGACGAGCAGGGTCGCGGCATTGAGGAACATCGTGACGAGCTCGAGCGCCGTCGTCTCTTGCGGTGGATCGAGGAAGGCCGCCAGCGGGAGCACGGTGCGGGCGACCACGATCCCGGTGTAGAGCACGCTGGACATCCCCGCGATGGCGAGGCCCCGTGTGCGCGACAGCATGACGCACGCGGCGGTGACCGAGAGCACGTACATGAAGGCGAAGATGGACCGCGCGCCACCGGTGGCCGCCACGACTGCCGTGATGAGCGCGCAGTCGAGCAGACAGATGAACCAGGCGAGACGGCGCGGCTGAGTCGGCGGGCCGAGCAGAAGCATCGCGCTCGACGACGCGAACGCGATGATGAGCGCGAGAGCGAGAATCTGGCTCTCGCCCGGCATGAGGCCGGGCGAGACGAACGGCGCAAGCGCCAGCAGGACGAGCGAGACGCCGAGCCGCGCCCAGGCGAATCCCCGTAGCGGCCCGGCAGTGAGCGCTTTCACTCCTTCACTTCATTATCGTGACCAGACGGAAGATCGGAAGGTACATCGCGACCACGAGGCCGCCGACGACCACGCCCAGAAAGACGATCATGATCGGCTCGAGCAACGACGTGAGCGCCGTGACCGCGGTGTCGACCTCGTCGTCGTAGAAGTCGGCGATCTTCGAGAGCATCTGGTCGAGCGCGCCCGTGTTCTCGCCGACGCTGATCATGTGGACGACCATGGGCGGGAAGACGGTGCTCCCCTTGAGCGGCTCCGAGAGCGTTCGGCCCGAGGTGACCGCGGTCCGCGCCTGCATGACCGTCCGCTCGACGACGCGGTTGCCGGCCGACCGTGCGGTGATGAGCAGGCCCTCGAGGATCGGGACGCCGGACGAAATCAGCGTGCCGAGAGTCCGCGTGAAGCGCGCGACGGCGACCTTGCGGATGAGCATGCCGACGACCGGCACCTTCAACAAGAAGGCGTCGATCACGTTGCTGCCCTGGTCGGTGTTGTAGTAGCGCTTGATCCCGTAGATGATACCGGCGCCCACGCCGATCATGACGAGGATGTACCGCTGCGTGAACTCCGAGATGAACATGACGATCTTGGTCGGCAGCGGAAGCTCGGCGCCGAGGCCCTGGAACATCTTCGCGAACGTCGGGATGACGAAGATCATCATGAACACGATGACCAGCACCGCCACGCTGATGATGGTGACGGGGTAGACCATGGCCCCCTTCACCTTGCTCTTGAGCTTGGCCGCCTTCTCGATGTAGCCGGACAGACGCTGGAGGACGACGTCGAGCACACCGCCCGACTCGCCGACCTGCAGCATGTTCGTGAAGAGATCGTTGAAGACCTTCGGATACTTCCGGAACGACTCGGCCAGGGTCGCGCCGCCCTCGACCTCGCGCGCGATCTTGCCGGTGACGTCGCGAAGATTCTTCGAATCGCTCTGCTCCGAGAGGATCGCGAGGCACTGCGCGATCGGGAGACCGGCGTCCACCATCGTGGAGAACTGGCGGGTATAGATGGCCAGGTCCTTGTCCTTGACCTTGCCGCCGATCTTCTTGATGCCGACGGGCTTCGCGGTCCGCTCCTGCACGGAGGTCGCGACGACGCCCCGCGCCCGCAGCGCCGTGACCGCGGTGGGACGGTCGTTCGCTTCGATCTCGCCGGAGACGACGGCTCCGCCGGATCGGCCCCGAAAGGCGTACATGGCCATGATCTGAGCTCCTCCTACCGTTTGGCGAACGGTGAGACGCCGGCGCCCCCACTGGCAGTGGCCGCCGGACCTTCGTGCGCGAGGAGCTGCAAGAGCTCCTCGACCAGCGTGGATCGATTCAGCGCGTCCTCGCGCGTGATCAGGTGCCGCTTCGTCAGATCCGCCAGGGACTGATTCATCGTCTGCATCCCGAACTTCTGGCCGGTCGCGATGGCCGAGTACACCTGGTGGATCTTCTCCTCGCGGATGAGGTTGCGGATGGCGGGGGTGGCCACCATGATCTCCAGCGACATCACGCGTCCACCGCCGACCTTCGGGATGAGGGTCTGCGAGAGCACGCCCTCCAGCACGAGCGCGAGCTGCGCCCGCACCTGCGCCTGCTGGGCGGTAGGGAACACGTCGATGATACGGTTCATGGTCTGCGCGCACGAGTTCGTGTGCAGGGTGCCGAACGTCAGGTGACCGGTCTCCGCGATCGTCAGCGCCGCGGCGATCGTCTCGAGGTCGCGCATCTCGCCGACGAGGACGACGTCCGGATCCTGGCGGAGGATCGACTTGAGCGCCTTCGTGAACGAGTGCGTGTCCGCGAAGACCTCGCGCTGATTGACCAGGCACTGCTTGTGCGGATGGACGAACTCGATCGGGTCCTCGATCGTCATGATGTGATCGTGACGCTCGCTGTTGATCTTGTCGATCATCGCGGCGAGCGTCGTCGACTTTCCGGAGCCGGTCGGGCCCGTCACGAGAATGAGCCCCTTCGGCCGGTCGGCGAGCTGCTGGACGATCTGCGGCAGGCTCAGCTCGTCGAACGTGCGGATCTTGTAGGGGATGACGCGGATCGCGCACCCGACGGCGCCGCGCTGCCGATAGACGTTGCAGCGGAACCGCGCGAGCCCCTGGATGCCGAACGAGAGGTCGAGCTCGTTCTCTTCCTCGAATTTCTGTTTTTGGCCCTCGTTCAGGACGCTGTACGAAAGCCGCTGGGTGTCCTGCGGCGTCAGCACCTCGAATTGGGAGAGCTGGGTGAGGCGGCCGCTGACGCGGATCTGCGGATACGTCCCGCTGGTGATGTGCAAGTCCGACGCGCCACGGTCCACCATGAGCTGCAGAAGATCGGCCATATTGGCGGCCATCGTGCCTCCCCACAACGCAATGCCCTGCTTAAGACAGGGTAACTCTCAGCACTTCCTCGATTGTCGTAGTTCCTTCAATGACCTTCATGAGCCCGGCTTGCCGCAAAGACCTCATACCCGCCGACTGCGCGATTGCCCGCAACTCGGCGGTCCCCTGGTTTTTGAGGATCGCGTCGCGGAGCTCCTCGCCGACCGGCATCACCTCGTAGATCGCGACTCGGCCCTTCATTCCCGTGAAGTTACACGTCGCGCAGCCCTTGCCCTTGTAGAACTGAATCTTCCCCTTCCCGGTCGGGACGTGGCCATATTGGACGAGGCTCTCCTCGTCGCCGTCGTACGGCTCCCGGCAGGCCTTGCACACTTTTCGACCTAGTCGCTGGGCCAGGACGAGCAGCAGCGACGATGCCACCAGGAACGGCGGAATCCCCATGTCGAGGAGCCGCGCGATCGTCGAGGGGCAATCGTTGGTGTGCAGGGTGGAGAAGACCAGGTGGCCGGTGAGCGCGGCGCGAATGCTGATCTGCGCGGTCTCGAGGTCGCGCGTCTCACCGACGAGGATCACGTCGGGGTCCTGACGGAGGAAGGAGCGGAGCGCGGCGGCGAACGTCCGGCCGACCCCCTCGTTGATCTGGACCTGGTTGACGCCCTTCAGGTTGTACTCGACCGGGTCCTCGGCGGTCATGATGTTCACGTCCGGCGAGTTGATCGTATGGATCCCCGAGTAGAGCGTGGTGGTCTTGCCGGATCCGGTCGGCCCGGTGATCAGCACCATGCCGTATGGCTGGTGAATCGCCGCGTTGAACTTGTCGAGGCTCCACTCGTCGAAGCCGAGCTGCGTCAGGTCGAGCTTCAGGGATTCCTTGTCGAGGATCCGAAGGACCGCCTTCTCGCCGAAGATCGTCGGGAGCGTCGACACGCGGAAGTCGATCTCGCGGCTGTTGTACCGGAGCTTGATGCGGCCGTCCTGCGGCAGCCGGCGCTCGGCGATGTCGAGGTTCGACATGATCTTCAGGCGCGAGAGGATGGCCGCCTCCAACCGCTTCGGCGGCGCCAGCATCTCGTGCAGGATGCCGTCCATCCGGAAACGGATGCGGAAGATCTTCTCGTAGGACTCGAAGTGGATGTCGGACGCGCCCTTCTGGATCGCGTCGACCAGCACCATGTTGACCAGCTTCACGACCGGCGCTTCGTCGGCCGACTCCTTCAGCTCGAAGACGTCGACCTTCGCGCCTTCTTCGCCTTCCTCGACGACCTCGACGTTGGCCAGGTCGGTTTGCATGTCCGACAGGACGGTGGAGATGGCCTCCGTCTTCGACTCGTAGTTCCGGTCGACCGCCTTCTTGATCGCCGTCTGCGACGCGACCAGCGGCAACACTTGTAGATTGGTCATGAACGAGATGTCGTCGAGCGCGAACACGTTCGTCGGGTCCGCCATCGCGAGCGCGAGCGAGTTCCCCATCTTTCGAACCGGGATCACTTCGTACTTGCGTGCGATGGGCGCCGGCACGAGCTTGAGGACGTCTGGATCGATGTCGAGCTGGGCCAGCGTGATCGACGGGACGCCGTACTGCCGCGACAGAAACCCGATGAGCTGGTCCTCGTTGACGAAATTCAGCCGGACCAGGACGGAGCCGAGTTTCTCCGGTGAGCCCTTCTGCTCCGCGAGCGCTTTCTTGAGCTGTTCGGCGGTGAGGAGTCCGTCCGCGACGAGGAGATCCCCGAGGCGGCGGTTGACGGGCTGCCCGAGCTTCACCTGCTGCTGGGCCATTGTAATCTTCTACTGTACCCCACCGAGTCTTTTCAACGTATCGGTAAAGGCCTTGTACGCATCGTCCTGATAAAGCACGAAAACAACTCGCTTCAAGCCGGTAGGGCTGCCTTTCAAATGAGACACCACGGCGTTGAGCATCGCGTTCGCGGACACGGCCGGCGGAACATGCCCGACCCCGGTCCCGAGCGCGGGAAGGGCCAGCGACGTGATCCGGTGCTTGGCGGCCAGCGCCAGCACCGCGCGCGTCGTCGTCGCGATCTGCTCGCCATCCGTCTTGAAGTCGGGGCCCATGACCGCGGCGTGGATCACGTGGGTCGCGGCCAGATTGCCGCCGGTGGTCAACACGGCCTCGCCGATCTCGACGGGGCCTTGCCGCATCGCCTCTTCCTCGATGATGACGCCGCCCTTGCGCTTGATGGTGCTGGCGACGCCCGTGGCCATCGCCAGTGTCGAGTTCGCCGCGTTGATGATCGCGTCGACCTCCCAGTCGGTGATGTCGCCGCGCTCGATCGAAATGGATGATTGGCCGATCCTGAGCTTCATGACCGTCTCTCGCCGCGCTCTCCCGCTTTCGCTGCCTCCCACGACCGCTCGAGCTCGTCGGGCGCGACGGCGCTCACCGACTTGCCGCGTGCGGCCAGTTCCGCTTCCATCTCCGTGAAGCGCCGCCGGAACTTCTCGATCGCGCCGTGTAGCGCGTCGTCGGCGTCGAGCGACGAAAGACGCGCCACGTTCACGAGGGAGAAGAGCGCATCGCCCAGCTCCTCGCGAATGCGCTCGGTGTCGCCCGAGGCCAGTGCCTCGGCGGCCTCACGGATCTCTTCCTCGACCTTGAGCCACGCCGCGCGCGCGTCGGGCCAGTCGAAATTCACGCGCGCCGCCTTGCTCTGAACTCGCTGCGCCCTCAGCAACGACGGCAGGGCGCGCGGGACGCCGTCGAGAAGCGAGCGACGCTGGCCCCGCGCCTCGGCTTCCTGCTGCTTGATCGCTTCCCACTGCGCGAGCGCCTCGTTCGGGGTGTCGACCGACGCGTCGGCAAAGACGTGCGGATGACGCCGCACCATCTTGTCGATGAGCTGCGCGAGCAGATCGATCATCGCGAAGTCGCCCTGCTCTTCGGCGAGGCGGGCGTGGAAGACCACCTGGAACAGGAGATCGCCCAGCTCTTCGCGCACGGCGGCACTGCGGCCCGACTCGATCGCTTCTAGAACTTCGTACGCTTCCTCGATGAGAAAGGGCTTGAGCGATGTGGGCGTCTGCTCGCGGTCCCACGGGCAGCCACCGGGTTCGCGGAGTCGCTTCATGATGTCGAGGAGCCGTTGAAAGAGGACACCGGGGGAGTCGGTCATTTCCGTTCCTGAGGCTAACCGATTATACAGCAAGGGTTTTCGCCTGTGCTAGGCTCAGCCCGATGGTCCCGAGTGAACCCGAGGACGTTTTCAAGGTCACGGACCGGCGCCGGCGAGTGGACGAGGACGAGCCCTCCCGTCCGGCTCCCGCGGACCCCGAGCCACCCCAGGTGGCGCCGCCGGAGCCCGAGGCGGTCGGGGAGCGAAGCCTGGCCGGGCTGTTCATGATGCTCGCGAGCTCGGCCGTCGTCGCCCTGGGGGACGCGCCCGATCCCCTCACGGGCCAACGTCAAATCGACCTGGCTCAGGCTGCGGACGCGATCGATCTACTGATCTTGCTGCGCGAGAAGACCGAGGGGCACCGGTCGCCCGATGAGAACCGGATTCTCGAGGAGGTTCTGTACGACCTCCAGCTTCGTTATGTCCAAGCTACGAAGAGGTCTTGACCACCACGGCCCCGGGCTCGATCGTGATCCCTTCGACCGACTCGGGCATACGCCACCGAAGAAGACCCTTGAGCCCGGGACTTGGCAGGAGCCGCAGAAGTATTCCCGGCAACGGCTGCCGGCCTATCGCGAGCCGCTGAACGTCGAACCGAAGGTAGCGGCGCTGGCTCCGGGTCGTCCCAACCTCGAGACTGGCTCTCGCGTTCAGGTGGAGCCAAACCTGCCGATCGAGCCAGGTTGCGGGGACCAGATTGGCCGCCAGCGAGGCTGAAAGGAGATGACGGAGCGGCAGGAGTCCCTTGAATTCGACGACTCCGTCCCCGGCGAGGTGGAGAGCACTGAAGACCATGGGCATGCTGGCGACCTCGACGAGGTGCTTCGAGAGGAATCGATTCAGCTCGGCCTCGGTCATGACGACCTGATGCTGGCGCCCCCCGCGCCGTGAGGGCTCGCCGCGCGCGATCTCGAAGATCTTCTGCTGACCCCGAATGCCGTCCTCTGGGGTGCCCGCGGTCGCCGTGACGTCTGGCTCCCTGAGGAGCCTGGAGCCCACCCATACGGACGTTCCGGCCAGCACAAGCAAGGCGACGGTGAGCCCCACGGCCAACACACACCCCGAGCGCATCGGCCAACCGTATCATCCCGGCCTGTAAGGGCCTTTCAGATCTGAGGGGTTGAGGTAGTTACGGCCTAATTTGACAGATCAATGCTCAGATGATATACCAGTTACGTACTCAAACAGCGCCGGGGACCAAGGAGACCGGCGAAACAGCCAGGGAGGGCTTTGAGATGGCGATTGAGCGTTGGCGTCCGTTCGTGTCCGTCGAACGGTGGGATCCGTTCCGCAACATGACCGATATACAGGGAGAGGCGAACCGCCTGTTCGACAGTTTCCTGGGGAGGCCGACCGCGTCCACGACTGGATCGGCGGTGCGGGCCTGGGTACCCGTCCTCGACATGCATGAGACCAAGGATGACCTCGTGCTGAATTTCGAGCTTCCAGGTGTCGCGGAAAAGGACGTGTCCCTGTCGATCACAGGAGATCTGCTGACCGTGAAAGGCGAGCGCGCCTTCAACCGTGAGTCCAAGGAAGAGAGCGTCCATCACGTCGAGCGCATCTACGGGAAGTTCGAGCGCAGCGTGCAGCTGCGGATGCCCGTGCAGGCCGACAAGGTGAAGGCGACGTACCGCGACGGGGTGCTCGAAGTGAAGCTCCCGAAAGCGGAAGAGGTGAAGCCCAAACCGATCAAGATCGACATCATCTAGTCGATCGGAGCCGTACCAAGTTGACGCGACGGGGCGGGTCGACCCGCTCCGTCGCTATTGAGACCAAGGAGAAGGGGGATTCGACATGGCGAAGGTGATCGGCATTGACCTCGGGACGACCAACTCGGTCGTGGCGGTCGTCGAGGGCGGCAATCCGACCGTGATCGCGAACCAGGAGGGCAGCCGACTGACGCCCTCGGTCGCGGGATTCACAAAGGACGGCGAGATTCTCGTTGGACAGGTCGCCAAGCGACAGGCGATCACGAATCCCGAGAACACCGTGTTCTCGATCAAGCGGTTCATGGGACGCCGCTACGACGAGGTGCTCCAGGAGATCAAGCTTGTCCCGTACAAAGTGGTCAAGGCCGCCAACGGCGACGTCCGGATCGAGGTGCGGGGCAAGCAGTATTCCCCACCGGAGATCTCCGCCATGATCCTGCGAAAGCTAAAGGAGGCCGCCGAGGCGTACCTGGGTGAGAAGGTCACCCAAGCCGTCATCACCGTGCCCGCCTACTTCAATGACAGTCAGCGGCAGGCGACCAAGGACGCCGGTCGCGTCGCCGGTCTCGAGGTGCTTCGCATCATCAACGAGCCCACCGCCGCGGCACTGGCCTACGGCCTCGACAAGAAGAAGGATGAGACGATCGCGGTCTACGACCTCGGCGGCGGCACCTTCGACATCTCGATTCTCGAGATCGGCGAGGGCGTGTTCGAGGTCAAGGCGACCAACGGCGACACTCACCTGGGCGGCGACGACTTCGACCAGCGCGTGATGGACTGGATTTCGGGAGAGTTCAAGAAGGAGCACGGGATCGACCTCCTGAAGGACCGGATGGCTCTTCAACGGCTGAAGGAAGCCGCCGAGAAAGCGAAGTGCGAGCTCTCGACGACTCTGCAGACCGAGATCAACCTGCCCTTCATCACCGCCGACGCGAGCGGGCCCAAGCATCTCGTGCTCACTCTGACGCGGGCCAAGCTCGAAGCGCTCGTGGCCGATCTCGTCGAGCGCACCCTCGGCCCGTGCCGGCAGGCGATGCAGGATGCCGGCGTGAGCCCGAAGGATATCAACGAGGTGATCCTGGTCGGCGGCCAGACGCGCATGCCGAAGGTGCAGGAAGCCGTCAAGCAGCTCTTCGGCCGGGAGCCCCACAAGGGCGTCAATCCTGATGAGGTCGTGGCGGTCGGCGCGGCCGTGCAGGGCGCGGTCCTCACGGGTGAGGTCAAGGACCTCCTGCTCCTCGACGTGACCCCGCTCTCGCTCGGCATCGAGACACTCGGCGGCGTGATGACGCCGCTGATCACCCGCAACACGACGATCCCGACCAAGAAGAGCGAGGTCTTCACGACGGCGGCCGACAACCAGACCTCGGTCGAAGTCCACGTGCTCCAGGGCGAGCGGCCGATGGCGCGTGACAACCGCACCCTCGGGAAGTTCCACCTGGTCGGCATCCCGCCGGCGCCGCGTCAGATTCCGCAGATCGAGGTGACCTTCGACATCGACGCGAACGGCATCTTGAACGTCGCGGCGCAGGACAAGGCGACCGGCAAGCAGCAGAACATCACCATCACCGCGTCGTCCGGCCTGACCAAGGACGAGATCGATCGGATGATGAAGGAGGCCGAGGCGAATTCGGCCGAGGACTCGAAGCGGAAGCAGGAGATCGAGGTACGCAACCAGACCGACTCGCTCGTGTATTCGACCGAGCGCACGCTGGGTGAGCACGGCGCCAAGCTTGCTGAGAACGATCGCAAGGCCATCGACGACGCGCTCGCCGAGGCCCGCGAAGCGCTGAAGGGCGAGGATGTCGAGCGCATGAAGCGCGCCCAGGATGGTCTGAGTCGCGCGTCGCACAAGCTCGCGGAGATCATGTACCGCGAGGCGCAGACGCAGGGCCAGCCGGCCGGCTCGGGTGCGCCGGGCGGGCCGACCCAGGGCCCGTCGGGTCCGAAGGAAGGCGAAGTCGTCGACGCCGACTTCGAGGATCTAGGCGACAAGAAGAAGTAGCCGTCGATGCGTCGCGACTATTACGCAGTTCTGGGCATCGCGGCGACCGCCGCGCCGCGCGAGGTGCGCCGAGCCTATCAGCGCCTCGCGCGGCAGTACTCGCCCGATGTCAACTTCTGGGACGAGCGGGCCCGCGAGCTCTTCGAGGAGATCGCGGAAGCGTTCAGAGTGCTCGGCGATCCGAACGCCCGTCAGATGTACGACCGATTCGGGCACGCGGCCGGGGTCGACGACGCGCTGACGGAAGGCCGGCGCGGCGATGATGTCCATGCCGTCGTCGAGCTGTCGTTCGCCGGGGTGGTTCGGGGGACGAGCGTCCGGCTGGACGTGCAGCGGTTCTCGCCCTGTTCGGAGTGTCGCGCGAGCGGCTCCAGCAACGGGGCGCGATGCGCGGCGTGCCTCGGCCGCGGTGTCCGCCGCGTCGTCGAACCGGTCGTCGTCGGCGTGCCCGCCGGCGTCGACTCCGGAGCGCAGATTCGCGTCGCCGGGGAAGGGAATGCCGGTCCATTCGGAGGACCGCGTGGCGATCTGATCGTCAGCACACGGGTCGGAGAGCACCCGTTCTTTCGCCGCAAGGGCGACAGCGTGCATTGCGAGGTCCCAATCAGCGTATGGGAGGCGCTCTTGGGGGCCCGCATCCGGGTGCCAACTCCCTCGGGCGAGGCCGTGCTCGTCGTGCCGCCCGGAACGACCGGCAGCCAGGTGTTTCGGCTGCGGGGTCAGGGGCTGCCCAGGTTGACGGGCGAGTCGACCGGCGACCTTTACGCAACCGTTCGCGTCGAGGTTCCGACGGGGCTCGACGCGCGCACGCACGAGCTGGTGCGCCAGCTCGCGCGGCTGATGCCGGTCGAAACGCGGACCGCGCTCGAGCGTTATCGAGGAGGTGCCGAGTGACCGATCGCGGCAAGCCGCTTTACATGATCGGGGTGGTCGCCGACATGCTGAACGTCCACCCGCAGACGTTGCGCTTCTACGAGAAGAAAGGGCTGGTGCGCCCGAGCCGGACCGTCGGTCGGACGCGCATGTACTCGACCGAGGACGTCGATGAGCTGGCGCGGCTGCTCAGGCTCACGCGCGACCTCGGTGTGAATCTCGCCGGCATCGAGGTCATCTTAAAGATGAGACGCAGGATGATCGAGATGCAGAAACAGATCGAGGATCTGGTCACCTACCTCCGTGAGGAGGGCGGCGAGACAACGGGCCAGAGTCGGCCTCAAGAGCCGCGCGAGGCTCTCGTTCGCGCGGCAGCCGGCCAGCTCAAGCCCGTCGATCTGTTCTAGCTCGAAAGGAGAACCATGGCTGTCGAGCGTGACGAGAACGAGCTGAGCATCCCAGACGTCCTGGGAATTCTGCCTCTGCGCGGCACGGTGATCCTGCCGCACGCGGTGATCCCGCTGGCCGTCGGCCGCCCCGGATCGGTGCGGCTCGTCCAGGAAGCCCTTCAGGGCAGTCGGATCCTCGGCGCGGTCATGCAGCGCGACCCGGCCGCGGAGGACCCGCGCGCTCAGGACCTTCACTCGATCGGCACCGTGATCCTCATCCACAAGGCGCTGAAGCAGCCCGACGGTACCTTGCGGCTGGTGGTCCAGGGGCTCACGCGCTTCCGCATCGGCGATGTCGTGCAGGAGGCACCGTTTCTCCGCGCGCGGATCCAGCGTCTCACCGACGAGACGCCGGCGACGGCAACTCTCGAGGTCGAAGCACTGGCGCGCACGGCGACCGGGCTCTTCCAGAAGGTCGTCGCGCTGTCGCCGACCCTTCCGGACGAGCTCGCGAACATCCTCGGCGCCGCGGAGGGGCCGAGCGCCCTCGCCGATCTCATCGCGGGGTCGCTTCCGACCCTCCCGACCATTGTGCGTCAAGAGCTCCTGGAGACCATCAGCGTCGCCGAGCGTCTGCAGCGGCTCGTCGCGGCCCTGACGAAAGAGGTCGAGGTCCTCGAGCTCGGCTCGAAGATCCAGTCGGAAGCCCAATCGGAGATGTCGAAGACGCAGCGGGAGTATTACCTGCGCGAGCAAATGAAGGCGATTCAGAAAGAGCTGGGCGACGCCGACGATCGTACGCAGGAGATCGATGCGCTCCGCGAGAAGATCGAGGCGGCCGGCATGACCGAGGAGGCGAAGAAGGAGGCGCTTCGCGAGCTCGACCGGCTGGCGAAGATGCCGCCGGCCGCGGCGGAGTACACCGTGGCGCGGACCTACATCGACTGGCTCGTGTCGATGCCGTGGCAGCAGGAGACGGCCGATAACGTCGACATCGGCGCCGCGCGCACGATCCTCGACGAGGATCACGAAGGGCTCGAGAAGATCAAGGAGCGGATCCTGGAGTACCTCGCGGTGAAGAAGATCCGCCCCTCGGGCAAGGACCCGATCCTCTGCTTCGTGGGTCCTCCAGGTGTTGGCAAGACGTCGCTCGGCCGGTCGATCGCCCGCGCGCTGGGCCGGAAGTTCCATCGCATCTCGCTCGGCGGCATGCGGGACGAGGCCGAGATCCGCGGCCATCGCCGGACCTATATCGGCGCCTTGCCGGGCCAGATCATTCAGGGGCTGCGGCGCGTTGGGACGAAGAACCCGGTGTTCATGCTCGACGAGATCGACAAGCTGGGGATGGACTTTCGCGGCGATCCGGCGTCCGCCCTCCTCGAGGTGCTCGACCCGGAGCAGAACGTCTCATTCCGCGACCACTATCTGGACGTCGCGTTCGATCTGTCGCGCGTGCTGTTCGTCACGACGGCGAACGTGATCGATACGGTGCCGCCGGCGCTGCGCGACCGGATGGAGATCATCCCGCTGGCCGGGTATACAGAGGAAGAGAAGATCGCGATCGCTCAGCGTCACCTGGTGCCCAAGGAGGCGCGGGAGCACGGGCTCGACCCGGGCAAGGACATCGAGTTCACGCCTGAGGCGCTGCGCCTGTTGGCCCGCGGCTACACGCGCGAGTCGGGCGTGCGGAACCTCGAGCGTGAGATCGCCAGCGTCTGCCGGAAGGTGGCGCGTCGGCGCGCCGAAGGCCAGACTGACTTGGCACGGATCACACCGGACGTCGTGACGTCATTTCTCGGCGTGCCGCGCTTCGAGCTGGAGGAGGTCGAGGAGCGCACGCGCGTCCCGGGCGTGGCGATCGGCCTCGCGTGGACGCCGGTTGGGGGCGACGTCTTGGTCATCGAGGCGACTCGGATGCAGGGCAAGCGCACGCTCACCTTGACCGGACAGCTCGGCGACGTCATGAAGGAGTCGGTCCAGGCGGCCCTCTCGTGGGTCCGGTCGCACGCCCATGAGCTCGGCATCGCGCCGGAATTCTGGGAGACATCGGACATCCACGTGCACGTTCCGGCCGGCGCGATTCCGAAGGACGGGCCCTCGGCGGGCGTCACGATGACGACCGCGCTCGTGTCGTTGCTCACCGGGCGCCGGGTGCATCCGGGTCTGGCGATGACCGGCGAGGTCAGCCTGGCTGGACGGGTGCTCCCGGTCGGCGGTATCAAGGAAAAGGTACTGGCCGCGCATCGCGCCGGGATTCGCACTCTGGTGATCCCCGCGCGGAACGCGAAGAATCTGATGGAGGACGTCCCGGCTCGGGTCCGAGACGAGATGACGGTCCACATGGTGGATTCGGTCCGTGACGTCCTCAAGCACGCGCTCGAGGACGCCCCGACGTGGCCGGAGATCGAACGGATGGCGTTATCGTCGTGATACCGGCCATTTGAGGGGTTTCCGGACCCCGTCTTCTGCCTTGAAGGGGCGCCGGCCGCTCGGCTAACATAGTCCGTATGTCCCGCCTCGGGTATTTCCTGGGCGTGGTGTCTACGGTGTTTCTCGGCTGGTCGACCGCCGGCGCCCAGATCTATCGGCTTTCCGAGGGTGATGGCACCGTCCACTTCACCAATGCTCCGACCGATCCCCGCTACAAGAACCTCTCCGGGTACTCGTCCGGCACCTCCGCGGGCTTTCTGCGCCTGCCGCCCGCCGACACGGCACGCTTCGGAACCGAGATCAAGGCGGCCGCCGAGCGCTATGGCGTTCCCGAGCGACTGGTTCAGGCCGTTATCCGCGTCGAGTCAGGTTTCAATTCACGCGCGGTCTCGGTGAAGGGCGCTCAGGGGCTGATGCAGCTCATGCCGGAGACGGCGTCGATGCTGGGCGTGCGCAATAGTTTCGACCCGCAGCAGAACATCGACGGCGGCGTTCGGCACCTTCGTGGGCTGATCGAGCGCTTCGGGAACGATCTGCCGCTGGCGCTGGCGGCGTACAACGCGGGCGAGAAAGCGGTGGTCTCGTACCGAGGAATCCCGCCGTACCAGGAGACCCGGGACTACGTGACCCGCGTGCTCTATCACTACGACGGCACCACGAACGGCGGAGTCAGCGCGCCGCCGGCCCCTGTCTATCGCACCGTCGGCGAAGACGGAACGATCGTCTACACGAACATCCCGCCGCGCGGCCGCCGCTAAGTCGTCACACCTCGCGCAGGCGATTCCGCCCGACCTCACGGCCTCCCGCTCATCACCCTCTTGTCGAGCCAACTGCTGACCGCCGACGCGATCGCCGGCAGCAGGCGCCGATTCAGGACCAATCCCCAGTGCGAGGCGCCGTCGATACTGATGTGATCCGCGGGGACGTGGAGGTCGTCGTACCGCTCTCGCGGCCACTGAGTATCGGTCGTCCCGGTGACGATCAGCATCGGGCACGGCACGTCGACCATGACGCCGGCCTTGCGTTCGTCTCGGGCATAGCGCGACTCCTGCCCAAGCGATTCGAGCGCGATCACCCGCGCGGCTCGATCGAGATCCGCCATGGCCGGCTGATGGTCGGGGTCGCGACCGACGATCCCATATTCCTCGGCGCCGAAGACTCCGCGGCGAAGCGGGACTGACGCATCCACGGCTCGCGCCGGCGTGCTGGGCGCGAGGCCCACACACGCCCGCGCCGCGCTGGCGGCGGCCGCCATCATTGCCACGAGTCCACCCATGCTCCAGCCGACGAGGATCGGAGGCTGACGCAACGTGCGCGCGAGCGCGACGACGTCATCGACATAATCGGCCATTCGAATTGCGCTGAGATCGGCGGCCACACTCGCGCCATGACCACGCAGGTCGATCGCGTGCGAAGACCACCCGCGCCGGCCGAGTTCGTCCTGCCAGAAGGCCCAGACGCGCGCCGAGTTCGCCGCGCCGTGCACGAGAATCAGCGAGGGTCGCTCGTCGTCCGACACCAAAAGGCTGTGTGTTCGCAACGTGGACATGACGCACATTCTACGGGACACGTTCGCATCCGGATGAATGTCAGGCATGCTGGAATACGGGCTCGCGATCCGGGGAGCAGAGGGCGGAGGACAGGGTGATGATCGGGAACCGCGCAGGAGCTGTGGCAGCCGGCGTTCTGGTCCTGCTCTGCCAAGCGTGCGATCGCACGCCACCGGCCTCGCGCCCAACTGACAGCGCCGCGACCCGGGAGGCCGCGCCGGCCGCTCCGGGCCCGGCGAGCAAGCCCGAAGCTGGGCAGACGGCCGAGACCGCGACGCCACCACGCGCGGAACCTCCCAAAGCTCCGGCTTCGGCTCCTCCGGTGAAGCCGACTGTTCCTGATCGGGTGAAGCAGCCGGCGTCGCAGACCACCACGCCGCCAACGCCCGCGGCACCGACACCAGCATCACCAACGCCGGCTGAACCCGCACCCCCGGCGCCAACCCCGGCGTCACCGCCGCCCGCGGCGCAGACGCCTGCGCCACCACCCCCGACTACGCCGGCCCACGCGGCCACGCTGGATCTCAGCTCGCTCGAGAAGCGTCTGCGCGAGACGAAGGCGATCGGTGTCTTCACGAAGCTGTCGCTCAAGAACGAGGTGGACGATCTGCTGGAGCAGTTCCGGGAGTTCCACAGGTCGCCTGACCAGTCCTCGCGGGCGAAGCTGCGACAGGCCTACGATCTGCTGCTCCTGAAGGTATTGTCTCTGCTCCAGGACGGCGATCCGGGGCTTGCTCGCGATGTCTCGTCCTCGCGCGAGGCGCTCTGGAGCATCCTCGTCGATCCCGACAAGTTCAAGAATCTCTGAGTCGATTGAGAGGAGGAACCATGAGCTGGCGAACCAAGGTCCGGGCCGCGATCGTGTCGATGCCGATACTAATGGCCGGACCCGCGCTGGCCGCGGATGACCCGGCGGTGCTGAAGGATTTGACGGCGGTGATCGCTCTGCAAGGCCAGCCCTGCGGGCAAGTCGTCACGGCCACGAAGCAGGGCGACAACGACTATGCGGTGGCGTGCAAGGACGGCAGCCGTTACCGCGTCTTCGTGAACGCCGAGGGCCGTGTCGTCGTGCAGAAGCAGTGAGCGTCGCGACTCACGCACGCCACTGACGGTCGAGCCCGCGGTACTGGATGGCTTCGGCGCAGTGCTCGACGGTCAACCCTTCGGACCCGACGAGATCGGCGATCGAGCGGGCGACCTTGAGGACGCGGTCGTGACCACGGGCCGAGAGCCCGAGCTGGGTCATCGCCGCCGCGAGCAATCGCTCGGCCTCGGCGGAGACCCGGCAGAAGCGTCGCACCTGCCGTGAGCTCATCGCGGCATTGACGCGGATCGCGCTGGCGCGGAAGCGGTCGCGCTGACGCTGGCGGGCGACATCCACTCGCGCCCGGATCGCCTCGCTGGCCTCGCCCGAGGCCACGCCCTGAACGTCGGCGGGCGGCAGCGCGGGGAGCTCGACGTGCAGGTCGATACGGTCGAGGAGCGGGCGCGACAGACGGCCGAGGTACCGAGCCCGCTCCGCGGGCGTGCACAGGCAGGCATCGAGCGAGGGGCATCCGCGACGGCACGGATTGGCGGCGGCGATCAGCTGGAACCGAGCGGGGAAATCGCTGACGCCGCTGGCGCGGGCGATCGTGACGCGACCGTCCTCGATCGGCTGACGCAACGACTCGAGCACGTGCTGGTGGAACTCCGGTAGCTCGTCCAGAAAGAGCACGCCGAGGTGGGCGAGGGTCACCTCGCCCGGGTGCGGCGGGCTTCCCCCACCGATGAGGCCGGATACCGAGATCGTATGGTGCGGAGCGCGGAAGGGGCGTCGGCTCATCAGCTCGCCGTGTCGCGGCAACAGGCCGGCGACCGACCAGATGGTCGACGATTCGATGACCTCATCGCGAGACAGCGGGGGCAGGATCGCGGCCAGTCGTCGCGCCAGCATCGTCTTTCCGCCACCTGGTGGGCCCACCAGCAGCACGTTGTGGGCGCCGGCGGCCGCGATCTCGAGCGCGCGCTTGGCGTGGGCCTGCCCACGAACGTCGGTGAAATCGAGATCGTCCGTGGCGGCCGCGAGCGCGGGCGGGGCCGGCGTGACCGCCACCTGGACGGCGCCGTTCAGGAAATCGACGGCCTCGCGCAAGGTCGGCGCGGCCAGTACCTTGAGATCGTCGACCGCGAGCGCCTCTCTATGGTTCGCGAGCGGAACCACGAGCGTGCCGATGCGCAGGCGCCGACAGGTGAGCCCGACGGCGAGCACCCCGCGCACACCCTGGATCTGGCCGTTCAGCGCCAGCTCACCCACGACGGCGAATGAGCCGATGCGCCCTTCGACGACGACCCCGGTGGCCGAGAGGATCCCGAGCGCGATCGGGAGATCGAACGACGCGCCTTCCTTGCGCAGGTCGGCGGGAGCCAGGTTCACCGTGATTCGCTCGGACGGGAATGCAAAGCCGGCATTTCGGATGGCCGTGCGCACTCGCTCGCGGCTCTCGCGTACGGCCGAGTCGGGAAGACCGACCGTGGTGAACATGGGCAACCCGGGACTGACGTCGACTTCCACGCGGACCAGCGCCGCCTCGACGCCCACGAGCGCAGCGGAGAGGACTCGCGCCAGCACCAGGTGATTCTTCGGTCATCCAGACGCCGCGTCAATGTCGCGCCTCCGATACGGTCTCTGAATCTGAGCCTACGCGTGGCCGTTCGCCCCGAGGTCGCTGCCAGAGCGGGCGGGATTGGTGCTAGAGTCCCGGCATGACGCGCCCCGTCGTCCTCGTCGTAGATGACGACCCCGGCGTCCGGGAGTCGTTTCGGCTGATCCTCGAGGACCACTATGACGTGGTCGACGTGCCCGACGGTCCGAGCGCCCTCGACGTCGTCCGTGCCTCCGCGGTCGATCTGGTACTCCTCGACATCCGCCTGCCCGGGATGGATGGGATCGAGGTCCTCGAGCGCATCAAGGCCCTCGACGAGGGCATCGAGGTGATCCTGGTCACCGCCGTGAAGACCGTTCGAACCGCGGTCGCCGCCATGAAGCTCGGCGCCTTCGACTACCTGACCAAACCCTTCGAGCTGGCGCGTGCGCACGATCTCGACGAGATCGTCGGACGGCATCCCGCGATCGAGAAGCTCCACGGCCTCGTCGCGCAGGTCGCCCGCACGTCGACGACCGTGTTGATCACCGGCGAGAGCGGCACCGGCAAGGAGCTCGTCGCGCGGGCGATCCACCATCAGGGTCCGCGGCGCGAGGGGCCCTTCGTCGCCGTCAACCCGGCGGCGATCGCCGAGACCCTCATCGAGTCCGACCTGTTCGGCCACGAGAAGGGTGCATTCACCGGCGCGCATCAGCGCAAGCTCGGAAAGTTCGAGCTCGCGCAGGGCGGCACGCTCTTCCTCGACGAGATCGGCACCTTGCGGGCCGAGCTCCAGGCCAAGCTCCTGCGGGTGCTCCAGGAGCGCGAGATCGAGCGGGTCGGCGGCACCCGGCCGGTCACGATCGACGTGCGCTTCATCGCCGCGACGAACACGAACCTCAAGGAGGCCGTCGGCCGTGGCGCCTTCCGCGACGACCTCTACTACCGGCTCAACGTGGTGCCGGTCGTGGTGCCGCCGCTGCGCGAGCGCATCCAGGACGTCCCGCTGCTCGTCGACCATTTCATCCGGCGCGACAATCGGCGCTTCCACAAGCGAGTCGAGGGGCTGTCGCCCGAGGCGCTGGCCGCCCTGAACGCCTACCGGTGGCCGGGCAACGTGCGCGAGCTCGAGAACGTCATCGAGCGCTGCGTGGTCCTGGCCGAGGGGCCCGTCATCCAGCTCAACGACCTGCCGCTGGACGTGTCGTTGCCCCAGCAGGTCACGAAGGTTCGGGCGGCCGAAGCCCTTCCGCTCAACGAGGCCACGGATCAGTTCGAGCAGCAGATCGTCCTGCGGGTCCTCGAGCGTGTCGGCTGGAACCTGACCGAGGCCGGACGGATTCTCGAGATCCATCGGAACTCGCTCCGTGTGAAGCTGGCGCGATGGGGCATCCGGGCGCCCGGGCAACGCTGATCGCCCAGTTACTGGGCGCCCACTGGCTGGGCGTGCCGCACAACCACTGTGCGACGCGTCGGTGCAGCCCGCGAAGCCCCGCGAAACATTCGCCGTCGAGAAACAATGACTTGGCTGAAAATCGCCGTCGCGGATTTCTGGTGGCGGCCGAATTGCTCCCGCCCTTCCGCGGTTTGTTTTCGGGGCCCTCATGGGGAGAGCCCCTCACCCGTCGAGGAGGAGAGCAATGGCGAAAGTGTGGACCGGGATTGTCGTGGTGGCTGCGGTCGTCGCGTCGTTCCTGCTGGTCGCGCCCGTGATCGAGTCGGGGACGTCGGGCTCCACGCAGCTCTTCCAGGCGGTCGGTACCGCTGACGGTGGGGCCGACTAGTCGTATCTGGATTCGCCGAATCATGAGAGTGAAGGGGGGCGGACTGCCCCCCTTCAGACTCGTCGTCGTTCTGGGCGCGCTCGTCTTCGTGGGTACGACGGCTTCGCTCCTCCTCATCGGTCCCTCCACGTTCCGATCGGGAACCCGCATCTCGG
>Ga0209805_1000498_pt1 | contig 23800 bp, 24 predicted proteins | sample GraSoiAngelo_148_FD_185905 | JGI IMG/M metagenome (GOLD analysis project Ga0209805, IMG submission 185905) | Grasslands soil microbial communities from the Angelo Coastal Reserve, California, USA - 14_1009_09_20cm (SPAdes) (version 2) | ecosystem: Environmental > Terrestrial > Soil > Grasslands ...
CGCGGCGCTCTAGCGCGAGCTGGCTGCGGGTTCCTGGTCGGCCTTTTTAGGGCTCAGCGCCAGATTCGTTGAAGGACGAGTAGTACTGGACACGCTGCGAGGCCAGCACCGCCGTACCCGCCGGGGTCGCGACCGTCACGGGACCGCCGAAACCGGAAGCGCAGGTGAAGATGTGCTCGCCGCCCGGGGCGACCGCCACCACTTGCGAGCCGCACCCCGGGATGCCGACGGCCACCTGCGCCTCACCGCTCCCGGGGTTGACGACATGTACGTTGTCACCGAGGAATCCTGGGCTGCTGATCCTGTCGAACCAGGGCATATACAGAAGCGCGGCGGCCGCGCCTGGAGACTGGGCCGCTACCTCGTTGAAGGACTGGTAATAGAGCACTCTCTGTGAGGCGAGCACCGGCACGCCGTTGGTGGACGCGACCGAGACCGGGCCCCCGTAGCCAGAATCGCAATTGAAGAAGTGCGTGGCGAGGGCCGGCACCAGCCAGCTCTGACCGCCGCACCCCGGGATGCTGACGGTGACCTGCGCGTCAGTCGAGCCGGGATTCATCACGTGGACGTTGTCGGCCAGGAACCCTGGATTGCTGATGCGGTCGTACCACGGGAAATAGAGAGAAACGCCGGCGGCCTGCGCGGGATGCGCGACGACTTCGTTGAAAGATCCGTAGTACTGGACCCGCTGCGTCGCCAGCACCGGGACCCCGTTGGTAGAGGTCACGACAACGGGTCCACCGTAGCCTGAGCCGCACGCGAAGATGCTTTCGCCACCTCCGGGCGGGATCGTGGCCGACTGGTCGCCGCAGCCTGGGATGGTGACGTCGACCTGGGCGCTGGCGCTGCTCGGGTTCACCACGTGCACGTTGTCGTTGAGGAATCCGGGACTGCTGCTGTGGTCATACCAGGGCATGAAGAACTTTGTCGCAGCAGAGGTCACCGGCAACGCCAGCACCTCGTTGAAGGATCGGTAGTACTGGACCCGCTGCGACGAGTTGACGCGCTCCGAGGCCTGCAGCACGACCGGTCCGCCATAGCCGGTCGGACAGCCGTAGTGGCGGTCCTCGCCGGCTCCAAGCTGGTCGAGGAACGAGCATCCCGGCTGGCCTGGAATGGTGAGGCTGATCGCCGCGGCCGTGCTGTTGGGATTGATGACATGGATGTCGTCGGCAAGAAATCCAGGGCTGCTGATCCGGTCGTACCACGCATACATTGCCGTGTACTGCCACGAGATCGTGCGGCCCCCGAGCTGTGCCAGCTTGGTCGTCAGCATCGTGAGCAGGTCCTGCTTTACTGAGACATTCGGGTCTCCAACGCGCGCCGACTCTGGACCGTAATAGATTCCAAAGTCGCCGTAGCTTGGTTCGTGATAGTTGAAGAGCGCCCAGGCCGCGCCCCACCTCTCGGCGAGGTCGATCTGCTCGCTCACGTACTGAACCCAGCCGTTACCGAATGGCTGGGTCCCGAACTCTCCGTAAAAGATGGGCACTTTGCTCGCCTGTGCCCAATCGAAGCTTTCGCGCCAGCCCATGTAGACCGCGCTCGTCGGATCGGTCATCGACTGGTAGCTCCAGTACCTGCTGGTGCCGTCCCAGTCAGGGGCATTTCCCGGATAGCTGTAGCGACCCGGCGTGGCGCCGGTCGTCATGGACAGCGGAGCATAGCCGTGCACTGAGTAGATGACGCGCGCTCCGAGCAGGCCGGAGAACAGGCTGTCGGAGCCGGCCTCGATCACCACGTCGTGGTTGGCGTCGACAGCGACCACCGCGTCGCGGATCGACTGCGCAAGCGAGAGCCACTGGCTCACATTCGGCGGTGCAGGTTCGTTGAGTAAGTCGTACCCGGCGATGGCGGTCTCGCCCGCATAGTGCCGCGCAAAGTCCTGCCAGAAGCTCAACAGACGCTGCTGCTCAGCCCCGGAGCTCCAGATGCCACAGGTGTGGCCATAACCTTCATAGCAGTCGGCCGGGGTGGTGAACATCACCGGGATCAGGTAGACCCCGGCCGCGTGAGCCGCAGCCACCTGGCCGTCGATCGACTTGAAGAACGCATTGCGATCCGTCTGGTACCAGGTGAAGCTGAGGCCGAAGCGGACCAGGTTGATGCCCCAGCCGGCGACGCGGTTGTAATCCTCCGCGCCGATGGTGATGTCCGACAAATTGCCAGAACCGATTGCAGCGCCGAGCGCCTGCTCGTTGTTCATGTTCAAGCCACGGAGGCGGATCTCCTGCCCGCTGAGCACAAAGGAGGAGCCGCTGGTGGTGATGAAACCGCCGGCGGCGCGCGCCGTCGTCGGCGTCAGCGGAAACGTTGCCAGCACCAGTGCCGTGACGAAAGAACCGGCGAGTGACGACGCACGAATTTGAGCCATGATCGCGCCTCCCAGCTGCTGCGCTTTTCAGCAGGATCAACGAGGTGCGCGCCAAATCCTTGCGTGGGTTACCAGTCTCCAGATCGCGTCATCGAGCAGGCATTCGGTGACGCCGATACGACGACACAACGGTAAAGATGTCGCCGATCACGGCCGCGCAGCGATGCGCGGCCGAACGCTTTGTTAGACCTCGATCAAGCCCTTGCGCACGGCGTAAAGCACCGCCTGCGCACGATCGTAGATCTTGAGCTTCCCGTAGATTGCCGTGACGTGGTTGCGAACCGTCTTTTCGCTGATCTCGAGCCGGTAGCCGATCTGCTTGTTGGCGAGGCCGGCCGCGATCATCTTGAGGATTTCGATCTCGCGCATCGTCAGGCCGTCGTAGAACTCCTTGTTGGTGCTGTTGCCGCTCACCAGATCGAGCACGCGGTTGGCAACGGTGGTCGCCATGACGCGCTCTCCCGACATGACCGTCAGGATGCTTCGGACAATTGCCTCCGGCGTCGATTCCTTGAGGACGTAGCCACTGGCGCCGACCCGCAAGGCCTGTAGCACGTAGCTGTCCACGTCGAACGTCGTGAGCACCAAGACTTTCACTTCAGGATGCTCGGCGGTGATCTTACGTGTGGCCTCCACGCCATCGACTCCGGGCATCTTCAAGTCCATGAGGACCACGTCCGGCCGCAGCCGGCGGACCATCTCGACGGCCTGCTGGCCGTCCTTCGCCTCTCCCACCACGTCGAGCTCAGGCGACTCCTCCAGCAGCCTGGCCAGACCGGCTCGGAACAATGTCTGGTCGTCCGCGACGAGGACCTTGATCACTTCAACATCTGCTTTTAAGGCTGGGTTCAAACCGCGGTCCTCCATGGAATCGTCGCTTTCAACACCGTTCCAGCCGCCGAGCTCCTGATGCAGAGCTCGCCGCCGATCAACTGGCTGCGCTCGCGCATGCCAAGCAAGCCCTGGCCGCGGAGCAAATCGTCCGTCTCGGGCAGGCCGGACCCGTCGTCGATGACAAGCACCTCCAGGTGGCGCGCCGGATCGGCCCTCAGCACAACCCTGATCGAGCGGGCGCCGCCGTGCAGAACCGCGTTGGACATGGCCTCCTGGATGATCCTCAACAGGTTCAGCGCGACCACGGAGCGGATCCTGGCCGGCCAATCTTTCGCGACCCGGACGCGGACCTGCGCGCCGAACCGGCGCTGGAAGCGGGTGGCCAGCCTCAGCTTGACCGCGACCACGAAGTCCTCCTGCCAGCCGGAGCCGCCGCGCAGGCCATCGAGCAGCTCGCGAACGTCCAGGAAGATCTCCCGGGTTTGCGTAAGCAGCTCGTCCAGCTCCTCACGCAGCGCAGGGTCACCCTTGCGGAGGCGCTTCAGTTGCTCGAGCCGAACCAACATTGACGTGAGCCCCTGCGCGAGCTGGTCATGGAGCTCGCGGGCCACCTGCTTCCGGAGTGCCTCGGCAAGAGCCGAATCAGGCCCGGCGGCCGCCGGCTCGGGCACCGCGATGTCTACAATCTTGCCGACCTTACGCTGGAAGGACCGGGGCGACCCCGGCCTCGTGGGGGAAGCGGCCGGTCCGCCCGTCGACAGGGGGATGGCGAGGTCCGACACCTAAGCTACCCCTACTTCGTACATCGCTTACGCAGATAAAAGCATATCCGAGATAGTCAAATTATGGAATACCCCTGATATATGTCGTGTCGGCGGTCTCGGCAGTCCTACCGGAGGAGGACCTCTCGCCCCAGGCCTTTGCCACCTCTGACCTAGCCGCTGGACAGGAACCCATCACGTGAAAACCGACCCTGCTAATTTCCGCTCTGGATGAGCCGGGCGAGGCGGCTGCGGATACTGCTCGGCGCTCTGCCGCTCCAGTTCGCCTTCGGCATGGTCTACAGCTGGGGCGCCGTCGCGCCTTACGTCCAACAAGAAGCGCACTGGCCGGCGGTGGTCGTCAGCGCCGTCTTCAGCGCAACGCCGATCGGCTACGGGACTGGCATCGTGATCGGCGGCCGCCTGGCCGACCGGGTACCGCCCCGCCGCCTCTGCTGGGCCGGACTGGCGCTCCTCGCCAGCGGCCTCGCGATCGCGCTGAGCTTCCCCTCCGAGCTGACCTTCACGTTCTTCTACTCGATGCTCGGGCTCGGCTTTGGCGGCGGGGTCGCCCTCGCCGGCTCGATCGCGGCCGGCCGCCACGCCATCCCCGACTTGCCCGGCGCCGCGGGCGGCTTGGTGACCGCCGCCTATGCGGTCGCGGCGCCCATCCAGGTGCCGGTCGTCAGCCTCCTCGCGGCAGCTTTCGGCTGGCTGGCAGCGCTGCGCCTGCAGGGGACGGTGATGCTGGCTGTGGCGGCGCTCACTCTCGCGCTGATGCCCGCCGTGCCGGCCCCCGCACCGGGTCCGGGTCCAGCCGCATCCGAGGCAACCGCACGACAGACCCAACCCCGTCTGCTCAGCCTGCTCAGGCGGCCCCGCGTCTGGACCGCGATCCTGCTCGAGCTCGCGGCCACACCCCTCGGCAGCTGGGCCTTCGTTTACATGTCCAGCTTCGCGCGTGGGCTGGCCCTCGCCGCGGCGGTCGCAACCGCCGCCATCACCGCCGTCGCGGTGGGCAACGCGGCGGGCCGGCTCGGGGCGGGAGCCGCCTCCGACCGCTTCGGAGTCGACCGCGTGCTCGCAGCCTTCCTCCTGGTCGACCTGGCTGCCGCCGGTCTCCTCTTCGCAGCGAACGGGTCGCTGCTCCTGGTGGCCACCGCGCTCCTTGCCGGCGCCGCCTTCGGCGCCCCGGCCGGAGTGGTCTCGAGGCTGGCTGCGGACGCCGCGCCCGACGCCCCCAACTCGGCTTTCGGGCTCATCTTCACGGGGTTCGCCGCGGGGGCCGGTTCCGGCTCTTTGCTGGGCGCGCTGGTCGGAGGGCGCCAGTCCTGGCTGGTGCTGGCGCTGCTGCCGCTGGCGGGCCTGGCGGTCGTCGCCTTGCGGCTGCGGCTCAGGCCTGGTCCTGTCCCAGCACCACGAACAGCCCGGCCAGAACCAGCGCCAGGACCGGAAGGCCGTACTCGATAACGAGGCTGCCTTGAGGCAGGAAGATCCGTGCGCCCAACGAGCCCGCCAGATAGGCTCCGGCGAGCAGGATCGCCAGCCGCAGACGGCGGCCCGCGTTGCGGAGCTGCTGGCGCAAGCCGCCGGGCCGGATCGAGAGCAGCGCGATCACGGCCAGCGGGATCAGGAACAAACCGAGCAGGAAGCCGCGCACGGCTTGGAGTTTTTCACACGGCGTAAGGTGGGATGAAAGATGTGGCTCGTCTGCTCCAACCGCTGCGGCGCCGGCATCTTCCGCTCTCTCCAGGCCGAGGTTGACGTCGACGCCGCCGGCGCCTATGAGAGCCATCGCTTCCTCCAGCCGGGCTTCATCTGCGTGGGCTGCGGCGCGCCCGCCCTGGACCTCGGCCAGGTTCCCGCCGAGATGGCAGCTGACGCCGAGGAGGATGTGGCGCCGGCCCTCCTCGATGTGCTCTGCCCAGTCTGCGAAACTGCGGTGCCCGTCCTCGAGGTGGAGATGGAATGCCCCAATTGCGGGGCCTACCTGGAGCCCGTCAGCTAGCCCGCCGCAGGCTTCAGCGCTGCCGTTCCGGCCAGGATGCCAAGCATGTCCTCCACGCCGCGGCGGTCGCCGGACGCCACCGCTCGGCGGAGCGCGCGGATGGCCCGGGGAGCGTCGAGGTCGGCGTCGAGGGCGGCGCGGAACTCCGCCAGGCTGCTCCCTGAGCGACCCGATCCGCGCATCCCTCGGATCCGCTGCACAAGCCGCTCGAACCGCGCCAGCGCCGGCCAACGAAAATCCCAGTCCCGGCGGTAGCGGTGGGAGAGGAGATAGAGCCGGACGGCGGCGGGTGAAGCCACCCGCAGCGTGTCCTTGACCACAACCAGGTTCCCGAGCGACTTGCTCATCTTGCGGCCGTCGTGGCGAACCATCCCCGTGTGCAACCAGGCGCGAGCGAAGGGCACGCAGCCCGTCAGTGACTCGCTTTGCGCCCTCTCCGACTCGTGGTGGCTGAAGATCAGGTCGCGACCGCCGCCGTGAATGTCGACCTGCTCGCCCAGGTAGCGCATTGACATCGCCGAGCACTCGATGTGCCAGCCGGGCCGGCCAGGTCCGAACCGAGACGGCCAGCTTGGTTCGCCGGCGCCGGATGGGCGCCAGAGCGGGAAGTCGAGCCAGTCGCGCTTGGCGCCAGGCCCGACCCGGCCCAGCAGCTCCTCCTCCCGCAGCTTGCGCAGCATCGAGCGGCGCGACCGCCGGGAGAGCTGGCCGAAGCCGGGGTAGCGGGCGGCCTCGAAGTAGAGGCTGCCATCGGCGGCGGAATAGGCAAAGCCCCGTTCGCTGAGGCCCTCGGCCGCCGCCCGAATCCCCTGTATCTCGTCACTTACGCGAGGCATCACGTCGGGAGCTCGCCAACCCAAGACGGTCATGTCCTGAACAAAGGCGGCCTCCTCGCGCTTGGCAAGGTCCTGCCAGGAGCTGCCGTCGCGCCGGGCCCGGGCGAAGAGCGGGTCGTCGACGTCGGTCACGTTCTGGACGTAGCGGACGGGGATCCCTTTCGATTCCACCCAGCGCACTAGCACATCGAAGACGCAGAAGGTGAAGGCGTGGCCCAGATGACCGGAGTCGTAGGGCGTAACGCCACAGACGTAAAGCTTCAGCTCCTTGCCGCCCGGCCCGTCGGAAAGCGGTAGGGGCAGATGCCGCCCGGTGAGGGTGTCCAGTACACGCATCCCTGCGGCCAATCCGCCTCCGATTATCGTCGGGCTTCGGCGGACGGGCTTGGGCGGGCTCTTCAGGAGGCCTGGCCGGTCATCTCCTCCTGCAGGGCGAAGATGTCGTCGAGGACCCGGTCAACCCGCCGCCCTTCAAGCCGGTGGCCGGCGACCAGGCCGCTCTCCCCGAGCAGCTCCCGGAGCTGAATGCCGAGCTGGGCGTCGACGCGTACCTGGCCGCGTTCCAGAGCCTCTTCCAGAACCACCAGGCAGCGATCGAGCAGGAGCAGCCGGTGGTGGCGATCGGCGGGCGTCACGTGCCCAGCACCATCACGATGCCGTTCTCGACCCTGACCGCGTACTTGTCGAGGGGCTTCAGCTCGGGGTAGGCGTCGCTCAACGGGGCGCCGTCCAACGCGAAGCTGGCGCCCGTGTGGCAGGGGCACTTGAGCGTCGAAGCCTGGGCCTGGAAGTCAAGCACGCAGGGCCAGTGCGAGCAGAGCGTGGAGACCGCCGTCACGGTCTCGCCGCGGCGCGTCAGCCAGGCGCTCACTTTGCCCGCCACGATGCGCACCGGCTCGCCCTCGCGGAGGTCAGCCAGGGCGGCGACCGGTACCCAGCGGACCGGCCCGGCCTTGACGACGCCGGCGGGCACCGGCGCCAGTGTCGGCGAGGGCCCCGGCTTCACACCCAGGCGGTCCAGACCCACCACTCCCAGCGCGCCGACCGCCAGGCCGGCCACGGCCGCCAGCGCGGTGCGGCGGTCGACACGGCGCGGCTCCTCGCCCGCGACCAGCGCCGCCAGGCGCCGGCGCAGCTCGGGCGACATCCGCGGATGGGCGTCCTGCCCGGCTGCCAGGATGGCGGCCGTCATAATCGCCTCCCGCTCCGCAGCGTCACGCGCCCGGATCCGGGGACTTCGGCCTCGCAGCAGGTCCTCGACGACGCGATTGACGCGCTCTTCCATGTCTTCAGGCATCGAACGGAATCCTCGCGGCCGCCCGCAGTGCCCGCAGCTGCATGACTTTGATGCTGCCCGGCGTCGCCCGCAATTCGGTAGCGACCTCCTTGATCGAGTACCCGCGGAGGAAACGCAACTCGAGCACACGGCGGTAGTTGTCGGGCAGGGCGGCGAGGATCCGGGTAGCGCGGGCGGCGGCGTCGGTGGACTCGGTCGCCGCCGGCGCGACCCCGGTTGCCGCGCCCATGCCCTCCAGTAGCTCCTCCTCCGCGAGGCCGAACTTGGCCGCCCAGAAAGAGGCCAGGACCGAACGCGCGGTCGCGAACAGGTAGGCGCGAATCGAGATCGCGCTGGCCCCCTGGCGCAGCCGCGGGATGGCCTTCATGGCCACCTGCTGGGTCAGGTCCTCGGCGTCGGGACGGTTGCCGACTCGGTTGAAAACGAAGGCGAACACCACGTCGAGCTCACCGAGCGCAGTCTCGACAGCATCCTTTGAGGGCGCGGCCGGCAGCTCGACGACGCGGTCTTCTTTTTCCAAGCTCAGGCCACCATCAGAGCTTCTACGCGCGCAGGTTACACACTGAACACGGCAGGTATGGACGAGCAGGACCTGAAGGAGCTGGTCGCCGCGGCCCGGATTGCCCGGCTGGCCACCGTCGACCCGTCCGGCCGGCCGCACCTGGTGCCGGTCTGCTTCGCGCTGGCCGACGAGGTCATCTATTCAGCCGTCGACCAGAAGCCCAAGGCGACAACGCGCCTGCGCCGCCTCGAAAACATCCGTTCCAACCCCGCTGTCGAGCTGCTCGTCGACCACTACGAGGAGGATTGGACACGCCTCTGGTGGGTGCGGGCACTCGGCCACGGCGCTGTCTTCGAAGAGGGTCCGGAGCGAGAACGGGGCTTGGCCGCCCTCCTCGAGAAGTACGCCCAGTACCGGGACCGGCAGCCCAACGGGGCGGTGATCGCTATCAGCGTCAGCCGCTGGCGCGGCTGGTCGGCCTCAGGCTGAGAGGACGCGGAGGATCAGGCTCGGGTCGGACACCCAGGGATAGCGCTGAGCCACCCGGCCGGAGCTGGTCTCGATCCGGACCAGGCCGCCAGCCCCCGGCAAAGTGGCGAAGAGTGAGCTGCCGCTCCGGCCGGCAGACGGCCACGGCGGTTCCCGGCTACCTCCGCGGGTAGCTTGACTTGCCCTCCCATTTCAAGGGGAGGGGTTGGGGGTGGGGCGGCCGCGGCTGGGCAGTTGCGGCAAGTGGAACGGACCCCTCCCTACCCTCCCCGCCAAGCGGGGAGGCGAGTTAAGGACCGGCCAAGCGGGGAGGCGAGTTAGGGACCCGCCAAGCGGAGAGGCGAGTTAAGGAAGCTTGTTAAGAAACCGCTGGCGCCTGGGCGTCCGCACCGGTGAGCTGCTGGACTGCTGCCAGCCAGCTCGGGTCACCCATGTGGGCACGGTAGAGCCAGTATTCGCTGCCCCAGAGCAGGATCACCGGGAAGCCCTGCTCGTGGAGGGCCGTGAAACGCCGGCCGATGTCCTGCGGGCCGGTGCTGCGGGCGTTCAGGTAGTCGTCGCGGTTGGCCTCCCACGGTTCGGCCTGCATCTCGGTCACCCAGGCGCGCTTGCCCTGGCCGGCCGCCGTCCGCCGCCAGCGGCCGATCACGTCGGCCCAGTCCGATCCCGCCCTGCTCGTCGCCGGCAGGCCGAGCCAGTTCTGGTAGCCGATGTCCGTATAGGTGTCCAGGCCGAGGATGTCACCCGGAGCCAGTGCGGAGAGGCTCTGCCGCTCGGCGCTGTCGGCGTCGAAGCCGAGCAGCGCGCGGAGGTCGAACCCGTTCCGGTTGGAGGCGGCGTCCATACCCATGTCGAAATGCCCGAAGGCGTTCACGATGACCGGCCTGTTGTCGAGCTGCTTCAAGGCGGCGACCTCCTGGAGCAGGAAGTCGCGGCCGATCCACCAGCGATGCGGGCCCGCGCGGTTGAAAGGCTCGTTTTCCACCTGCCAGGCAACCAGGGCTGGATTCAACCGGTAGCGGTCGACCATCTCACGAACGAAAGCCAGGGTGGCGTCGCGGAGCAGGACGTTCTTGGCGACGTCCTCGCCGTCGCCGATGCCCACCGGCTGGTAAGCGGGCGGGATGAAGAATTCCGGCCAGCCCAGTCCCTTCATGCCGACCGCCAGGACGACGGGCTGGCGCGCGCGATTCGCCTCCTGCATCATCCAGTCGAGCTGGTCGGTCGCGGAGAGGTCGGCCTGGTCCCAGTAGGTGGAGAGCCGGATGACCCGGAAATGCATCGCCTCCAGCTGCAGGAATGCCGCCTGGTAGTCGAGGCCGAGAGCCGCCGCCCTCAGCGGGCTGAAGCTGGTGCCTACCTCAACGGGGCCGGGCACGACGTGCGCTCGCGCATGAGCCGGCCGGAGCACCTGGCCGGGGATTGACAAAAAGGCGGCAATGACCAGCAGCAGGGCTGCTCGCCGAAAGATGCGGGCGGGCGGGTTCCGGGACTCCAAGCGACTCCTGACCGGGATGGACGTTATGGGTCAGGAGGAAGCCGCCTGACAACATTCCTGTAAAGATCCTATATACCGCCGATTGCGCTTCGACAACCACCCCTCCTATTGACTGCGCATTTGCTTTTAATGTGGTACTCTAACTATCAAGTTTTGGGCCGCGCCCACCTGTCGAACGTACCAACAATCTAAAGAGGTTCAAATCGGGGTCATGGCTGTCAGGCAAGAGTTTCTGATCGGTATCCTCCGGGAGGCGGCGAGGCCCGGCGCGCTGAGCCGGGAAGAGCGCCTGCAGCGGCTTCAGCGGCGCCGGCGGGCCGCCCAGGTCATGTCGGCGGCGGAAGGTTTCGCCTGGCTGGCGGGCTCGGCCATCGTCCTCTTCCTCGCCGTCTTCGGCCTCTTCGGCCTCCGTTACTAGGCTGCTCGCAACCGATCCGCTCGAGGCAGCTCGTATTTTTCTTGCATGGTGATCAAGCGCGGGCAGCACATGTCAGGCGAGCGGCGTCCGCCCCAGGGCAACTTCACCGGAGAAGCCGAACAGCGCCCTCTCCATGAGCAGCCTGACGCGGTCGGCGTCCGGGTCAGCTTCGTGCGCTTCCAGCCCGGCGCCCGCACCCACTGGCACAGCCACTCTGGCGGCCAGGTCCTGCACGTCGTGGAGGGCGACGGGCTGACCCAGAGCGAAGGTGGTCAGATCGAGCAGCTCGCGGCCGGGGACACGGCCGTGACGGTTCCCGGCATCCGCCACTGGCACGGCGCCGCTTCGAGCGGGCCGATGGCTCACCTGGCGGTCACGATCGGCGACCTCAGCTGGTTTGACGACGCGCTGCCGGAGGTTCCGTGACCGCCTTCGGCCGGCTCAGCGGCAAGCGTTCGAATTCCTCAGCGGGCACCGGGCGCGAGTAGAGGAAGCCCTGGGCGTAGAGGTGCGGCCGCCGCCGGAGGCGGGTCAGCTGCCAGTCCTTTTCGACACCCTCGACCACAACGTCGAGCCCGAGCTCAGCGCCCAGCCTGACCATTCCGCGAACTAGAGACAGGTCCTCCGAGTCGCCGCGCTGGTGGTGGAGGAAAGACCTGTCGATCTTGAGCTGGTGCACGGGGTACCGGCGCAGATAGGCAAGCGACGAGTAGCCGCTCCCGAAGTCGTCGATGGCCAGCCTGACTCCAGTTTCGGCCAGGCGCGCTAATCGATCTATGGACTGCTGGAGGTTTGGCAAGACGCCGGCCTCGGTCGTCTCCAGCACCAGGCAGGCCGGCGGCAAGCCCGTCTCGGCCAGGGCGGCCGCGACCTCCTCCACCAGGTCGGCGCTCTGCACCTCGCGCTGGGAGATGTTCACCGCGATCCAGTCCGGCGCCTCGTCCGGTCGCTCGGTTTGCCACTGGACCAGCTGCCGGCAGGCGGTCCGCAAAACCCAGCGGCCGATGTCGAGGATCAGGCCGCTCTGCTCCGCCGCGAACAGGAAGTCGGCGGGCACCAGCGTCCCCCGCGTCGGATGGCGCCAGCGCACCAGCGCCTCGACCCCGGCGTAGCGGCCGGACTCGACGTGGACGATGGGCTGGTAATGGAGCGCCAGCTCTTCGCGGTCGAGGGCGCGGCGGAGGTCGCCGTCGAGCCGAACCCGCTGCGCGACGGTCTCCCCCATCGCCGGCTGGAACACCTCGAAGCGGCCTTTGCCGCTGCCCTTGGCCGTGTACATGGCGACGTCGGCCTGACGCAGCAGGTTGTCCCCGCTGATCTCGGAGTCGCCGCTCAATGCCACGCCCACGCTGGCCCCGACGTGCACCCGGCTGCCGCCGACGGCGAACGGCTCGGCCAGAATGGCCAGGATGCGCTGCGCCACGCTCGAGGCGTCGTCCAGGCTGGGGTTGCCCTCCAGCAGAACGGCGAACTCGTCGCCACCCAGGCGGGCGGCCGTGTCCCCGGTGCGAAGGCAGGAGTTGATGCGCAGCGCCACCTCGGCCAGCAGCTTGTCACCGGCGGCGTGGCCGAGGCTGTCGTTGACCAGCTTGAAGTCGTCCAGGTCCACATAGAGGACGGCAGCCCGGTCGCCGCGCCGGCTGGCACGCGCCAGCGCCTGAGCGACACGGTCGTGGAAGAGCTGACGGTTGGCAAGGCCGGTGAGCGGGTCGTGGAAGGCCTGGTGCCGGAGGGCCTCCTCGAGCGTCTTGCGGTCGGTGATGTCCCTGGCGTTGAGGACGACGCCTGTCTTCTCGCCGCCCTCGAGAAGGTCGCCCGGCGTCATCTCGACAAAGCGCCAGGAGCCGTCGCGCCGCCGCATCCGGCACTGGATGGCGGCCCGGGACGTGGTCTCCCGGTCACCGCCGAGGCAGCGCATGAGAACATCGGCTGCCTCGGTCTGATCGAGGAGCGCGACCAGGCCAGATCCAAGCAGCCGCTCGGGGTCGTAACCCAGGATCCGCTCCAGCGCGGGGCTGGCGTAGGTGATGACGCCCGACAGGTCGAGCACCATGATCAGGTCGGAAGAGTTCTGGACCAGCGAGCGGAACCTCTCCTCGCTCCGCTTCAGGCGCTCCGACATCTCCGTCCGCTCGAGCGCCAGCGCAACCTCCGCACTGAGCGCCAGCAGCGACTCCTTGACTCCGGTGGGCACCGAGATGGCGGCCGCGACGGCGAGGGTGCCGCGCACGTTCTCGCCGGCCTTGATCGGCACGATGTTGAGATCAGCCAGGTCCGGGCCCAGGCCGATCGCGCGCCGGACGGCGTTGGGATCGACGGGATTGATCTCCAGGTGCTCGTGGCCGATGATCGCCTCCCGCGCCCGCAGCGGCAGGTCGGCGAGCTTGATCCGCCGGCCCACGACGTCGCCCTCGTAGGCGCCGACCGCAGCCACGACCGTCTGCTCCGAAGCGCTGCCGAGGGTCATCCAGGCGTAAGGCTTCTCCATCTCCCAGGTGACGCCTTCCAGGGCTTCGCGAACGGCCTGGTAGACCTGGACGCGGTCGTCAGCCGCCACCAGCGCGGTCCCGGCGCGGCTCAAGGCGCCCTGCCGGTGAACGGCCAGGTCCTGGCCGCTCAACGTGGTCGAGATCAGGTGCAGGAGCCCGGCGATGACAGGCATGGCAACCACGTGGTCGGCGTAGGCCGCCGAGACGAGGACGGCCAGGTTCCAGTGGGAGACCGCTTCGACCGCGGCCAGGAAGGCCCCGAGGTAGACGCCGGTGGCGATCGCCACCCGGGTCCGCGTTCCGTAGAGCGAGCGCAGGAGCAGACCAGCGTAAAAGACCCCGATGACCCCCTGGACTTCGCCGGCGCCCAGCACGAGCAGGAGGAGGACCAGTCCGATCAGGAGGTCGAAGAGGAGCGGGAAGTGGCCGCTCCGGTAACCGCGGACCCAGAGACCGCCGGCGAACAGCAGCGCGCCGGCGCCGAGCGCCTGCAGGGGCGGCGGGCCGCTTCCCGTCAGGGCGAGGATCAGGATCGCTGTGATGACGTTGAAGAGCGCCAGCACGAGGAAGAGCCAGCGCACCCGTCCGAGCAGGCTGTGTGGCGGCAGCAGGCTGCGAAGCTGCTCGAGCATTCGCGGCATTATCCCCGCCCGAGAGGCGGCCAGACGGCCGGGGACCTAAAGAGAAAGATCTGGAGAACCGGCGACGTCTGCGTGAGAAGCGGTGAAGGGGCGATGGGGCCAGGTCTTGCGTCGAAAAACGACGTTATGCATAACGATGCAGCGTCAGAGCATTTTTATGCAGCCCAAACGGCCCTTGCGTGCAGCTTGCGGGGCCTCAACGGACGAACTGTGGGGAACGTGCGGAATCAAGGTCGGAATTACGCGCGTTTGCCGACAAGTGTGAGTGAATACTTATGCAGAATATCAAACTGAAGATTCCCACGTCGTGAGTTCAGGTGCCTGGTTCGTCTCCCGAGCTGATCCAGCGCCCGCCGCCACCGGAGGTGACCAGGTCCTCCGCCGCCTGGGGCCCCCAGGAACCCTTCGAGTAGGTCTCGGGGTGGCCTTCCGACTCCCAGGACTGGATCAGCGGATCAACTATCTCCCAGGAGCGCTCGATCTCCTTGCCGCCAGGAAACGCGGTATGGCCTCCCGCCATGATCTCGCTGAGCACGTTCTCATACGCGTCCGGGAGGGGCGCCCGGGCGAGCCGCTTGTACTCCAGCGTCATGCCGGCCGGCACCATCTCGAACCGCGGTCCCGGGCGCTTGGCGCCGATCCGGAGCGTGATCCCCTCGTTTGGCTGGAAGCGCATCACCAGCAAGGTCGGGATCGGCCGCTGGAGGTGGCCGCCGACTTTCAGGTGCGGCGCGTCACGCCAACGGATCACGACCTCGGTCAACTGCCGGCGGAGCGCCTTGCCTGTCCGGATGAAGATGGGCACCCCGTCCCAGCGCCAGTTGTGGATCGAGAGCCGCGCGGCCGCGTACGTCTCCCGCCGGGAGTCGTCGTCGACGCCGTGCTCCTGCAGGTAGCCCTCGTACTGCCCGCGCACTGCCTGCTCGGCCCGGATCGGGTCGACCGACCGCAGCAGCTCGTGCTTGGCGCGGCGGATGTCGACGGGGTCGAAGGTGGCGGGCGGCTCCATCGAGACCAGCGCCAGCACCTGCAGCACATGGTTCTGGACCATGTCCCGGACCGCCCCGATCCGGTCGTAGTAGCCCGCGCGCTGCTCGATCCCGATCTCCTCCGCGGCAGTGATCTGGATGGACTGGACGGCCGAGCGGTTCCAGACCGGCTCGAAGATGGAATTGCTGAAGCGGAAGGCGAGCACGTTCTGCACCGTGTCCTTCGCGAGGTAGTGGTCGATCCGGTAGACCTGGTCCTCGTTGAACAGCTCGGCCAGCTGGGCGTTGAGCCGGCGCGCCGAATCGGCGTCCTGGCCGAGCGGCTTCTCCATAACGACCCGGTGGTCGCGACCGTCCTTGCCCGAGAGCCCCGACGCGGTCAGTCCCTGCAGGATCGACGAGAACGTCTGGGGCGGCGTCGCGAGATAAAAGATCACCGACCTGTCGTCCGCCAGCTCCTCCTTGAGCCGGCCGTACGTCTCGGGAACCGCGTAGTCGAGCTGCACCCAGTCGGCGGTCGCGGCCAGGGCCTCACTGCCGCTGGTCTCGGCCACCACCTTGCGGAAAGCCTCCTCCTGGATGTCGGAACGACCGGCGCCGATCACGCGGAGCTCGCCATCGTCGAGCCCCCGCAGCGCGGGCAGGATCTTGCGGCGGGCGAGGTCGCCCGACGCGCCGAAGATGACAAGGTCGGTCCTACCCGGCACGAAACGGGACTCTAAACTTCTGCGGGCTCGACGTGGAAGCGGAAGCCGTCCCGCCCCTTCTCCTTGACGCGGTACATCGCCTGGTCGGAGATCTTGAGCAGCAGGTCGCTGGTGTCGCCGTCATCGGGAAAGACGCCGACGCCGATGCTGAGCGAGACCTGGACCGCGACGGCGCCCACCTTGAACGGCTCCTGGAAGGAATCGCGAATGGTCCGGGCGACGGTGACCGAATCGGCGACCCGAGTCAGCCGCGGCAGCAGCACCGTGAACTCGTCGCCCCCGACGCGGGCGACGGTGTCCTCTTCGCGAACGCAGTCCCGCAGACGCTTGGCGACCTGCTGGAGCAGGCTGTTGCCGGCCTGGTGGCCGTGGCTGTCGTTGACCGACTTGAAGCGGTCGAGGTCCACGAACATGAGGGCCAGCCGGTGCTGGTGGCGGCGAGCGCTGGCGACGGCGGCTTCCAGCCGGTCTTCGAAGAGGAGCCGGTTGGGCAAGCCGGTCAGCGGGTCGTGGTAGGCCTGGTGACGCACGCGCTCTTCGCTCCGTTTCAGGTCCCGTACCAAGCGGACGTTCTTCAAAGCCGCGGCAGCCTGCTCGGCCACCGCGTTCAGGCGTTCGCGGGCGGCCTCGTCGACCCGGATCGGCTGCTCGGCGGTGCTGTCGACCGAGATCAGGCCGACGAACGTACCCTCCTCGACGATCGGGACCAGGAAGGCGCCGGCGGACCCGCCCGCGGCGAACATGGCCCGCACGAAAGGATCCTCAGTCTCGGCGCTGTAGAAGCGCGGCTGCGGCTCGGCGACCAACCGCTCCAGCTCCGGCGTGTGCTCGGGCTTGATCTCGAGGCCGACGAAGATCTCAGCGACTTCCTTCCCGTAACCGTTGACGGCCTGGCCGCGCAGCAGCCCGGCCTTGGGGTCCCAGAACCAGACCGAGGCGCGCTCGACTCCCGCGATCCCGGGCACAGCTTCGGCCAGCCGCTCGGCGACCTCCTTAGGCTTGGTCACGCGGGCCAGCGAGCGGGCGAGGTCGAGCATGGCGCGCGCCGTGGCGACGTCTTCGTGCGTGGCGTGCTCGCTGATCGCGGTCTGGAGTGAGGCGGCCGCGGCGCGCAGTACCGCCATCTGCTCCTCGAGCTCGGCGATCCGGCGCCGAGTGCCCCGGCCGGGCCACCGCGGGTGGTCCTGGATGCCGCGCGCCAAAGAGTCGACCCCAGCCAGGATGGCACCGGCACCCGACCCGTCTCTCATTTCATCCCCCAGCACCCCGGTCCTTCCGACCGGTGGGGGGAGACTGTAGCAGGTGGCGAAAGGTAAAAACTGTAATCAGGAGGTAGCAGATGGCTCCTAGACGCGTGGTGATCGTGGGCGGAGGCGGCGCCGGTGACGCCGCGGCGTTCAGTCTCCGCAAGAAGGGGTTCGACGGCGAGGTGCTGATCTTGAGCGCCGACACCGACCGCCCTTACGACCGTCCTTACCTTTCCAAAGAGTTCTTGCGAGGAGAGATCGAGGAGGCCAAGGTCTACCTCCACGACGACGGCGAATACTCGGAGAACCGGATCGAGCTGCGGCTGCAGCAGCGCGTGACAGGCGGGTCGCTCGCGGAGGGACGGCTCCAATTGGCCAGCGGGCCTGACGTCTCCTTCGACACGCTCATCCTTGCTACGGGTGGAACGCCGCGCCGGCTCCCCGACGCCCCGCGCACCAGCCATGTCTTCACGCTCCGTTCCCTGCGCGACTGCCAGGCACTACGCGCCGGGATCCAGGCCAGCTCGCGCGTGCTCGTCGTCGGCGCGGGCTTCATAGGCGCCGAAGCCGGCGCCTCGGCGCGAACCCTCGGCAAAGACGTCCTGCTGGTGGAGGCGGCGCCGGTTCCGCTTGCCGGCGCCTTGGGCGAGGACGTCGGCAAGGTGTATGCCGGCATCCACAGCTCCAAGGGCGTGGACGTGAAGACCGGCACCAAGGTCAAGGAGTGGCACCTGAGCGGCGAGCGGCTGGTCGGCGTGACTCTGAGCGACGGGAGCCGCCAGGAGACCGACCTCGCCCTGCTGGGCGTCGGCATCGATCCGAACATCGAGCTGGCCGCGGCCCTGGGCCTGCCCATCGAAGCCGGCGGCGTCGCCGTCGACCCCGGGCTCAAGACCGCCGACGGCGTCTACTGCGCCGGGGACATCGCCGTACACCAGCACCCGGTCCTGGGCCGCGCCATCCGCGTCGAGCACTGGGAAGTGGCCAAGGGACAGGGCCGGGGTGTGGCCACTTCGATCGCGCGCGAGCCGACGCCTTACTCGACGCTGCCTTATTTCTGGTCCGACCAGTACGACGTCAGCCTCGAGTACCGGGGCCAGGCGTCGGGCTCGGCCCAGCTCGTCTGGCGGGGCGACCGGGAAGCACTCAAGTTCTCGGTCTTCTATCTCAACGGTGGGCTGGTGGACGCCGTCCTCTCGGTCAACGACGGCAAGACGAACGAGGCGGCGGCCGCCCTGATCCAGGCCCGGCGCCGGGTCGACCCGGCGGCCCTCGAGGATCTGTCGGTCGACCTCGCGCAGCTGGCGGGCGCCCCGGCGTCGTGAGCTGCGAAGTAGGCGCGGGCGCAAACTAATATGTGATAGCGTCATTATCATGCCAGGTAAGAAGCACGGTCCCGGAGTGAAAAACCCCGACACCTACGAGGCGCTGCGTGACAAGGGCATGCCGAAGTCCCGTGCGGCCCGCATCAGCAACGCTCAGGCCAAGAAGCAGAAGTCCAAGAAGAGCTAGCCGCGCTCAGGGCGAGGGTGGCAGGAACGGCTTCCGCGTGAAGTCGAAACAGTCCGCCATCCCATAGAGGCTGTCCTGGCCCGCCGCCGGGAGGGCGCCGGCGGCGATCTGGTCGCGGAGTAGCTGCTGGATGTCGGAGTCGGAAACGCCCTGGGCAGGTTCGGGGCTCGTCAGCGTCAGGGTCCCGACCCGGGACCCCTGCCCGATAGTCTGGCCCGACACGGAATATTCAGCCAGCTGGTCGATGAGCGGGCTTGTCAGCACGAAGTCGAAGAACGCGTTCAGCTCCTGCGCCTGGGCCGCCTCGGCCTGCCGCCAAGCGCTGCCCCAGAAGATCGTGAAGACCTGGACGGCGGTCAGGAGCGGCCCGTTCCTATAGGTGAGGGCCGGCGCCTTTGCCGGCGACGCCGCCAGCCCCGGCCGAAGCGGAACGATCCGGATGGCCTCCCCGCCGCCTCCCGGCAGGTTGGCAGCCAACTGGCTTACCCGGCCTTGTCCAGGTAGTCCAGGAGCCGCGAGGAACGGCCGGACTCGCGCAGCTTGCGCAGGGCGGTGGCCTCGATCTGTCGCACGCGCTCGCGGCTGACGCCCATCCGGCGGCTGACCTCCTCCAGGGTCCGCTGGTGGCCGTCCAGGAGGCCGAAGCGAAGCTGCAGGACGCGCCTCTCGCGTGGCGTGAGGGTATCGAGCACCTGTTCGACCTGGTCGCGCAGCATCGTCGTGGCAGCCGCGTCGGCCGGCGAGACGGCGTCCTTGTCCTCCACGAAGTCGCCCAGCGCGGAGTCCTCCTCCTCGCCGATCGGCGTCTCCAGCGAAACGGGATCCTGAGAGATCCGGAACATGTCCCGCACCTGATCCGGCCGGAGCCCCATCTCAGCGGCGATCTCGTCTTCGGAGGGCTCTCGACCCAGCTCCTGCTGGAGGCGGCGGGAAACCTTGATCAGCTTGTTGATGGACTCCACCATGTGGACCGGAATGCGGATGGTCCGCGCCTGGTCCGCGATGGCCCTGGTGATGGCCTGCCGGATCCACCAGGTGGCGTAGGTCGAGAACTTGAAGCCGCGCCGGTGGTCGAACTTCTCGACCGCCCGGATCAGGCCGGTGTTCCCCTCCTGGATCAGGTCCAGGAACGGCATGCCCCGTCCGATGTACTTCTTGGCGATGGAGACGACCAGCCGCAGGTTGGCTTCGATCATGTGGCTCTTGGCGTCGAAGTTGCCCTTTTCGATGAGCTTGGCCAGATCGACCTCCTGGGCGGCGGTCAGCAGGTTGACCCGGCCGATCTCCTTCAGGTACATCCGGACGGGGTCGTCGAGAGCCGCGACCTGGGCCGCCTCGACCTCCGCCAGGAACTCGTCGTCGATCTCCGCGACCTCGTCCTGCTCCTCGTCGTCGGTGACCTCGATGGCCATCTCGCGGAAGGCACGCAAAACCCGCAGGAGACCCTCGGGGTCATCCTGCAGCGAGGGGAAGGCCTCGAGCAGCTCCTCCGGCTTGAGCACACCGTGCTCTTTGCCCTTGAGGATGAGCGCCTCCGCCTGCTGGATCAGCTCTTCTTCAACCGTCGGGGTGGGCACGCGGTCTGGCACTGTCGCGGCTTTTTTTACCCGCCGGCTGGCTTTTTGAAGCTTCACGGGGCGTTGCCCTCTAGGGTAGCGCGCCGGGATTACCGGGCGCTATCACTTTTCTTGATACGGGCTATTCGGCGGGGGCTGTCACCAGGGCGACTTCGTCCGAGAAATGGCAGGCCGCGACGTGGTCGGGCTCCTTCACCTCGAGCGGAGGTTCGCTGTCGACGCAGATCCCGGGCACCCTGGCGATCGGACAGCGGGTGTGGAACCGGCAGCCGGAAGGCGGGTTGATCGGCGACGGGATCTCGCCGCTCAGCTCGACCAGGCGCCGGTTCTGCTGAATCTTCGGGTCAGGAACCGGAATCGCCGATAGCAGCGCTTTCGTGTAGGGGTGCTTGGGGCTCTCGTAAATATCGGCGCCGTCGGCGATCTCCACGATCTTGCCCAGGTACATGACCATGACCCGGTCGCTGATGTGGCGCACGACCGAGAGGTCGTGGGCGATGAAGAGATAGGTCAGCTCGAACTCACGCTGGAGGTCTTCCAGGAGGTTGATGACCTGGGCCTGGATGGAAACGTCGAGAGCGGAGATCGGCTCGTCGCAGACGATCAGCTTTGGGTTCAAGGCCAGCGCCCGGGCGATGCCGATGCGCTGGCGCTGGCCACCGCTGAACTCGTGCGGGTAGCGATTGTTGAAGTACGGATTGAGACCGACGACCCGGAGCAGTTCCTGGATCCGCGTGGTGCGCGCCCGGCCCCGCACGATGCCGTAGTTGTCGAGCGGCTCGGCGATGATGTCGCCGACGGTCATCCGGGGGTCGAGCGAGCCGAAGGGGTCCTGGAAGATCATCTGCAGCTGGCGGCGCTGCTGACGCAGCTTCTCGCCGCGCAGCTTGGTCAGCTCGACGTCGTCGAAACTGACGCTGCCGGAGGTAGCCGGAATCAGCTGCGTGATCAACCGGCCGAGCGTCGATTTGCCGCAGCCCGACTCGCCCACCAAGCCCAGCGTTTCGCCCTCGCGGATGTCGAAGCTGACACCATCGACAGCCTTGACCGAGGTACCCAGGCCCGCGCCGAAGTGTTTCACCAGGTTCTCGACCCGGACGAGCGGCGCGGCCGAGGATCCTGCAGGCTCCAGCCGGCGGGCTGGCTCAGCCACCTTTACCTGCCGCATGGACCCCCGACGCGGCGCCCGGGCTGACGTCGACCAGGTCGCGAGCTCCCATTTCGGCATAGGCCCGCTTCATCGTCACCCAGCAGGCCGCGCGCTGCTCCGGCCCGACGTCCTCCAGGACGGGGTCGTCGGTGAAGCACCTTTCGACGCGGAAAGGACAGCGAGGGTGGAAGCGACAGCCGTGGGGCGGCTTGATGAGGTCGGGCGGCAGCCCCTCGATCGACTTCAGGCGATCATGCCGTGACGCGTCGATGCGCGGGATCGAGCGCAGCAGAGCCCAGGTGTACGGATGCTGCGGATTATCGAAAATGCGCTCGACGGGTCCCTCCTCGACGATCCGCCCCGCGTACATGACGATGACGCGCGTACAGAGACCGGCAACCACGCCGAGGTTGTGCGTGATCATCACGATCGAGGTGTCGATCTCGCGGTTGAGGTCGGCCAGCAGCTCCAGGATCTGCGCCTGCACGGTTACATCCAGGGCCGTCGTTGGCTCGTCGGCGATCAGGAGCGAGGGCGTGTTCGAAAGGCCCATCGCGATCATGGCGCGCTGGCGCATACCGCCGCTCATCTGGTGCGGGAAGTCCTTGACGCGCCGCTCCGCGGCCGGGATCCGCACCTGCTTCAAGAGATCGATGGTCCTCTGAGGCGCCCGCTCCTTTGGCACCTTGTCGTGGACGAGCATCGCCTCCTCGACCTGATAGCCGGTTTGGAGCACCGGGTTGAGCGAGCTCTGAGGGTCCTGGAAGATCATCGCGATGTCCCGACCCCGGATCTCGCGCATCTCCTCGGGCGTTTTCTTCAACAGGTCCTGGTCCCGGAACCGGACCACGCCTTTCGTGATGCGGCCCGGCTCCGGGACGAGACGCATGATCGAGAGCGCGGTCATCGACTTGCCGCAGCCAGACTCGCCGACGATTCCGAGCGTTTCGCCTGGAAAGAGGTCGAAGCTGACGCCGTCGACGGCCTGAACCACGCCGTCGTCGGTGAAGAACTGCGTGTGCAGGTCGCGGACCGACAGGATGGGTGCGGCCACTTCAGCTAGCGCTTTTGCCGCGGGTCGAGGGCGTCGCGGAGGCCGTCGCCGAGGAAGTTGAAAGCCATCAAAGTGAGCGAGAGTGCGAGGGCCGGCACGAGGACGATGTGCGGCGAGATCCTGATCGCGGCGATGCCCTCGGCGGCCATCGAGCCCCAGGATGGCGTCGGTGGCTGGATGCCCACTCCCAGGAAACTCAGGAAGGCTTCAAAGAGAATCGCTGCCGGAACGCCGAAGGTGGCCTGGACGATGATCGGCCCTAGTGCGTTGGGCAGGATGTGGCGGAAGAGGATCTTGGCCGGCTTCGCGCCACTCGCCCGGGCCGCCTCGACGAATTCCCTTTCGCGCAGGCTCAGGGTCTGGCCGCGTACCAGGCGCGCCATGTCCATCCAGCGAGTGACGACAATCGCGATGATGATGTTGGTGAGGCTCGGGCCGAGCAGGAAAACCATGATCAACGCCACCAGTAGGTCGGGGATCCCGTAGAAGACATTGATGAAGAAGGTGACGGCCGAGTCGATCCAGCCCCTGAAGTAGCCGGCCGCCAACCCGATCGGGGCCCCGACCGCCAGCACCAGCAGCTGCGTGCCCACGCCGACGATGAGCGAGATCTGGGCTCCGACCATGATCCGGCTCAAGATGTCGCGACCGAGAGTATCGGCGCCGAAGGGATGGCCTGGGCTTGGACCCGAGTAGGGCGGGGCGATCCCCACCGCTGACATGCGGGACGGCGTATAGACGATGGCGACGAGTGCCATTAGGACCACCAGCAAGAGGTAGATGCTGCCCACCAGCGCCAGTCGGTTGCGACGCAGCCGCCGCCAGGCGTCGGCCCAGAGGCTTGATTGCTCCCGGGCTTCCGTGCCAAGCAGCTCTGGGGTTACGGCCGGCGCTGCGGTTGCCATCAGTCCATCAGTCCATCTAGTACCTGATCCGCGGGTCGATGACCGTGTAGAGCAGATCCACACCCAGGTTGGCGACGCCGATCATGGCTGCGTACATCGTGAAGACACCGATCACGATGTTGTAGTCACGGTTCAGGATGCTCTGGGCGAACTCCTTGCCCAGGCCGGGAATCCCAAAGATGTTCTCGATCACCACGCCGCCCGTGATGATGCCGATCACCAGCGGGCCGAGGATGGTGATCACCGGGATGAGGGCGTTGCGGAGCGCGTGGCGAATCACCACCAGCAGCTCGGTGACGCCCTTGGCACGGGCGGTCCGGATGTACTCCTGGCGGATCACCTCGAGCATGCTGGCCCGCGTCAGGCGGGCGACGATGCTCGCGTAGGGGAAGCCAAGCGCGAAGGCGGGGAGCCAGATCTCGCCGATGTTTCCGTAGGTTCCCGTCCAACCGATCGCGAAGTAGTAGGCGCCCTGCGTGAGGTTCGCCATCCAGACGGCGAAAACGAGCAAC
>Ga0209805_1000503_pt1 | contig 23692 bp, 19 predicted proteins | sample GraSoiAngelo_148_FD_185905 | JGI IMG/M metagenome (GOLD analysis project Ga0209805, IMG submission 185905) | Grasslands soil microbial communities from the Angelo Coastal Reserve, California, USA - 14_1009_09_20cm (SPAdes) (version 2) | ecosystem: Environmental > Terrestrial > Soil > Grasslands ...
AACGCCCGACTGGATGTCCTGGTTGACCTTGATGTCCCAGTAGTCGAGCGAGACCTTCGTGTTCTCGAGCGGCGAGAAGATCAACCCGAACGTGTAATTGGTGGACTTCTCCGGCTGCAGCTTCGGCGAGGAGACCTGCAGACCCACGAGCCCGAGGTTGCACTGGCTGGGAAAGTTGCCCACCGCGTTGGGGTTCGCCGGGTTTGGACACAGCACGTTGTCGTTGAAGGGCGCTCCGCCGAACAGCGCCGCCGACTTACCGGATTCCGCCGGGTTCGGCGCCCGGAAGCCCTTGCCGTAAGTGCCGCGCAGAGTCAGCATCCTGAAGGGCGTGTACTTGAGACCGAACTTCGGCGTGGTCGAGCCGCCGTACTGGTTGTAGTGATCGTAGCGCACCGCGCCGTCGAGCTCGAGGCCCTTCCAAGCCGGCGCCACGAGCTCGAGATAGGCGTTGTCATTGGTCTGACCGCCGACCGCATAAGCCCCGTTACCGAACTGCAGGCCACCGGCGATCCCCGGTGCGGAGGGAGAGTTCTTATACAAATGGTAAAAGCCGACGCCGATGGCCATGGACAGCGGGCCGCCGGGCAGCTGCGCGAGCTGGCGCGCGGCGTGCACGTCTGCGATCTGCATGGTGTTGGTATCCTTGGTCTCCATCTCGGGCGCGACCGCCGCTGCGAGGGCGGCGGGGCTCGCGGTCGCAAAGTTGAATCCGCTGTTCGCGGCAGCCCGCAGCGCTGACGGACTGATACTGCCGAAGAACTTCTGCGCCAGCGCCGAGTACATGAGGCCGGCCGAGCCATCGATGTCGAAGCCCGCCGCCATACCCCTGATGTCGCCAAAGAGCCGGTACGTGTTGGCGACGAACTGTGTTTGCGCCATTCCCAGCTGCGGGAAGTCCGCCACCAGCGGCGCCGGCGCATTGAACGGGTTGTTCGGTGCGCCGACGGGCAGCAGGATCGGCGGCGTGGTCACGCTGGTGGGATTGACGCCTGGTGCGTACGAAACAATCGTGGTGGGGTTGAGCCCGTCGAGGAACGGGTAGGAATTATTGTTGAGAGAGCCAACCTGCTCGGATTCGCTACGGAACAGCGAGGCCGTCACGATCCCCTGCCACTCCCCGCCGAGGTCCCTGGTGAAGCGCCCGAGTGCGTTCAGATTCCCGGTCTGCGGCTGAACCTGGAAGGGGGGCGAGTAGATGCACTGGCCCGCCTGATAGGCGGCATAACTGGCGCAGACGCCCGGGTTGAGAAAGTGCGTCGTGGCGTCGAGCACGCCGGTCGCGGGATTGAGGACGTAGCCGCCGAGGATCTGAGGAAACAGTGCGGTGGCCGGCGAGCTGTTTGGAGAGCCGTAGCGGGTGTCGAAACCGCCGTAGGGCAGAAAGTTCTCATTGGTCCAGAAGCCGCTGCGATCAGACAGCAGGATCCGGTCCTGGTGGCGGTATTCGAGCGCGAGGTACGCGTTGTAGCCGTCCGAGGCAAGATCACCGATACCCCCGAGCGCGCCCAGATGCTCGGTCACGCCGCCCGTATGGCCGGGAGCGCCTCCCTCCGCGGACACGTTGAAGCCGGTGAACGACTTCTTGAGCACTACATTGACCACGCCCGCGACTGCATCCGAGCCGTAGGCGGCCGAGGCGCCGTCCTTCAGCACGTCGACCCGGTCGATGACACTGAAGGGGATCTGACTGACGTCGACAAAGTTGCGCTGGCCGTCATCGGACAGCGGATAGGGAATCATGCGCGAGCCGTCGATGAGCGTCAGCGTGCCGCCCACGGTGAGGCCGCGCAGGGCGACGCCCGCGCCGCCGCCCGCGAACGCGAGGCCGAACGACTGCGAAAGAGTGCCCTGTCCGTTCGCGGCTATATTGCGCAGCACTTCGGAAACGCTGGTGTAACCGGACTGCTGCAAATCCTCGGCCGTCACGACCTGTACCGGACTCGGTGTGTCGAAGTCGGTTCGCTTGATCATGGAGCCGGTGACCACCACGGTCTCGATGTTTCCACCCGCCGGGTTACCGGGCTGCTCCTGCGCATGCACGGCGACCGCGCCACTGGCGGCTATCATCGCGCTCACCGCCAGCAGGCCCCTGATCGCGTGCGCGATTTCGTATGGAGTCATGTGGTTCTCCCGCGACGGCTATGGCCGTTTCGTTATTTGCCCAGTCCCTGGTACCCGCAGAGCGGTGTCAAATGCGACCAGACGCTCTGGAATTGGGATGAATGGACGTTGGATATTAGCCAAGCATGCGATTCCGCGCGACCCTGAGCTCGGTCCCGACCGATCTGGCTCTTCGATTGTTGCCACACAGCAACACTGCGGAACGGCGTCATGAATACACCATCGGCTCCTACCGAGGACGCCCTCGATCACGCATCCTGTATCGCATGAAGGCGGCCGGGCTGTGCGTGTTGATGCTTGCGGGGCTTGGGGCCGGTTCCGCGCAGTTCGCGGCGGGCGGGCGCTGGATCACGAGCGCGGCGATTGTGTCCGGATCGCGCACCCCTGCCGTCTGTAGCGCGCCGCCGGCCGGGCATGCGAAGCCGAGCTCCTTCGCCCCGCACCCTCGCTCGCATACCCGTGCTTACGGCGCGCCGATCTCGCGCCCGATCGCCTCGAAGCACGCGAAGCACAAGCGCACTGCGAATCCGCCGGCCTCCAGATAGCGGGTGGAGGATCCGGTCGAGGCGGGCGGGCGCGCCGCCCTGCTGCGCGCTTACTTACTGCGCGGGTTTCTTCCAGGTGACCGTATCGCCGGGGCGCAGGCCGAGCTTCGCGGCCTCACCGCCCTTCAGTTCCAGCACCGCGCTCACCGGCGTATCGGAGCTGAGCAACGCCTCCGACATGGGGTGCGCGCGCTCGATGATCTTCGCCACGCGGCCATGCGCGTCGATGAAGAGTATGTCCAGCTCGATGTAGGTGTTCCTCATCCACATGGTTTCCACGCGTGGAGCGGTGAGCGGGAACACCATCCCCAGGGTCTCGGGCAGGTCGCTGACGAACATCAGACCCTGCTGGGCCCGCTCCTGAGTGTCGGCGACCCACACCTCGAACGCGTACTTGCGGGCCGCGTGGTGCCCATCAAGGTGGGTGACCTGCAGCGCGGTGCGCGGAAACGTCGACAGCTCGAGCGGCGCACGCGACTCCTGCGCCACCGCGGGCCCGGCGCCCCCGGCCGCGAACGCCAGCAACGCGCCGAGCATCAGAGCGTCCATGCCCGGCACCGGATGCTCAGGACGGTTTGCGCGCGACATGTCTTTGCCGCCTTCTAGGTTTCGGGCTGGGTCGGCCGCTCGCGCGGCTCGTCCGTGAACACGGCGCTGCCGGCGAAATCGAAGCGGCTGACCAGAATGCGCGCATCGCTGTTGAGCGTGCTGGCCGGTGAGGTGCAAAAGCCGCGGGCGACGATGCGCCAGGAGCGCAGCGGTCCGCCGAGTGCCCCGAGCCGCTCCTGTCTGAGCTCGTCCACGGTGCAGTGATCCTCGCCGCGCGTGGCGAACACCCGCTCCTCGCCCTCGAAGATCACGGTGAGATTGGTCGGCAGCGCGCGCCCCGTGCGCCCCTCGTGCACCGATCCCACGCCGAACACCAGGCGCAGGCGCCGCCCGTCCGCGTGGCGCGGGCCGGCGAAGCTCACCCGCAGGCCGCTGCCGTCCGGACGCGGACCGCCCTCGCACTCGATCTCGGCGTCGTGCCAGTCGATGTCGAGGTTCAGCGCGCCGCGGATGCGGGCGCGCAGATAAGCGTTGCCGCCCGGCAGGCACCCCTTGGAGCCGCCCGCAGGAGCGGGCACGGCCGGCGCGGGCCTGGCGGCGGCGATCGAGGCGGCACCGGACAGCGCGGTGGCCAGGCCGCCGGCGCAGAGCAGCAGAAGGAAGCCTCGCATGCGCGGTTAGTGTACCGCGCGGCCCGCGCCCCCCTCACGCGCCCGGTTTGACCAGCAGCGCCTTGGCGAGGCGCGCGTGTGCGCGCGCAACCCCGCGCGCCACATGCATGAGCGCCGTCACGATCGCGATGCCGAACACCATGTAGAAGAGCGATCCCAGCAGTGTGTGCGCTGAGGCAGCGTGCCAGCCATCGATCTGGAGCATGTCGAGGGAGACACCCGGCGAGAACCAGCCGAAGTCGCGGGTCAGCACCACGAGCGGCGCGAGCGCCAGGCGCAGGCCGATCGCCAGTGCGGTCACGGCGACGGTGAAGTAGATGATCCCCAGCGGCAGCATGATGAGCAGGTACAGGAGCGTGGTCCAGGTACGCACGTCCGCCAGCATCTCGCCGATGCGTGTCCACCAGCTCGCCGGCGCTCCGGGATGCAGCGGACGGCGCGGCATGCGCTCGCCGGTCATCGCCTCGAGGAGTCTCCCCTCGCCGAGCGCGATCACGCGCGCGATGCCGATGAAGGCGAGGAAGAACGGCACGCCGATGATGAGGACCGCGAACCCGGCCGACAGCGACAGCCCGGTGACCACGAACGTGAAGTACCCGATGCCGGTGGCCAGCGTGAGCAGCATATAGAAAAGAGAGGTGTAGGCCCGCGGGTCCTGGTACACGCCGAAGAAGCGCGCCAGCCCCGAGGCGTTCGCGGCCGCGCGCGGTGCCGGGGTCTTCAGGGCGGCCTTCACCTTCGCTTCCGTGTCCCGGTACGCCGCCGCCACTTCGTCCGGAGCACCGTAGGTGCTCGCGATGAGCTCGAGCACGTCGCTCTCGGACTTGTCCGGGTGCGCCGCGACCTCTGCGCGCAGATACTCCTCGGCGTCGTAGAGTGCATCCTGGATGAGCGCCGGGTCCTGGCCTGCGAGCGCCTGGCGCAGCTGCTTCAGGTACTCATCGATCGAGCGGGGAGCGTTCATGAGTCGGTTCCTTCGATGAAGCGATCGACAAAGCCGCGCGTCTGCCGCCAGATGTCACTCCACTGGCGCAGCACGGCGCGGCCGTCGTCGGTGATGCGGTAGTAGCGCCGCGGCGGCCCGGCGTAGGAGGGCACGACGCGGCTGGTGAGCAATCCCCCGCCGGCGAGCGAGCGCAGCACGGGGTACACGGTGCCCTCCTTGAAGAGCGCCTCGCCTTCATTCGCCTTCTGCAGGCGCTTGGCGATCTCGTATCCGTACAGATCCTCTTTGGTGCGCTCGAGTACGGCCAGCAGCACCAACGCCACGAGCCCCGCGTTGAGGTCTTTCTGGAACTTGCGTGGCTGGCTATCGTCCATTTACCAGTACTATTAAGTAGATAATACTAGCTGTCAACTAATACTCGGGCTGGCGAGTAGTGGCAGGTTGTGAAATGTCGCGGACTTAGCACGCGCGTGGCCCGGGCGGGGGCTCGATGCGGGTGCTGCTAGACTTCGCGTCTTTTACGGGACCGGTGATGAGAAACTCGCTCCTGGAAGTCACCCCCGTCATCCCGGGGAGCCTGTCGCGTCTCCCTGAGCTGGCCGGCAACCTGTTCTTCAGCTGGCACCGTCCCACCCGCGCGTTGTTCGAGGATCTGGATCCGGAGCTGTGGAAGCAGACCAACGGCAATCCCCGCCTGGTGCTTCGTTGCGTCAACCAGGAGACGCTGGAGCGCTGCGCTCGCGATGAGCTGTACCTGGCGCGCTATCACCTCGCGCTCGAGACCCTCGAAGCGTACCTGGGGCTCGGCGCACCCACCGCCGAGGCGCCGCTGGTGGCGTACTTCTGCGCCGAGTACGGCTTTCACGAGAGCTTCCCCATCTACTCCGGAGGCCTCGGGGTGCTCGCCGGGGATTACTGCAAGGCGGCGAGCGACGAGCGCGCCAACTTCGTGGCGGTGGGGCTTCTGTACGAGCAGGGGTATTTCACTCAGACCGTCGACAACGACGGGGTGCAACAGGCCGAATATCGTGAGCGCGACCCGCGCGATCTGCCGGTCGAGCCGGTGCGCAATACGGCGGGCGAGTGGCTCAAGGTCGCGGTGCGCATCACCGGGCGCGAGGTCGTCGCGCGGCTGTGGAAGGCGCAGGTGGGCCGCGTTCCGGTCTATCTGCTCGACACCAATTGCGCCGAGAACATCCCCTCGGATCGCGACATCACCCATCGCCTGTACGGCGGGGATGAGTCCACGCGGGTGCGCCAGGAAATGATCCTCGGCATCGGCGGCTTGCGCGCGCTGCGCGCGCTCGGGGTGGCCCCCGCCGTGTGGCACCTGAACGAAGGGCACGCGGCGTTTCTGATTCTCGAGCTGCTGCGCGAGCACCTGGCGCAGGGCCTGCCCTTCAACGCCGCCCTCGAAGCGGTGGCGGCGGACTGCGTGTTCACCACCCATACTCCGGTGGCGGCCGGCCACGACGCCTTCGGCCTGGAGCTGATCGTCGCGCACTTCGGGGATTTCGTGCGCGAGCTGGGGGTGCCGGTCGAGCGCGTCCTCGAGCTGGCGCGTTCCCCTTCCGCCCCGGGCCTTTTCAACATGACGCGCCTCGCGCTGAGCGGCACGCGCCACGTCAACGGCGTGAGCCGCATCCATGGCACGGTCTCGGCGCGGCTGTGCGCGGACCAGTGGCCGGAGGTTCGTCCCGAGGACAACCCGGTCGGCTTCGTGACCAACGGGGTGCACGTGCCGACCTTCCTGCACCAGACCTGGATGGATTTCTTCGACCGCGAGCTGGGACGGGAATGGCGCGAGCGGCTGCGCGACCCGGAATTCTGGAGCGCGCTCGAGCGCGTGCCGGACGAGCGCTACTGGGTGACGGCGCAGGAAGTCAAGGCGCGCATGCTGGCGAGCGTGCGCGAGCGGCTGCAGCGCGAGTACGAGCGCAAGGGCCTGAGCCCCGCGCAGCTGCGTCACGTGACGCGCTTCCTCGATCCGCAGCGTCCCGGCGTGCTCACCCTCGGGTTCGCGCGGCGCTTCGCCACCTACAAGCGCGCGACGCTGCTGCTGCGCGACCGCGCGCGTCTCGCGCGGCTGGTCAGCAATCCCGAGCGCCCGGTGCTGCTGCTGTTCGCCGGCAAGGCGCACCCCGCGGATGAGCCGGGCAAGTACGTGCTGCGCGAGATTCGCCAGCTGATGATGAGCCAGGAGTTCATGGGACGCATCATCTTCCTGGAAGACTACGACCTGCAGCTCGCCCGCAGCCTGGTCTCGGGCGTCGACGTGTGGCTCAACAACCCGATCGCGCCGCTCGAGGCGAGCGGCACCTCCGGCATCAAGGCGGCCATCAACGGGCGCTTGAACCTGAGCATTCTCGATGGCTGGTGGGCGGAAGGATGGATGCAGGACAACGGCTGGGGCATACCGCCGGCGAACGTACTGGATCCGGAGCGGCGCGATGCGCTCGAGGCCGAGCTGATTCTCGGCACGCTCGAGGAGGAGGTCCTGCCCCTGTACTACGCGCGCGAGGAGAACGAGAGCGCTTGCCCCGGCGCCTGGGTGAAGCGCAGCAAGCGCGCCATGATGACCGTGATTCCGGCTTTCAACATGCGCCGCGTGCTGTTCGACTACACCCGGGGGCTGTACCAGCCGGCGGTGACGCAGTACCGGCGTCTCGCCGCCAGTGGCTTCAGCGGCGCGCGCACTCTCGCGGATTGGAAAACGCGCGCGCGGCAGGCCTGGTCGAAGGTGAGCCTGCGGCAGCTCTCCGAGGTGGCGCGCGATCTGCCGCGCGGCGAGCGGCTGCGGCTGCGGGTCGCGGCCGGTCTGAACGGGCTCACGCCCGCGGACGTGCGCGTGGAATTCGTCGCACGGCGGCTGTTGCCGGAGGCGGATCTGGCGCCGCCGGCCCTGTCCTCGTACGGGCAGCCGCCGCGCGCCGGCGTGTGGCACGCCACCTTCAGCGCCACCGACGAGCAGGACAGCGACGGCGCGGTGATCTACGCGCTCGACGTCGAGCCGCAGGAATGCGGGCAGTTCCGCACCGAGATCCGCATCTACCCGTGGCACGAGCTGCTCTCTCACCCCTATGAGCTCGGGCTGATGAAATGGCTGTGAGGCATGCTTTAAGGTTGCGCTGACGGCGCGCCTTGCGCTGTAGTACGCCTCATGCCTCGCCAGCCCGCCCGCGCTTCCTCCGGACGCTACGTGAGCCGCCTGACGGGCGGCACGCTCGCCATCATCATGGCGGGCGGGCGCGGGGAGCGGCTGCGGGATCTCACCGCGCATCGCTGCAAGCCGGCGACGCCCTTCGGCGGCAAGTTCCGCATCATCGACTTCGTGCTGTCGAACTGCGTGAACTCGGGGATCCGCCAGATCTCCATTCTCACGCAGTACAAGGCGCAGTCGCTGATCCAGCACGTGCAGCACGGCTGGAGCTACCTGCGCGGGGAATTCAGCGAGTTCGTCGAGGTGGTTCCCGCGCAGCAGCAGCTCGGTCCGCTGTGGTACCGGGGTACGGCGGACGCCGTGCACCAGAACATCGAGCTGATCGTCTCGCACCGGCCCAAGCACGTGCTGGTGCTCGCCGGGGACCATATCTACAAGATGGACTACGGTCCGATGATCGCCTACCACGTGGAGAAGGGCGCCGACATCACCGTCGGGGTGGTCGAGGTGCCGGCGCAGGACTCGCAGCATTTCGGGGTGCTGACCGCGACCGAGTGGAATCGGGTCACGAAGTTCGCGGAGAAGCCGGCGACGCCCGACTCGCTGCCGGGCCGCCCCGACACCATTCTCGCCTCCATGGGCATCTACGTGTTCAACACGCGCCTGCTCGAGAGCCTGCTCGCCGCGGACGCTGCCAACGAGTCCTCCGCCCACGATTTCGGCCGCGACGTCCTGCCGGTAGCCATCGCCGGCGACCGCCAGGTGTTTGCTTATCCTTTCCAGGACGTGCAGACGCGCGCGCAAAGCTACTGGCGCGACGTCGGCACCATCGATGCCTACTACGACGCCAACCTCGAGCTGGTCCACGTGCGCCCGGAGCTCAACATCTACGATCAGGACTGGCCCATCTGGACCTACCAGGTGCAGCAGCCGCCCGCGAAATTCATCCTCGACGAGGACGGCCGCCGCGGCATGGCCGTCAACTCCATGGTGTCGGGCGGCTGCATCATCTCCGGGGCCGTGGTGCGCGAGTCGCTGCTGTTCTCCGACGTGCGCGTCGAGGAGCGCACCAGCATCCACCGCTCCGTCGTGCTGCCGCACGCCGAGATCGGCCGCGGTTGCGCCATCTCGGGGGCGATCATCGACGAGGGCTGCGAGGTGCCCGACGGCACCCACATCGGCCTGGAGCGCGAGGCGGACGCGCGCCGCTTCCACGTGACCGACAAAGGCGTGGTGCTGGTCACCGTCGACATGCTGCGCAGCCTGCGCAACAGTTGAGCCGTGAGCGCCGCGCCCCGCCTGCCGGTCATCCTGCTGTGGCACATGCACCAGCCGCAGTACAAGGACGCGCTCACCGGCCAGTACACACTGCCGTGGACCTATCTGCACGCCGTCAAGGACTACACCGACATGGCGGCGCACCTGGAAGGCAACCCGGCGGCGCGCGCGGTGGTGAACTTCACCCCGCTGCTCATCGAGCAGGTCGAGGAGATCGCGCGGCGCGTCGCCGAGCATCTGCACAACGGCAGCCCGCTGCCGGACCCGGTGCTGGCGCTGCTGGGCCCGGACCCGGTACCGACCGAGCCGGCGGCGCGGCTGGAGCTGCTGCGCACCTGCCTGCGGGCGCAGCGCCAGCAGATGATCGAGCGCTTCGGGCCCTACCTGGAGCTCGCGACCATCGCCGAGACGCTCGGCACGCTGGAGCGCGTCGCTTACGCTTCCGACCAGTTCATCCACGATCTCGCGGTCTGGTATCACCTCGCCTGGCTCGGCGAGAGCGTGCGGCGCACGGACCCGCTGGTCGCGCGCCTGACCGAGCGCGGGCGCGACTTCAGCCCCGCGCAGCGCCGCGATCTGCTCACGCTGATCGGCGCTCTGGTGGGCCAGGTGCTGTTGCGCTACCGGCGCCTCGCCGAGCGCGGGCAGTGCGAGCTGTCGGTCACGCCCTACGGACATCCGATCATCCCGCTGCTGCTCGACTTCCAGTGCGCGCGCGATGCGCTGCCCACGCTGCAACTGCCCGCACATGCGGCCTATCCCGGGGGCGCGGCGCGCGCCACCTGGCACATCGAGGAGGCCATCCGCGTATTCACCCGCGCCTTCGGCGCCCGTCCCGCCGGCTGCTGGCCCGCGGAAGGAGCGGTCAGCGCCGCGACGCTCGGACTGCTCGCCGCCGCCGGCTTCCGCTGGGCCGCCAGCAGCGACGGGGTGCTGCGCGGGAGCCTCACGCTCACTGATGCGAACGCGGCCCGGGACCCGCTCGCCTACAACCGCCCTTACCGCCTGGGCGGCACCGGCATGAGCTGTTTCTTCCGCGACGACACGCTGTCCGATCTGATCGGCTTCACCTACGCGACCTGGCACGGCGATGACGCCGCCGCCAACCTGGTCGAGGAGCTGTCGCAGCTCGCACGCCGCTACGAGTCCGGGGGCAATCACGCCGTGCTCATCGCGCTCGACGGTGAGAATGCCTGGGAGCATTACCCGTTCAACGGCTTCTATTTCCTGCGCGCGCTGTACGAGCAGCTCGCGAGCCATCCGCTGCTCGAGCTGACGACCCTGTCCGATTGTCTGGCACGCGGCCTGCAGCCCGCCCCGCTGCCGCGGGTGTGCGCCGGCAGCTGGGTGCACGGCACACTCGCGACCTGGATGGGGGATGCGGACAAGAACCGGGCGTGGGATCTGCTGTGCAACGCCAAGGAGGCCTACGATCGGGTCATGCAGGACGCGGGCGATCCGGGCGAGCGCGCCGCCGCCGGCCGCCAGCTCGCGCGCTGTGAGAGCTCTGACTGGTTCTGGTGGTTCGGGGACTACAACCCGGCGGATGCCGTGAGCCAGTTCGATCACCTCTACCGGCGCCAGCTCCTGACGCTGTACCGGCGGCTGAATCTTCCGCCCCCGGGCGAGCTGACGCTGCCGATCTCGACCGGGCACGGCGCTCCCGAGCACGGCGGAACCATGCGTCGCGCCACCGGCGGCTGACCCCGAGGCCGCAGCCCAAGGCGTGACCAGCATGCGATTACCCGTCTTCGACCGGCGCCGCGCCGGGGTGCTGCTGCCGATGTCCGCCCTCGACGCGGCGCTCGGTCGCGGCGGCCGCGCCTTCGTCGACTGGCTGAGCGAGGCCGCCTTTTCCGTGTGGCAGGTCCTGCCGGCGGGACCGGTGGGCGAGGATCGCTCCCCCTACTGGGTGCGCTCGGACCACGCAGGCAACGCGGCGTTTCTCGATGCGGCGGAGCTGCCCGATCCCAACGCGCCGATCGACCCGGAGTTCCTGGCGGCCTCCGGCCCGTGGCTGCACGACTACGCGCTGTTCGAGGCGCTGACGCGCGCGCACGGCGGCGCGCCGTTCTGGCAGTGGCCGCCGCCGCTGCGCGACCGCTCGCCCGAGGCGCTGGCGCAGGCCGCGAATGAGCTCGCGCCGGAAATCGCGCGCATCGAGCGCGAGCAATACGCGTTCCACCTGCAGTGGAACCAGCTGCGCGCGCACGCGCGCACGCGCGGCGTGCGGCTGTTCGGCGATCTGCCCTTCTACGTGGGCCCCTCCTCGGTGGAGACCTGGGCGCATCGCGAGCTGTTCCAGCTCACCGCCACCGGCGAGCCGGCTGCGATCGGGGGTGTGCCGCCGGATTACTTCTCGCAACTGGGCCAGCTGTGGGGCAATCCGGTCTATGACTGGCAGGCACTGCGGCGCACCGACTTCAGCTGGTGGCTCGCTCGGGTGCGGGCGCAGCTGGCGCGAATGGATCTGCTGCGCATCGACCATTTCCGGGCGCTGGCGGCCCACTGGGCCGTGCCCGCCGGCGCTGCCGATGCGCGCGGCGGCACCTGGCTCAGCACTCCGGGAGAGCTGCTGCTGCGCCGGCTCCTGGACGAGTTCAGCGACCTGCCGCTGGTCGCCGAGGATCTAGGGGTCATCACCGAGGACGTGCTGGCGCTGAAGAGCGGCTTTGGGCTGCCGGGAATGCGGGTGCTGCAGTTCGCCTTCGACGGCGACCCCGCCAATGCGCACCTGCCCTATCTGCACGAGCGTGACTGCGTGGTGTACACCGGCACCCACGACAACGACACCACGCTCGGCTGGTACGCGAGCCTGGACCGCGACACCGCGCAGCGGGTCGATTATTTCCTGCGCGTGACCGAAGGCGCCATGCCCGCGGCACTGATACGCGCAGCCTTGGGCTCGGTGGCACGCCTCGCCATCATCCCGGCGCAGGACATCCTCGGCCTGGACTCCTTCGCGCGGCTGAATACCCCCGGGACCGTGGAGGGGAACTGGACCTGGCGACTGCCCGCGGGCGCGCTCACCGCGCAGCTCGCGCGCGACTACGCGCGCCTGAACGGCGCCTTCGGCCGCGCGCCGGGATGAGAGCCCGCCGTTGGTTCCCCGCTCTGTGCGCGGCGGCGTTGCTGCTCGACGCCTGCGCGCTCAGCTCGAAATTCATCGCCCCGAGGCTCTCGGTGGTCGACGTGCAGATCGAGCACGGCGACCTGTGGGAACAGCGCCTCAAGGTGCGCATGCGCGTGCAGAACCCCAACGACCGCAGGCTCCCGGTGAAGGGACTGGAGTACACCCTGGAAGTCGAGGGGCAGCAGCTGGCGAGCGGCGCCTCGGTGGCGAGCTTCGTCGTGCCGCCCATGGGAGAGGCCGAATTCGACATGGACGTCACCACCAACCTCGCGGGCGCGCTCTTGAAGCTTCTCGGGCGCGGGTCGGAGGCGCCCGTGCGCAGCGTCGCCTACCGTCTCACCGGCAGGATCGCACTCGCCGAGGGCCTGATGCGCTCGATTCCGTTCGAGGAGCGCGGCAGCTTCAGCCTGCGATGAGTCGCCGGTAGAGCGCCACGTACTCGCCTCCCTGGCGCTCCCAGGAGAAGTCCTGCTGCATGCCGTTTCTCACCACCCGCGCCCAGTGTCGCGGCCTGGCGTACAGGTCGAGCGCCGTGTTCAGCGCCCACTGCAGAGCCTGGGTGTTGAAATCGTTGAACACCACGCCCGTGCCGGTGCCGGTGCGGGTGTCGTAGTGCTGCACCGAGTCGGCGAGTCCGCCGGTGCGGCGCACGACCGGCACGGTGCCGTAGCGCAGGCTGTACATCTGGTTGAGCCCGCACGGCTCGTAGCGCGAGGGCATGAGAAACACATCGCTCGCCGCCTCGATCCAGTGCGCGAGCTCCTCGTCGTAGCCGCAGTGAAACACCACCCGCCCCGGGAAGCGCCGCGCCAGGGCGGTGAAGAACTCCTCGTACTGCGGCTCACCGTTGCCGAGGGCGACGAAACTGAGCGGCCGCGCGCTGAGCGTCTTCGGTAAGGCCTCGAACATGAGCTCGATGCCTTTCTGGACGGCCAGCCGGCTCACGAGCCCGGCCAGTGGCACCTTGGGGGCCGCCGCGAGCGTGTGGCGCTGCGCGAACTGACGCTTCAGCTCGCCCTTCACCGCGAGCCGCTCGGAGTCGTAGTGGGCGGGCAGGTAGCGGTCGTGACGTGGATCCCACTCCTCGTAGTCGACGCCGTTCAGAATGCCGGTCACGGCGCGGCCGCGCTCGCGCAGGCTGTCCTGCAACCCCATGCCGTACTCATCCGAGCAGATCTCGCGCGCATGGGTCGGGCTGACCGTGGTGATGGAGTCGGCATACAGGATGCCGTGGCGCAGGGCGTTGATCCGCCCGGCGGCGAGGTCCGGCTGGTGCAGGAGGCTGCGCCTGCCCGGCAGCCCGAGATCGGCAATCCGGGCCGCCGGGAAGATGCCCTGATAGCCGATGTTATGGATCGTCAGCAGCGTGCGGGTCGAGGCGAACAGCGGCTCGTCCTCCCAGACCGTCCTGAGCAACAGCGGCGCAAAGGCGGTGTGCCAGTCGTTGCAGTGCAGAACCTGCGGCGCCCACCCCAAGCGCTGGCAGGCGGTGAGCGCCGCGCGCGTGAAGGCGAGGAAGCGCAGGTGCTCGTCGGGATCGCTGGTGTACAGGGCGGTGCGCGCATACAGCGCGGGGCAGTCGATCAGATACGCCGGCGCGCCGCCCGGCAGCTGCGCGCGCAGCACCGAGAACCGGTAGTTGTTGGGTCCCACCGCCAGCGGCACCTGCTGCAGGGCCGCCACCGGCTGCGCCGCATACGCCGCGCGCTCGATGGAGGCGTAGCACGGCGTGAAGAGGCGCACGTCATGCCCGGCGCCGTACAGGTACCTGGTCAGCGCCCCGCTCACGTCCGCCAGGCCGCCGGTCTTGGAGAGCGGCTCGACTTCGGAGGCGAGCAGGCAGATGGCGAGTCTCTCGGGCACGTGGCGGTTATGATGCGCCGATGCGGCGTGTGCTGATCGGTCTCACGGTTACCTTGCTGCTGGTGGTGTCGATCGGCGTGGGCGTGGTCGTGGCGCGCTGGCCCTGCTCGCACCTGTGGCGCTGAAATCTGGCATGAGCTGCCGGCGCGCCGCAAGAATCGGGTCGCACGCCGCGCGCACGCGACTATCATCGCCCCATGGACACCGGGCCCGCATTCCTCGACAGCCGCGATTTCGGGCGCATCGCCCGAGCGATCCGCTTCATCGACGCCAACTTCCGCGCGCAGCCGCGCCTGGCCGCGATCGCCGCTTCCGCGCACCTGTCGGAGTTCCATTTCAACCGCCTGTTCCGCCGCTGGGCCGGCGTCACCCCCCGGCAGTACCTGGCATACGTCACCGCGCGCGCCGCCCGCGCAGCGCTCGCCAGCACCCCCTCGGTGCTCGAGGCGGCCTACTGTGTCGGCCTGTCGGGACCCTCGCGGCTGCACGACCTGATGGTCACGCTGGAAGCGGTCACCCCCGGGGAGCTCAAGGCCCGCGGCCGCGGCATGCAGATCACCTACGGCATCACCGACACCCCTTTCGGGCGCGCGCTGCTCGCGAGCACCCCGCGCGGCCTGTGCCATCTCGCCTTCATCGAGCCAGGGACCGAGCGCGCCTGCGTGGCCGCGCTCGCCGCCAGCTGGCCGCAGGCGCGACTGCGGCGCGACGAGGACGCCGCGGCGGCGCTTGCGGGACGTGTCTGGGCCTCGTCGCGCGGCGCGGCTTGCGCGCGGGCCGCGCCCCCTCTCAAGCTCGCCGTGAAGGGCACGAACTTTCAGCTCAAGGTCTGGCAGGCGCTGCTCGAGCTCGGCAGCGCAGGACCGACCACGTACGCGGCGCTCGCGCGCGCGGTGGGTAGCCCCGGCGCCGCCCGGGCGGTGGGCAGGGCCGTCGGCGCCAACCCGGTGGCATGGCTCATTCCCTGCCACAACGTGCTGCGTCAGGACGGTGCCCTCGGGGGTTATCACTGGGGAGAGGATCGCCAGCGCGCGATGCTCGCGTGGCAGGCGCTGCCGTGGCGCTCGCGAGGCCGGTGGCGCGAGCGCGAGCGGTACGCGGCCGGCGCGCTCGAGCGACTGCAGCAGGCGACATGAGCCCTCGCCAGCACTTTGGCCCTCAAGGCCCGGGCGGCGTCAAGCGGCGCGCGTGTCAATTTCCTGACATATAGCGTAACATATTGATTAATAATAAAAATACACTCACGTGGGCGGGGTGGGGGTCCGCCGGAGCTGGTAAACTAGTCGTCGTTTCCCCGCTCCCGAATCGCCCATGTCTGCCTCGCCCTACAAGCAACTCGAACAGGAGTTCAGGCGCCTGCATGCCTTCCGCGGTGCTCTGGCGCTGCTGCGCTGGGACGCGGCGGTAATGATGCCGCGCGGCAGCGCCGACGTGCGCGGCGAGCAGCTCGCGGCGCTGGAGACCGAGCACCACGCGCTGCTCACGGCGCCGCGCATCACGCGCCTCCTGGACCGCGCTCAGGCGAACACCCAGGGGCTCGCCGACTGGCAGGTCGCCAACCTGCACGAGATGCGCCGGCAGCGCGACCATGCCATCGCCACCCCGGTCACGCTCGTGTCGCGCCTCACCAAGGCCGCGTCCCGTGCCGAATCACGCTGGCTCGAGGCCCGCGCTCAGGGCAAGTTCGAGGCGTTCGCACCGTACCTGGAGGAAGTGGTTCACCTGGTGCGCGACAAGGCGGCGCTGCTGGGCCAGGCGCTCAATCTCGCCCCGTACGATGCGCTGGTGGACGAGTTCAGCCCGGGACTGACCACCGCGGACATCGACGCCATGTTCAAGGCGCTGTCGCGGCGGCTGCCGTCGCTGATCCGCGAAGCGATCGCCGTGCAGGAGACTCGCCCGCTGCTGCCGCTCACCGGCAAGTTCCCGGCGGGCAAGCAGCGCGCCCTGGCCGTGGAAGTGATGAAGAGCGTCGGGTTCCCCTTCGAGCGGGGACGACTCGATGAGAGCGAGCAGCCTTTCACCGAAGGGGTGCCGGGGGATATCCGCGTCACCACGCGCTTTGATCCCAACGACATTTTCTCGGGTCTGCTCGGGGCATTGCACGAGACCGGACACGCGATGTACGACCTGGGCCTGCCACAGGACTGGCGCGACCAGCCCGTAGGGCGCGACCGGGGCATGGCTCTCGAGGAAAGCCAGTCGCTGCTCATCGAGATGATGGTCTGCCGCAGCCGCCCGTTCGTGCGCTACGTGCAGCCACTGCTGGCGAAGCATTTCGGGGCGAGCGGACCGGAGTGGGACGTGGAGAACGTCTACAGCCATCTCACGCGGGTGCGGCGCGGACTGATCCGGGTCGACGCGGACGAGCTCACCTACCCGCTGCACATCATGCTGCGCTACGAGCTGGAGAAGCAGCTGCTCTCCGGGGAACTGGCGGTGCGTGATCTGGCGGAAGCGTGGAGCGCCGGCATGGAGCAGCGCCTCGGGATTCGCCCCGCCAACGACGTCGAAGGCTGCCTGCAGGACATCCACTGGGCCGTGGGCTCCTTCGGCTACTTCCCGTCCTACGCTCTCGGCGCGGTCATCGCCGCGCAGCTCTATGAGAGTCTGCGGGCCGAAGTGCAGGAGCTGGATGAGCAGCTCGCGCGCGGGGAATTCTCCGGGCTCCTGGGCTGGCTGCGCACCAATGTGCACGGCCTCGGCGCCAAGGTGCCGGTGCAGGATCTGCTGAAGGGCGCCACCGGCAAGCCCCTGTCAGCCGCTTCCTTCGTGCGCTACGTCGAGGCAAAGTATCTCGAGAGCACCGCCAGCATCGAGAGCACTACCAGCAGCGCCGCGGCCTGAAGTGGGGCCGAAGCCTTCCCGCACCCTGCAGCGCCTGGCGGCGCAGCTGCGCGGCTCGGTCGGCAAGGCGATCGCCGACTACGGCATGATCGCCGACCGCGACCGCGTGATGGTGTGCATGTCCGGGGGCAAGGACTCCTACACGCTGCTGGACATGCTGCTCTCGCTCCAGCGCAGCGCCCCGGTGAGCTTCGATCTCATCGCCGTCAATCTCGACCAGAAGCAACCCGGTTTTCCCGCGCAGGTCCTGCCGCAATACCTGCAGGGCCTGGGCGTGCCGTGGCACGTCATCGAGCAGGACACTTACAGCGTCGTGAAACGCGTCGTCCCGCAGGGACGCACCATGTGCGGCCTGTGCTCGCGGCTGCGGCGCGGGGCGCTGTACCGCTTCGCCGCCGAGAACGGCATCAGCAAGATCGCGCTCGGGCACCATCGTGACGACATCGTCGAGACGCTGTTCCTCAACCTGTTCTTTGGCGGGCGCCTCAAGGCGATGGCGCCGAAGCTGCTGTCCGACGACGGCCGCCACGTGGTCATCCGGCCACTCGCGTACGTCGCCGAGCGCGACATCGAGCGCTACGCGCGCGGCCGCGCCTTTCCGCTCATCCCCTGCAGGCTGTGCGGCTCGCAGGACCATATGCAGCGCCTGGCGGTGAAGAAAATGCTCGCCGACTGGGAGCGCGAGTTCCCCGGTCGCACCGAGTCGATTTTTTCAGCGCTGCGCAACGTCGAGCCCGAGCATCTGGCCGACACCCGGCAGTTCGACTTCGGTGGCCTCGACGGGCGCAGGGTTGCGCCCATAGCTACGCAGGATGCCTGCCGCGCTCCCGCTGCCTAACTCTTACTGGGTGCTGCCCGGTCAGTTGCTCGCCGGTGAGCACCCGGGCGGGTCCACCGCGCTGGCGACCCGGGCGCGCCTGGGGCGCCTGCTGGAGGCGGGCGTCAGCTGTTTCATCGATCTCACCCAGCCGGATGAGCTCCCACCCTACGACGCACACCTGCCGCCGCACGTCGACTACTTGCGCATGCCCATCCCCGACCACGGCATTCCTGCACAGCACGGGCACATGGGGGAGCTGCTCGATCGCCTGCGCGACGCCTTGCGCGCGGGCCGGGTGGTCTACCTGCACTGCCGCGCCGGGATCGGCCGCACCGGCACGGTGGTCGGCTGCCTGCTCGCCGAGAACGGGCTCTCGGGGCAGGCGGCCCTGGAGGAGCTTAACCGCCTGTGGCGGCAAAGCGAGCGGGCGCAGCTGTGGGCGCAGGTTCCTGAGACCCCTGAGCAGACCGAGTACGTGCGCCGCTGGGTGCGAGCGGACGCATCGCGCGCCGATCCGCTGTTCGAGCCCGCCAACCTGTCGGCGGCGCGCGGCCTGCGGGAGCGCTTTCACGGCGCGCTCCTCGGGCTGGCGGTGGGGGATGCGGTCGCGGCCGCCACCCAATACCGCCGGCCGGGAACATTCACGCCCGTGGGCGACATGCTCGGCGGTGGACCCTTCGACCTGCCCCGCGGCGGCTGGAGCGACGACACCGCAATGGCGCTGTGTCTTGCCGAGAGCCTGCTCGGGTGCGAGGGCTTCGATGGCCGCGATCAGGTCGCGCGCTATCGCCGCTGGCAGCACGAGGGGTATCTGTCCTGCACCGGGCAGTGCCTCGGGATCACCGCCGGCACGGCCCGCGCGCTGGCGCGTGCGCAATGGCGCCGGCAGCCGTTCTCCGGCTCGCACGACCCCGGGGCGCTCGATCCGGAAGCCCTGTCGCGCGTCGCGCCGCTGGCGATGTACTTCTTCGCGCAGCCCGCGGCTGCCGCCGAGTGGGCCGCGGAGGCGGCCCGCACCACCTGCCAGGCGCCGGCCGTCCTGACGGCGTGTCGCGCGCTGGCGCAGGCGTTGCACGCGGCGCTCTCGGGGGAGCCCCGCTTGGTGATCCTGGCGCAGGCGCAGTCCGCGCTCGATGCGGTGCGGCATCCGGGCGCGGCCGGCGCCCACCTGGACGACGGCGCCCCCGCCGCGCTTGCCGCGGCGCTGGAGGCCTTTGCCGGCGCAGCGAATTTTCGCGATGCGGTGCTCTCGGCCGCCAACCTCGGCGGCAACTCGGACGTGGTCGCCGCGGCGTGCGGGGCGCTTGCGGGTGCGCACTACACTGCAAGCGCAATCCCCACTTTGTGGCGCAACAGCCTGATCAAAAAGCAATTGATCGAGAGCTGCGCGGATCGGCTGCTCGCCCACGCGATGTTGCAGTCCGGCGGCTGAGCGCCGGCGCCGAGCGCGAGAACTGCGGCCTCCCCGGCAGACAGCGCGCGAGCGCTTGGGTAAGCTCACTTACCCGTATTTCCTCGGATATTCGCCTCGCCATGTCCCTGACACGCCGGACCAGAATCGCGGCGCGCGCCAAGGCTCGGCCGTGGGTGCGGCTGTCCGATGAGCAGCTGCTGACCAAGCGCTTTTGTGATCTGAGGCTTTCCATCCAGCGCTCCCCGCTGGCCGCGCACGTGCGGCGCCTGTATGCGGACCTCGAGCGCCGCGGCATCGCCCTGCGCCCGCACGTGTGGTTGTCCGAGGAGTGGTTCTCGCCGGACGGCGTGCCGGGCATCGCGGTGCCCTTCTACCTCGCGCATCCGCGTCTGGAGCGGCTCGAGCGGCGCATCATGCGCGAGGCGGAAGGCGGCAACACCCGGCTGCTGCTGCGCATCCTGCGTCACGAGGCCGGACACGCGCTCGACAATGCCTACCGCCTGCGGCGGCGCAAGCGCTGGCGAGCCGTGTTCGGACCCGCCTCGCTCCCGTATCCGGCGCGCTACCGGGCACGCCCCGGGAGCCGCCGCTACGTGCATCACCTGGGCGAGTGGTACGCACAGGCGCATCCGAGCGAGGACTTCGCCGAGACGTTCGCCGTGTGGCTGACGCCGAAATCCGGCTGGCGCAAGAGCTACGCGGACTGGCCGGCGCTGCACAAGCTGCGGGCGGTCGAGGAGCTGGTGGCGAGCGTGCGCGGGGTGCGAGCGCCGGTACGCAACCGCACGCGCATCGAGCCGCTCGAGCACAACACCCGTACCCTGGCGCAGCACTATCGCCGCAAGCTGGCGCGCAACCGCCAGATCCGGCGCGGACTCGCCGATGAGCTGCTGCGCCGCGCCTTCAGCCCCGAGCGTTCGCGCCGCGCCGCCCCGCGGGCGGCGACCCTGCTGCGCGCACACCTGCGCCCGCTCGTCCCGGCCGTGGCGCGGGCGCTGCGCATCGAGCGCTACAGCGTCGAGCAGGTGCTGCGCATGCTGATCGAGCGCAGTGAGCGCCTCAAACTCTACGTGTACGGCAACCGCCGCGACGCCCTGCGTTACTCGCGCTGGATGCTCGAGCGGCTCACGGGGCTTTACTCCGAACGCGAAACTCCGCACTTGCCGCTATGAGACCACTGCGCCCGCTATGAGACCACTGCGCACGCTCGTCGTGGTGCACGCGAGCCTGGTGCCTCCTGAGAGTCTCGAAGGTCACAGCGACAAGGAAATCGAGGAGTGGCGCACCGAGTACGACGTCACCGCGACGCTCCGTGAGCTCGGGCACGACGCGCGCTGTGTCGGGGTGCTCGACAGCCTCACCGAGCTGCGTGGCGCGATCGCCGACTGGCAGCCGGACATCGTCTTCAACCTGCTGGAGGAATTCGACGGCATCGTCACCTACGATCAGCACGTGGTGGCGTTCCTGGAGCTCCTGCGCCAGCCGTACACGGGCTGCAATCCGCGCGGGCTGCTGCTGTCGCGCGACAAGTCGCTCTCCAAGCAGCTGCTGGCGTTTCACCGCATCGCCACCCCGCAGTTCGCCGTGTTCCGCCGCGGCGCGCACATTCACGTGCCGAGGAAGCTGCGTTTTCCGCTGTTCGTGAAATCCACGGTCGAGGACGCGTCCCTCGGAATCGCCCAGGCATCGGTGGTGGAGGACGCCGCGAAGCTGAAGGAGCGCATCGAGTTCGTTCACGAGCAGGTGAAATCCGATGCGCTGGTGGAGGAATACATCGAGGGCCGCGAGCTGTACGTCGGCATGATGGGGAACGAGCGGCTCACGCGCCTGCCGGTGTGGGAGATGGTGTTCGGCTCCATGCCTGATTCGCTCGCGGCGATCGCCACGCGCAAGGTGAAATGGGACAAGCGCTACCAGGCGAAGTACGGCATCACCACCCACGCGGCCGCCGACCTGCCCCCGCCGGTGCTCACCGCGCTCGACCGGCTCTCGCGCCGCATCTACCGGGCGCTCGGCATGTCCGGCTATGCTCGCATGGATTTCAGAGTGACCCCGCAGGGCCAGGTTTACGTGCTCGAGGCGAACGCCAACCCGAATCTCGAGGCCGCCGAGGACTTTGCCGAGTCGGCGCGCGCCGCCGGCACCCCTTACGGCGAACTCCTCGAGCACCTCATGGACCTCGGGCTGAAGTATCGCGCCCAGTGGCGGGCTTCGTATGGCTGAGTGCGCCCGCGCCGCGACCGCGCGCGCCGCTGCGACCGCCAGCGCCGCCGCTGCGACCGCCAGCGCCGCCGCGACCGCGATGGCTGCTGCGACCGCGCTGGCCATCTTCGGGCTGCTCGGCGCCTGTGCCGACGAGAGCAAGCTGCGCGAGAGCGAGATGATCCAGCTGCTCGCCTTGCTGCCCGGCCGTTACGACAACAGCGAGCAGGCCGCGAGCGACGCCGGCCGCGGCGCGCGGCCGCCGCATGATCTCATCGCGCTCATCATCGTAAAGGTGTACACGCCGCGGCTCGGACATCACCTGTTCTATGCGCAGGAGATGGCCGCCGACGATCCGCGCCGCGTCATGAGCCAGAAGATGTACAGCTTCCAGGTCGACGAGAAGCGCGGCATCGTCGAGACGGTGTACCAGTTCGTCGAGCCACTGCGCTGGCGCGACGGGCAGCGCAACACCGAGCTGTTCACGAGCGTCGTGACCGAGGATGTGCAGGCCGAGGGCTGCCAGCTGCTGTGGAAGAAGAGCGGCGAGCGCTTCATCGCCACGCACGACCCCGGGGTCTGTCCCGACGCCGCCGGCGCCGCGCCGCAAGCCGAGCTTGCCGCCGGCGTGCTGTCGATCGGCGACTACAAGTTCCGCAAGACTCGCTGAGTCACTGCGACCGGGCGCAAAACGGCCGCCCCGCCGCCCAGCGCTCCAGGCTGTCAATCGTCGTCGTGCAACTGCACTCTGAGGATCTGGCCGAGCCCGACCGGCGGCGCGCCGAACCCGACATTTGAAATGTACAGATTGCCATCGGGGCCGAAGGTCATCCCGGTCGGGAGGAAGAGTCCGTTCACGATGACGGTGCGGTGCCCGCCGTCGCGGCTGAGGCGTACGACGCTGCCCGTTCCCGGGGCTGGCGCCGGCGCCTCCGAATTCTGCAGCACATACATGCGGCCGCGGCGATCGAAGGTGACCCCGAGCACCATGTTGAAACCGGTCGCGTAGAGCGAGATCTGGCCGCGCGGCGTGATCTTCCAGATGTTCGAGCTGCCCGCATCCTGCGGGAACCGACCGAGGTTGCCGAGGTAAAAATTGCCGTCGCGACGGGCGATCACGGTCGGCACCACGTGCCCCTGGCTTGCCGAGACGTCGATGAGCCGGCTGATCTTGCCGTGAGTGGTTATGCGGTCGACCTCGCCGTGATTGGGCTCGACGGCGTAAAGCGCATCGTCGACCGCGATCATGCTGTACCAGGTGCCGTCGGGCTCGAAGTCATCCGCGTTCGGGTGCGCGACCGGGTTAGCCCTGACATAGGCGCTGAGGTCCGCGATCAGGGTCCAGCTTCCATCGCGGTGCACGCGAATGACGCCGTTGGGAATGCTCGGCACGCCGTGAGAACAGCCGGCGCCGGCCAGGATCCCGTACAGGTTTCCGTCGACGAAGGCGACATCGGCGACGCCGCTGACGAGGGAGCCGATGCCGGGATTGGTCTGGCTCGAGGGGATGTTGTCGGCGACGGTGGTGCGGTTACCGTCGTGATCGATCCGCGAAATGCGCGAGCCGACCGTGCTGCCGCTGTATGGTCCTGCGTCTGGTACGACGCAATTCGGATCGTCAGGCGGAGGCTGCGAGCCGCCTACGCCACCCTCGGCGACGTACAGCTCACCATCGGGTCCGAACTTCAGCCCCCGTGGGTTATTGAGTCCGGATGCATAGACGCTGTACGAGGCCAGCGCCGGCGCTCCATGAGCGATGTTGGAAGTCAACGGCGCGCTGAGGGCCACGCTGAGGAGCAGTGCGATGGCAGCAATCGGTTTCATGGTCTTGTCCCCTGTGGCTTCGCTCTCGCTGTGCGAGATGAGTTGTATGTTGTACGTCGACCGCGCGACGTGAAAGCCCACCATCGCCTGCTTCAGCCTGTACCGCCCGAGGCTGCGTGTATTGAATCGCGACGACACAGTGTCGTGAGCGCTGTCGGCAAGCGACACGGCGCCGCGTATCCCGCGCACCTGACGCAGTGCAACGTAAAGGTGCGCATCGAGCCCCTGCGATCCCGTGTCTACGGAGTGCTCGGCTGGTGAGGTGAGTCCTTCAGGTGAGTGTCGAGCCCCTGCGATCCCGTGTCTACGGAGTGCT
>Ga0209805_1000505_pt1 | contig 23661 bp, 26 predicted proteins | sample GraSoiAngelo_148_FD_185905 | JGI IMG/M metagenome (GOLD analysis project Ga0209805, IMG submission 185905) | Grasslands soil microbial communities from the Angelo Coastal Reserve, California, USA - 14_1009_09_20cm (SPAdes) (version 2) | ecosystem: Environmental > Terrestrial > Soil > Grasslands ...
TGGTTCTCTGGTTGACCGTACCAGTGGTTTCTACGGAAATCCTTCGGGTCCAGAGATGCTAAGCTGAAGTTGTCGGCGAGAAAACCCTCGGCTAAGGACCCCCAGCCCAGGACGCCTATGTGATGGCTCAGAGAGAAAGGCAGGATGTCCTTCTCGATCTTTCTCTGGAGAGGGTTGTACTGAACCTGATTCGCTGTGACGGGGCCGATTCGCTCAGCCCTCTCGATGAGATCTACGGTATGGTTTGATAATCCACCGTTCCTGACTTTTCCTTGGCGAATAAGATCCTGCAGCGTCTTCCAGGACTCCTCGATCGGAGTTGTCGCATCCATATCGTGAAACTGTAAGAGGTCAATGTGGTCGGTCTGAAGGCGTTTTAGACTCGTTTCGACCTCTCTCTTGATAGTCTCCGGCTTATGATTCTCAATGGAACCACCTTTGCCATCTGGCAACGTCCCGCACTTCGTAAACACGTAGACATCGTCTCTTCGACCTTTGATCGCTTTGCCCACGATCTCCTCTGCCTTTCCCCATCCGTAGAAAGGCGCGGTATCGATCCAGTTCACTCCCTCGTCCAGGGCGGTCTGAATTGCTCCGATGGCCGATTTCTCGTCCTGGGGTCCCCACCAGACCCTCCATTCCGGGGTTGAGCCTATCGGCGCGGTTCCTACTCCGACTTTAGTAATCTTAAGATCGCTCTTGCCAAGACGTCTAGTCTCGAGCGTCAATCCCGTTCGAAGGATGCGGGTCTGAAAACGACTATTTCTACCTTGAACCGACGCGATACTCTATGGCCCTGGGACCCAGATTATCAGCTGCTTGTGGCAACTGGGACACTCTCTCGGGGTCCTTGCAAGTCCAAAGCCAAACGGTTTGCATCCGCTCGCACATTTCCAGTAACCCTTACTGAACAAGGGCTCCTCGCCGACAAGCGCCGCGGCTGTTTCAATGAAACCTTGGATGTAGGCGCCCCCCATTCGTTGACGGTCAGCCTCCTCCTTCTGCTGCTTCCAACGCTCCTGTCGGTCAAGAGTTTCGGACATGATGTGGGACCACTCCTTCTACTCTTGCAATATCAAACATGTTGCGCCTGCAGACTGAATATAGCAGTAGCTGGCAGACTGGGTTGGACTCGAATAGCGCAAGTTTCCGCGACGGACGATTATTGCTTCAGTTTCTCGCGGTAGTGCTCTCGCAGCTTCGCAATTTTCGGCTCGATTACTACCCTGCAATAGGGTTGTCGGGAATTCTTGGCGTAATAGTCCTGGTGATAATCCTCCGCTTTGTAAAAGTCGCGATAAGATACTACCTCGGTGACGATCGGTTTCTTCCAGACTTTCGACTCGTTGAACTCCTGGATAACCTGACGGGCAATCTTTTCCTGTTCTGGGTTGTGATAAAATACAGCCGAGCGGTACTGGGTTCCCACATCGCCTCCCTGGCGGTTGTATGTTGTAGGGTCATGGGTCGTGAAGAATATCTGTAGAAGATCCTTGAACGATATAATACTGGGGTCGAACGTTATCTCGATCGATTCAGCGTGTCCCGTGTCCCCTGTGCACACCTCTTCATACGAAGGATTGGGAACATTCCCGCCTGAATAGCCTGACTCCACTTTTACGACGCCCTTCAACTGGTCGAAGACAGCCTCCGTACACCAGAAGCATCCTGCCGCCAGCGTGGCTACCTCTAGAGCTTTTGAAATACTGGCTTGCTCGGGTTTCTGCGCCATGAGTTTACTACGCCCTATACCTAGTAGGGCTCAGGAGCTATCTGAACATTCTCTCTCTAAACCCTCCCGTCAGGAGGTCTCTGAGGACGCTAAACCTCCACGAACCGGCCCTGGCTTTCTCCGGCTAAACTCCATTGTCTATCGACTTGAAATGCTACTGATTACGATCATTCTACTCATCGTTCTCTTCTATTGGCGACAATTCGTTGTCAAAGATCTGAACCTTATCTCCACGGTTTTCTGGATCATCTTTCCCGACCTAGCATCTTTCATCCCCATCGGCCTCGCGATGCGCGGAGCCAAGGAATGGCCGCGTTGGGGATCTGGACTCTACAACTTCCTTCACACCTTCCTCGTCTGGATTCCCATCTTTGCCATCTGGAACATATTCTCTGGAGCCGTCCAATGGCCAATCCTCGGCTGGGCAGGTCACATTACCGCTGACCGTTCTGTCGGATATTATCTTAGAGCAACCACAAAGGGAAAAGCCGATTAGAGGCCTCTATGTTTAGACTCTAAACTTCTAGCGCTCCTGAAATGTTGTCTGATCTAACAAATCGCCCTGTACTCGGAACATACCAGCGTCGATATTCGTACAAACCTGTCGTTTGGCTAACAGGTTTGCCTGTGAACTTGTATGCAGCGCTTCCAGAAGTGAATAGGCCTGATCTCCCCTACTATTTCCCATTCTCAAAAGTTGGCCGTGAACGATCCGTGTGTAGCTCCAGTTCGGCGCCGCCAGATTTTTCGCAACGAGGTTTCCATTATTATCACATTCATAATGGATAGTTACTCCATTGTTTCTTGCGCTATTTAGTTTGGCACCCGTCTTCGAAAGACCACATATGTGATGGCTGAGACGAAAACGCCAGCCCCGGTAACCAAAATCAACGACATTACGGGGAACAAGTAACCGTTTGCTCTATCAGAGGTCCGATACATCTGGACCATTAACTGACTGTTGGTCTGACCCTGGTCATTCCATTCCTCGGGAGGACAGATCGTCAATCCACCGGATGAACCACAGATTGTTGGAATGAGAGATTGAATGACTGCCGTCCCATACAATGGATAGTTTAGTTGGATGCTCACGTTCAACGGAATCGTCAGGGCTAGGTTCTTGCTCTCGGTCGCGCCCGGACGAATGAAGATAGCATTGGGGAGGGGGCAAGAGGCGCACATCGCGCAGATCGTCGGGGTGCAGATCGGAAGCGCGGTCCATGAAGGGCTTCCTAACGCTGACGTAATGTTGATAGTGACTACTCTGATGGTGAACTGGTATTCGTTAGAGAAAGTATTCATAATAACGATCGATGCGCCAGGTATTGCCTCACCTGAGTAATTCATGCTATAGGCAAGCAATACAGTGGGACCAGACGTCAACGTGGACGCGAAAGTATGATGGTTCGAACCGCCTCCCAGCATGAGTGGGAGGAAGAGAAGCGAGAAGTAAAGTGCACATCCTTTAGGTCCGATTGCGGCCAGTTTTTCTCCCTCCCCTTCTTGGCTATCCAGCTTCCGCCTCGTTACATTAGACTAACCAACGCTACCCGTCATATTAAACGGTGCCCCCGGTGTCGCTCGTTCTAGGCAATATTTTTCTCACAGAAACGAGAAGTTGGGACCTGAGTATGAAGCACCCAGGCGGGCGGGAACTTACGACAGATCGTAACTTCTTTCTCCCTTCACCTCAAGATGATGACAAGCTTGTGCCGGACTTGTCCAGGTCTTGTTTGACCTCGTCCCAGACAAAGGAAAGTTCAAGGCTTCGTTGCACAGCCGTGTACAGTACGGCATTTCAGTGGCCTCGCGAACCTTCGGGGCCCGATGCCGATCGACTCGGTCGAACTTGGTGTAGTAACGTCGACTGTTGTTGGGTCTGTGTCTGTTATCGTGGGTAACGCTGCGTCTGCCGTGGGTGTGCCGTCGAGGCTAGTTGGTTCTATTGTGGTGGGTCCGGTTGTTGGAGGTTCTAACGTGTTGCCAACGAACTCGTTGACCGGGTTGTAAAGGCTCGGTTCCGGGTTTACACCAACTCCGGGCTCCACATGGGATGACCATTGTCGTCGCCTAGGAGCACAATCCCACAGATCGTCGCCACAGGAATTGCTCCCACCCTCATCAGCCAAACCCGAAAGATCAACACGAACCGTCGGACTGTCGCCTACACACACCTAGGGATTCAGGCTGCCCGGACCAGAGACTCCCGCTAGAGGATCCTGGCTGATGAGCCCGCCGATGGATGAGTCGGACCAGTGTGGGTAGTCGTAATACAAACCTGTCGTTTGGCTAACAGGTTTGCCCGTGAACTTGTAGGTCTCAGACCCAGTGGGATTTCCATTATCCTGCCCGAAGGGTTGGTACCCATCAGCAAATATGACAGACCGGGTTGATGAGGTGACTAGACGAGTGCTGCCAAGCTGGTCATCCTGATAGTATCTTACGGTGGCGAAGGAGCCAGAAGCTGCACTGAGACTGGCGATTCTAAGTCCGCCAGCGAATAGATAGTCTATTCCGTACCCTCTGCTTCCATACCACTGATACAGGTCTTCTGTCCCGGGATACGCGTAGAAGGAGGGCGAGGTATTACCATCCATGGTTACCAGACTCGTTACCAGTAGAGATTTCTCAAAAGCCGTTGATCCTCGCGACACGAGAGTGCACTTTTTGGAAAGTCCAGGATGACAAAACCCCTTACAAATTGAGAGGAATGATTACTTTCACTGCTCACTCTGGGAGATAAGCCATGATGAGACTATCCCGCTCCGATAGTCTTTGGCTGAAGAGATAGTAAATATTCAAGATCTTAACGGCGTTGGACCTGTAACTGCCGGGAAACTCCGGGACGCAGGCTACGACTCGATCGCATCCTTAGCAATCGCACCCATACGCGAACTAATCGAAAAAGCAGGCCTAGAGAACAGCGTCGCCCTCAAAATCTCCCGAGCTGCTCGGGAAACGATACAGACAGACTTCGTCACCGCCAAACAGCTCTACGAGAGGAGACTGAACCTCCAGAGGCTCAGCTTCGCATCCACCAATCTGGACAAGCTGCTGGGAAACGGACTTGAAACACAAGCCATCACGGAGTTTGTCGGAGAATTCGGAGCAGGAAAATCACAGATTTGTATGAAGCTCAGCGTCAACGTCCAGCTACCAACCAAAGACGGCGGCCTCGAAGGCAAAGCCCTCTTCATCGACACTGAGGGAACATTCGCAGCCCAAAGAGTCTACCAGATGGCCCAGGCAATGGGACTGGATGCAGAAAAGATACTCGACGGCATCATCTACAGCCGCGTCTACAACAGCGACCACCAGATCCTCACGGTCGACCACGCGTTCAAAATCTGCCAGGAAGAAAACATCAAACTCCTAGTCGTTGACTCGATCCTCTCCCACTTCAGAGGCGAATACATCGGACGCGAATCCCTAAGCGAACGCCAACAACGCCTCAACAGCCATCTTCACAAACTCCTTCGAATAGCTCAAGCCCTCAACCTAGCAGTCATCATAACAAACCAGGTCCAAGCGAACCCTCAAGCGTTTTTCGGTGACCCAATGCGTCCCGCAGGCGGAAACATTCTAGCTCACGCCTCCACACACAGAGTCATGCTGAAGAAAGCCAGCCAGGGATTACGAGTTGCCAAAATCATAGACTCACCTTACCTGCCAGAGTCTGAGACCTACTTCCAGATCACCACGAAAGGCGTGGAAGACGCCGCTCCAAAGAGCAGACGCGACGAATAGAACAACCCTAAGGGTCTGCGATGGAAACACGCCATACCATCGACCCTCTACAACCAAAGACATGGCAGCTAGACCCGATAGAGAACGGCAGCGAGGGCTACCTGTACCATTGTATCCTCTGCGACGAAGCCCTAGTCCTATCAAAACAACAAATCAATCCCAGAAAAATCAAGCTAGTCTTCGACGGAACATGTCCCAGCTGCGGCTTCGAACTCGACAGGGTCTTGAGCTGCAGAGTTTCCCTTCTACCCAAAGGAAGACGCCTCCTTACCAGTCTGAAATGTAGAGACCCTGAACTTCTCAGAGAGCCAGACAACCAGATCGAGTATCAACCCCGTCGTGGAAGCAATCTCCCCCGAGACCTCCAACCTGGCATAACAACCGGCATAGACTCTCTAGACAAGGCACTGATCCTCAAAAAGGGCCAGTTTGTCTCCCTCGAAGGTGAACCATCGCACGCCCTTTCTCTCCTCCTCTGCGTCCGAGCAACACTCCCCCAAGGCTTGGATAGCGATGTTGTTTTCATAGATGCAGGCAACCTCTTCGACACATACACAATCTCTCAGCACATCGTCAATCTCGGACTGGAATCTGGCCGAGTGCAGCAACGTATTCATCTCAGCAGAGCCTTCACACATCACCAAGTTCACAGCCTCATCGTGGAAAAACTAGCCCCAGCATTAGATGAGTATGGAGCTAGACTCGCGGTCGTCTCTGACATCACGGCCCTCTTCTGCGATCCCGACGTACGAGAAAAGAAAGAAGCACTGGATATATTCCGCAAAAGCTTACAGTTTCTAGGAAAAACTGCTGAGCAGAGAAACATGCTGATTATAGCCACGAATCAGAAGGCAAGAAACAAGACCATGACAGACGCTTTGATGCATACTGCCCATGTTTCTGCGAGACTGAAGGACAAAGGCACCTATACACAGCTCATCATAGCCCGTCATCCCTTCACTCCTCAGAAGGAAGATGAGGTTGTCACATTGGACAAAACCCTACTTGGATACCAGTAGCCCTTTCACTTTTCCTACAGTTTCGCATCTGTTTCACATTCGCTCTTCGTCCCTCTCTTCCGAATTAGTCCCAGAATAGAGAACGCATCTTGATTCTGTGTGAAGCATCTAGGCTGGATTCTCGACCTCTACCACAAAACAGGCCAAATGGTAGTATGGCTGAAAAAACCCGACGGAAAATGCGTAAGGCTCACAGACTCTTGGAAGCCGAGAATACACGTAGGAGGCAACTACCGAGAGCTAATAGACCTAGCTTGCAAATCCTACGTTGAAAACTCGATTTTTGTCGACAAATTTGAAAGGGCTGGCGATATAGAAAAATCCCGAGTCCTTGAGGTCGTAGTAGAGAATGATGAGGAGGCTGCAAAGCTTGCACGGAGGATCCAGCGAGAAAGCAGCTACTCGAATTTCCGACTCTACGATGTAGACATTCCCTCTCCGCAAATCTACCTTTACCAGAAAGATCTGTTCCCGCTAGCCCTCGTCGAGGCAGAGGAAAAAGACGAGAAAATCGAATGGACCCTGAGAGATTCCAGAGAAACAATAGACTACAAACTACCGCCTCTTCGAAAGATCAGGCTAGAGATCAAGACTAGAAAGAACAAGAGAGTTCGAACCTTCGAGGATGAACTAGACTCCCTTAGAATCATTACAGATGACGAAGAAACGCTCGTTCTCGATTCAGGCAGCGAAGAGGAGAAACTCCTCAGCCTCGGTCAAACCTTCAACGAAATAGATCCTGACATTGTCATTACAGAAGGCGGAGACTCGTTCATCTTCCCATACCTAGCGAGACGCGCACACAAAAACGGAATGCTCAACAGGCTAGTTCTCGGCCGGGACCCATCACCGCTGAGAGTCTACGAGGTTCAGGGTCATTCCTACTTCTCGTACGGAAAAATTCTGTACAGAGAGACAGCTGCCCGACTACTCGGTAGGCTACATATTGACGACCACAACGCCTTCATCAGCGCTGACTGTGGACTTGAAGGACTATTCGAAATCTCTCGGACGTGCATAATCCCAATTCAGCGAGCCAGCCGAGCGACCATAGGCACCAACATGACCAGCCTACAGTTCTACCATGCTGTCAAAAAAAACGTTCTCATCCCATGGAACAAGAACCAGCCTGAAGAATGGAAAAACAGTAACGAACTAGTCATCGCTGACCGGGGAGGCTTCATCCACGAACCTGAGACTGGGATATATGATCAAGTGGGAGAGCTGGACTTTACCAGCCTCTACCCGACAATAATGCGGGACCAGAATCTGAGTGGAGAAACCGTCAAGTGCAAATGCTGTCCCAACTCGCTCCGTCGGGTTCCCGAATTAGACTACAACATCTGCGACCGATGGCGAGGCATCGTCCCTCAATCTCTCGAAATCCTCCTAGATAGAAGGTCGCGCTACAAGCAACTAAAGAAAGACGAGAAGGATGAACTGAAACGGCAGAAATATGACGCACGTCAATCAGCACTTAAATGGATCTTGGTTTGCTCCTTTCGGCTACCTTGGATTTAAGAACGCCCGGTTCGGAAAGATAGACGCGCACATCGCAACATGCGCCTTCTCCCGAATCTTCCTCCACCGTGCAATAGCCATAGCCCAAGCTAGAGGCTTCAAACTTGTGCATGGAATCGTCGATTCTATGTGGCTTACAAAAACTGACGCAACAGCGGCTGATTATGAAGAACTTTGTGCAGTGATCAAAAAGGACCTGAAGCTCCCCCTCAGTTTTGAGGGCCAGTACAAGTGGATAGTTTTCCTCAATTCCAAAACGGACCCGCAAGCGCCAGTCCTAAACCGATACTACGGCATCTTTCAAGACCGGACCCTCAAGGTTCGTGGAATCGATGTTCGACGCCACGACACTCCTACGATAGTTGAGAAATGCCAGACACGAATGCTTGCAATCCTCAAGGAAGCAGATAATTCACGGGAGTTTCAAGCGCTTATTCCCCAAGTTCTCAACACACTCAGAGAGTATGCTTCAAAGCTGCGAAGCGGCACGATTCCTATCGAGGAGCTGATAATTACGAAGAATTTGAGCAAGATGCCTAACGAGTATACTCATCGCGTACCCCAAGCAATCGCAGCCCAGCGCCTTATCGACGAAGGAGGAACAGTTCATGCAGGACAGCAGGTAAGTTACATTCTGACGATTGATACATCAACAATTCCTGAAAACCAAGCCTTGCCCCCTGAACTAGCGGACGACAATACTGTGTATGATCCTGAAAGATACGTTGACCTACTCGTTTCGTCAACGGCGAACCTCTTGCTACCTTTCGGCTACGATGTCAAATCATTAACCGCAAGCCTAAGGTGACTCTTCGTTTGTTGGGTCGAGTCGATCTCCGCTATCAATCTAATCTCATCTCAAGGAACTTTGCCAGATAGGATGGTTTCGAGCTTGGTAGTGTCAATGTTTCCTCCAGACACAACGCAGACAATCTTTCCCTTCCCGGCTTTGCCGGTGAGAGCGGCCGCGACTGATGCTGCGCCACCACCCTCGGCCACTATCCGGTTCCGTTCGACCAGAAGACGAATCGCCGAGGCGATCTCCTTCAGTGGGCAGACAATACTACCTTGAATCAATGGTCTTACCATGTCCCACATTTCGGGAAGAACACTCTTTCCACCGATGCCGTCTACGAAACTGGGGACCCGGTTTACTTCCATCGCATGTCCGGAGCTAAACGATGCTGCAAGTGGAGCGGCAGTTTCCGGCTCAACTGCGTAGACTCGCGTCCCCGGCTTTCTTTCATGAATCGCGGTAGCGATTCCTGCAGTAAGACCCCCGCCTCCGAAAGGAATCACTACTGAATCCACGTCGGGAATGTCTTCAAGAATTTCTAATCCTATAGTTCCGTTTCCAGCGATCATCTTTTCGTCACTGAAAGGGTGAATGAAAATCGAACCTTCCAATGGGCCATATCTGTGGGTGGTGGCCACCTTCCAGACCTCGTCGAAGGAGACCTGGACGATCTTGGCTCCATACCGTTTGATGGCCTGCAACTTGGTTTCAGGGGCATTGTCTGGAACGATAGCTGAACAAGGGATCCCGTTTTGCCTTGCCTGCCAGGCTAGGGCTTGCGCCATGTTTCCGGCGCTGCAAGTGTATACGCCGCGAGACTTTGCTGCTGGTCCTGCCAATGCGATAGCGTTGCAGGCTCCCCGAACTTTGAACGAGCCAGTGGGTTGCAAGTTTTCAAGCTTCAGGTAGATCTCCATGTCAGAGTCAATGTTCAATCTGACAATGGGGGTCCGCAACACTGATCCCCGGATTCTCGCGCTAGCTTGTTCTATCTGAGTAGTAGTAATCGGCGCAAGTATGTGCTCGCTGGTTAACATCTCCGCTCTAACTCGGGGAATTCTTGATTAGTCCTTAACTCTTAAACCCCAACACGCCCAGTCCAATATGGACGCACTTTGAGAAAGGAACTTGTCAGAACGGGGCCTGCGCCATTAAACCTGCCGTTTTCGCCAGGAATAAAGTTTGGAGATCTAGTCTTTGTTTCAGGTCAGGGACCCATCGATCAGAACGGCAAAGTAGTGCCAGGGGACGTCAAGTCCCAGACTAAGACGACTCTGGAAAACTTTCGAAGGGTGCTGGTAGCAGCACAATCTGGCTTTGAATACGTGCTTCAGACTACAGTGTACCTTAGCGACCTAAATGATTATTCTGAAATGAACGAGGCTTACTCGACGTTCTTCCCGGATCCTAAACCTGCAAGGGCCACCGTACGAGCTGATCTTCTGTTTGGAATGAAGGTAGAGATTCAGGGAATAGCGTATCTACCCCGCTAGGGTGAGGCGAATTCGAGGAGTCGTGGAGCCTGCTAGATCTTCCGGGTTCCTGCTGAGTCGTTTCCGGTTGAAGCTCTACGTTTGCTACGAACGACGACTAAGAAAACGATAGCAGCTTCCGCAATCGCCGCGACAATGGCCAGCTGACGTCCATAATTCAAACCCTGCGCATTTCCAGACGCGGCAGGTGAAGGACTTGGTCCAGAACTTGGGCTTTGAGTCAGAATCATTTGGCCCGCTTCTCGACTATTGTCGAGCAAGTTGAGCTCGCCTGGAACTGGAGGAACAGCTACCAGTACCGTATACGTTCCGGGCGAAAACCCAGATGTGTTCCACATCAACCGACTCGCATAGGTCGCTCCGGGCGCTAGGTTTGGCAAAGATCGACCAGCGACCAAGGTGGCGTTAGCATAGGCTCGGAGCTCGAACGCCTCGGACAGTGATCCATAATTTGCGACAGTCGCATTGATAACGACAATGCTGCCGACAGTAGCGGTCCCCTGGATTGCGGCTGAGACTATGGCTATGTCGTGAACAATGAGCACGACTAGCAGAGACAGAACTATTGATTTCTCAACGCCTCTACCCGCTGCGAGAATGGTGATGTTGAACTGACCCAGAGGAGTTGCCTCGTTCGTCGAAATCGTCATGGTCGACAAGAATGAAGGTCTTGCCGATGCGGGAGCAAACAGAATTTCCGTGCCGGCAGGCGCTCCTTGAGCAGACAGAGTTACGGGTGCCGAGACGCCTGAGATGAAAGTCACTGACAGTTGAATTGAACTGTTTGAACCGCGAGCTTGCACGAGACTTTCCTGGCTCAGGGATACGGTAAAGTTGAGCGGACAATTGCTATCTCCACGATGTCCCGCTGGAATGGTGCCTGATCGCCCACACATGCTAATTGGTCGATTGGCATCAACGTTGGACCTTAGGGCTGGAAGAATCTGACTGTTCAGTTGTTGCTCTATCAATGCAGCGTGATCGACGGCAAAGGACATGGAAATAGCTAGTATCACGTATGCCAACAAGGATACCTTGGGCGAGAGCAACGCTTCACACGATCTACGGACGGAAGTTTACAGAGTGGGCCTTCTGAATCTTTCGGAAACCTTTGGGGTCATTTTCACCTTGTCCCAAATGAAGGCTGCATTTGTCCTTCCCAGATCGTCTAGGTCGAACACCTATTGCATTCAGTTGTGATGAATGCTGTCCACAAATCTTATCTAGATTATCTACCGCCCAACGGTTCTTGAAAATGAAACTGCAGACAATATCTGCTTCATCTGCCGCTGCAACAGCGTTCATCGTTCTCTCGTTCCTCATGACTGCTTCAGCACTCCCGGTTCCACAATTGACCCTTGCACCTCGCGCGCATAATGGTAGCTTCACCAGCACGAACTGGAGCGGCTACGCAGTAACCGGATCCTCTGGCTCCGTCAGTGATGCCAAAGGATCCTGGACAGTTCCTTCAATCCAAGGAACGTGTCCGGGCACCAACCAGTACTCGTCTTTCTGGGTAGGCATAGACGGATTTAGCTCTGGAACAGTAGAACAGACAGGCACGGATTCAGACTGCCAGAACGGCGCACCGACTTACTACGCTTGGTACGAGTTCTACCCACACCCCTCGTTCCTCATCAATGGACTCACGGTTAGACCTGGAGACCACATGACCGCCGAAGCCAGTTTCAACGGAAGATCGTTCACTGTGACCATTACGGACACATCAACAGGCGTTTCCTTCAGCACATCAGCGAGAGTACGCTCTGCTCAGCGATCTTCAGCGGAATGGATTGCTGAAGCACCATCTTCCAGCGGAGGCATTCTACCCCTAGCTGACTTTGGAACAGTCTCATACTCGTCGTGCACCGCCACAGTGAATGGGACCCCGGGAACTATCGGATCGTTCGGCTCCTCGGTCCAAGTGATAACGATGGTTTCCAACTCCGGAGCCGTCAAAGCCCAGCCATCATCGCTATCCAGCAGCGGCGACAGTTTCTCAGTGACGTGGAAAAGCTCGGGTCCTTAACTGGACCCTTCCCCCTTTATTTATTCCGCCTGGATCACAGGTTCCAATCTCAAAGGCTCGTACGGCAGCAAACTACAGAATTATATTGGCGTCCTCTCAACAGCTTGTGTGAACACTATTGACCCTCTCAGCAGAGGTCGTAACGAGAGAAATCCCGGAAATCGTCGAATTCAACAAGTTGAAGAGTCGAACGGCAGAAGAAGCGCTAGCAGATCTCGTAAGCGAACTCGGTATCGTCTATGTCACCGCACTAACCCGTCAGGGTTGCTCAGGATGCGAGACCCAGAGGCCCCTCTTCAGGACGCTCGCGGAAAAGATGATCCAAGAAAACCCCGAGAAGATTCGCTTCCGAAGCTATCACGTAAACTACCAAGACGGCGACAAGCGCGAATCCTGGAACAGTAAGCGAATATTCGGCCACGCCGCCTACCCGACCTACACCATCCACGTAAAGTCTCACGTGGGTCCTCTTGAGATCTATAGATCCGTTTATCCTCCGATGGAGGAACTGGAGAAACAGATCAAAGAATCCTTCGAACTTGCCGAGTTCTACAAAGTCGAGGCCGAAACTGCAGTCAGATCAAGAACTGACGAGCTCTAAATTCGACTCAGATTCATAAAGACGAACCTGTCGAGAGATTCGGGGGCTATCAACTTCAAACCAAAGAGCAGTTCAAAACCCGTTGGAAGAGAGAAAAAGGAGCAGCAGACAGTGGACCTCGCAAGACTGCCTGGAAAAATTGGATCGGCTGTAGACTTTCTCAGAGAACATGTCAAGAGCTTCAACGGCCGCGTTTCGACCAAGGGAAACCAGATTCAAGTTGAAGGCCTCAAGCACAAAGAAGTCAAACTGCTCTTGCACAAGTTTCTACGCCACAACGGCCTCGACGATCACCGGGTACTGAGCCAATCTGGAATATTGGAAATCGTTCCTCCCCACCTAGTGACGCATACTAAACAAGGAGCGGCGACCACGCCGCCTCCAGCCGCGGCAACTATGCCCTACCTCTTCCCTGGCGCGCCCGTTCCAGTGGCCCCCGACAAGAAACGTAGGAAGAAGTCCTAGTCGCCTTTCAACGGTTCGCCAGGCTTTAGAGGGCCGACAATTTCGACTACGTACCCTTCGGCATCGTGAAAGCTTGACATACGATTGCCCCAGGGCCGGTTGGCCGGCTTCTCCTCGAACTTGACGCCCTTATGCTGCAGAGCCGAGTAGACCTCATCTACATCGTCCACTTCGAAGTGCAACTCAACCGTTTGGCGGTCCAGTCGGCTTCCTTTCTTTAGACGATGAAACGCCAGCCTTGATCCTTTGGTGTCGAACAAGATGAAGTTAGCATTCTCCTCGGTTACGGGTAGTCCCAGAATTTCTTTGTAGAGATTCTTCTCTTCATCGAACTTGACCGCCCAGAGAGTCACATATGGAAGGTTTCTCAGCCTCATTATCTCAGACTCGGATTCTTCATACTCTTAGCTGTTCTAGAAGCGAAGCAGCTGGGCATAGAGATCCCCCAGAATCAGCCCTGATCTGGAATCTGGGCAGGCGATTTGAGATCGCGACTTTTTCACGCTGATCTCCACGCTTAATCTGCGATCAGAAAAAGGGCCGACGGTTCCATTCTGCGGCTAGAACCAATAGACTCGCCCCGATTAGTTTCAACTGGCGAGACCCCTCGCTAAAAAATGTCAAAAGTAGTTGATCCCCACGACGCAGAAGAGCTCTTTGGAGGGCCTCTACTCGGTAAAGTACAAGTCGGGTGGACCCGAAAAAAAGGCGAGTGAAATCGCGGTTGCGTGCGAGTTCTTTTTAGAAGGCGGGTCTGGAGCGGTGGTTCTCGTAGAGTATCTTGCGCTCGTAGACGCCCATGACCCAGTAGAGTCCAAGTACGAGGAATAGTCCGAGGATGAATATGATGATGTTAGCGTTAGCTCCCAGAGAATTGATCACAGCTTGACGCGCAGAATCCGTGAACAGCGTCATCCATGTCAGCGAAACGAGTAGGGCTGCTGGAAGGGTCAGTCGGAAGACCCGTAACATCATAAGCTCTTTCTTGGGACTTGCCATCTCTAGTCGGAACCGCCGGTAAAGGTCTAGGCATTTCATAGCGCTTTTGCAAGAATCTGCCTATCAGTTCAGCACCTTCAAGGGCTAGATCGCGTCCCTATCCGTGGTTCCTAAGTCATGTTCATGGAAATAGGCTCTACTGCATTACGTAAAAATGGATAGATCGATGTTACAAAACAGACCCAAAAAAGCACGAAAAACGTCTCTAAGGACAGAATCCTAGTAGATCTTCGCAGTCGGGTCATGTTGGAAACTTACATATTCCGCGAACCACAACGCCACATTCGTGGCCGCCGTAACGTAGCTTGGTAGCGTACAGGCCTGAAAGGCCCCGTGAAAGCCTTGGCCAATGGAGCCTGGAGGCCGGGTTCAAACCACCCCAACACGGTGTGAACGTCCCGGCGGCGGCCCCACAAACAAGACTTAACAAACAAACAGAGAAAGGACCCGGCGCGTGGGCCGGTAGTTCAGCCTGGTATACTGACACAATCAGGCCGAAGAACGTCCGGTTTGCAAGCAACGATCGAAGCCAAGCCTCCGGAAGGCCGCGGGTTCAAATCCCGCCCGGTCCACCATATCAACACCTGGAAAACACGTCAGCCTCTGAGACGAAGACGAGCCCGGTCAAGATTGATCGTCTAACTTCTAATCGTTATTATCCACAACGAGACTCAGGCAATCTCAGAGCAATGCGAGGCAAGATCATAGCTTTAGAGGGAATAGACCAGTCGGGCAAGAGAACCCAGACAAGACTCCTCGCAGAAGAGCTCGAGAGAAAAGGCGCAAGAGTCGGCACCATCAGCTTCCCCATCTACAGATCACCATCGGGCAGACAGATACAACGATTCCTCGCTGGCAAACAAGAATATCCGCAAACGGCACTCCACATGCTCTACTCTCTAAACAGATGGGAGAACCAAGAACTCATAGTCAAGCTGACAGAAACCGCAGATTTTGTAATCGCCGACAGATACTACCCATCAAATCTTGCCTACGGAGTCTCGAGAGGCCTAAGCCTAGGATGGCTTCAAGGATTGGACCGAGGGCTCCCTACGGCGAGCCTCGTCATTGTTCTCGACGTGCCCGTGCTCTCATCTTTCAGTCGAAAATCGACTGGGAGGGATGTTCACGAAAAAGACAGGCAGTTGCTGTTGAAGGTCAGACGGACCTATGGAAGGTTGGCAAAGAAACTGGAATGGAAAATGGTTGACGCCAACCGCCCCGTTGAAGAAGTGCACGAGGACGTCTGGAGAATAGTCAGAAAACAGTTCAGGTTGGCTTCGTGAGAATCCAGATCAATGGCTAGGTAATGTCGACCGCCTCCAGTCCGATCTGACTGTAACGCTCGCGAGTCAATTCAACGTTGAGCTCCTGAATTATGAGCCTGATCAGCTCGTCCGGTTCAACTCTTCTGACGCCTTTCAAGTGATGGACCAAAATCTCGACTCTCCCAGGTTGGAAGACTAGCCGCAAGATGTAGTGATCTTCATGGACTCTGTGGCGTCTACCATCACTCACAGAGTAGTGAAGCTGAAAAACTAGGTCCAGCATTTTGAAGGGACCACGGTTTTCAATCCTGTTCATAACTCGCTCTTCTTCCCTAGAATCGAGAATGTCGAAGCTGTCTCCGTTACCTATTCCTAGCCGGAAGGTTAGTTGTCCGTTCAAGTAACCGTCCCGATCGGCCAGGGTGATTTCCCTAGACTTTGGATTGGCTCGAAGAGATGCTAGCGCAGAGACGAGAGCCTTCTGCAGAGATTCGGGATTGATGTCAAAGGAAAATGAGGCCCGCCCGTGCAAGATAGTCGGAAAGCTGTCTATGGTTCCCAGCGCCGGATCATACTGATGGGAGGTTGGCAAGAGTCTGTACTCTCCGTCCTCTCGCTTCTAGCAACTATATTCCTTCCCGTAAGCCAAGACGTTGTCTCTGTTGGAACGTTCATATTGTCGACAACAATTTCTGGGCTATCCTTGCACCGGAAGAATGCTGCTCAACTCTGGAGAAAGTGTCTTTCATGTCAGAGAGAGCTCTTCTCCGAAGATCACTTCTGCACGACTTGCGGCCAGTGCTTAGATTGTTGCGAAGGAACCCATGCTGTTCACCAGCCTCAGAAATCAGGGCACTAAAGGCGGGATCTGGATCTCTGACTATGGAAATCTTTTAATGAAGAAGAACTGACCCGTTCTCGGGCTAGGATGCGTCTAGGACCACAGAGCCCTTTCAAGAGTTTGGTGAGATGGCTTGCAAAAGGCAAAACGGAAAGAGGAATACGAGGCCAGAATCAAGCAGGCCCTAGGCGTTCTGAACGAAGTCTCAAACGATAACACAACACCACGAAACATTCGTCGAGCAGCAAAAGACGCAATGGACGCTCTTCAAGCACAGTCAAACACGATAGGCGTGAGAGCATCAAACGCAATATCATTACTGGACGAGATCGGCCAGGACCCCAACATGCCACCTTACACGCGTGTAAAGCTCTGGAATGTTGCAAGCATCCTCGAAGCAGTAAAGGACTAGACTCCCACAAAACCTTCCCCCTTTTAGGACAACTATTTATCGCGAATAGCCCCAATCCTAATTCGGACCCTCTGCCTTGAAAGTCCCACGCATCCTCCCATACATAGTGGGCCTAATCGTACTGGCATTCGCCCTAGCCTCTCTCTCACACGGGACTCCCGGAGGAAGCCTTCTCTTCCGATCATATTGGTTGCTTTACTTGGTCTATCTTGGACCTGTGGTAATTCTTGGCGCAATGCTCGCTGTCGTCGTGATAATTGGGCTAAACTATCGTGACATAGGAGCGGCAATCGGCCATGGGATGGCTAAGAGAAGACAAATGCGAAGGCGTGGTTCCCGCTACACACTCTTCGTCCAAATGTTCTTCTGGGCCCTGGCCATCGGAGTACTCATCGAAACCAAAGGTAGCATTTTCAACCCTACACAAGCAGCAAATGTTACCATTGCAAAAAGCATCACGGGAGAAGATGCGACGACTCCCAATCTATTCCAGACGGGCGGTATTCTCCCAGCGCTTTCCAATCTTGTCCAGAACTCGTGGTTTAGCCTAGCATTCCTAGGTCTACTTGTCGTCGGAGGAGTCGTTGTTATCCAAAGCGTCAGAGTCGCGCTGAAGGAAACGCATGACGTGACAATCCAAGAATTGCAGGGAAATCAAGAAGAGGGATTGCAAGCCGTTCAGGAAGCGATCAAGATACTAGAGGACCCTACATCAGACCCGAGAGATCGGATAATTGCCTGCTACCAGCGCCTAATTACAACCGTATCTAGGCTCGGAGCTCTCGTTTCGTCTGACCTAACGGCACGGGAGCTTGACAGAGCGGTGCGGTCAACTTTCGCTCTCAAGGGACCAGCGACCACCGACCTAACCCAACTCTTCGAGGAGGCTCGCTATAGTCTTCATGAGATCGACGACGATGACGCAGACAAGGCGCACGAATATCTCGAATCCGTTGCAGAAGAACTCAAGATTCAACTCGAAGCTGTAACTTGAGCGCAGTAAGGCTACTCTTCTGGTCCGCGGTTGTGTACGCCCTTCTGCTGGTTCTTGTTAGAGGAGTTCTTCCCTCAGAATCGGCGCCTGCTATTTCCTTGACTGGGATCCCCCTTATCGTCATCGTTGTCATGATCGCCCGCGACCTCACTAGAAAGTCCACGAGCCCGACGGTTAGAAGAGCTATCACAACCACCGTAGGTTTCCGAGGGAATCCTGTACAGTTTCTAAGTGGTCAGTTCAGAGTGGCAGCGAACGCGAGCAATTCATACTTTGAAAATGTGGTCCGAGCTAGACTGAGGGAACTCTTGACTACCAAGGTTGCACTCGAAATAGGCGTGGAGAACGAAACGGTGCGGCGAATCTTGCTAGACCCAAGGGACGGACCGCGGCTCCTTGAAGACGAGACTCTTTACCGCATGCTATATGGACCTACACCTCAAGGATGGCTAGCAAGGCTAAACTTGATCGGCGATGCAATCGATCTGATTGGAGCCTGGAAGGGCTGAAGGTAAACGATGCGGGTCAGACCTGTCAGAAGATTATCGGCCAAGTAAAGAAAGTAATTGTTGGGAAGGATCCTGTCCTCGAAAAAGTGATGCTAGCCCTCCTCGCTAACTCGCACATTCTCTTTGAGGATTATCCAGGGCTAGCCAAAACACTCTTGGCGAGGAGCTTCGCGATGAGTATGGGATGCTATTTCTCTAGAATTCAGTTCACGCCGGACCTACTTCCTGCCGACATCACGGGGACCTACGTCTACAACGTAAAGTCAGGAGATTTCGAGCTACGGAAGGGGCCAGTGTTCACCAACATTCTACTTGCAGACGAGATCAACAGAGCACCCCCTAAGACACAGGCTGCGCTCCTGGAGGCAATGCAAGAGAGACAGACGACACTTGACGGTAAGACACATTCGCTCCAAGACCCTTTCATAGTTATGGCTACTCAGAATCCGATCGAGTATGAAGGAGTCTATCCGCTTCCAGAAGCACAGCTAGACCGGTTCCTGGTAAGGCTCCAGCTCGGATATCCCACTCGAACTGAGGAGGTAGAGATAATGCGACGTCGGATGGCTCGAGGTCAGGAAGATGTGATTCTAGACCCTGTTGCGGATTCGGATACGATTCTCGACCTGCAAAAGACTGTTGAGGGGATCCATGTAGATGATGATGTGTTGGGATATATTGCTGACATCGTCCAGGCAACTAGAGCGCAACGCCAGATTGAGATAGGTGCTAGCCCAAGAGGGTCTCTCGCGATTTTCAAACTTAGTAGAGCGAGGGCAGTCTTTCATGGCAGAGACTATGTCATCCCGGATGACGTCAAAGAGGTCGCGGCCCCGGCGCTTGTTCACAGGCTAATCATGAAGGCAGAATCTTGGGTTAAGGGAACAAACCCGAACCAGGTCCTTGAAGATATTCTCAAGACGATTCCCGTGCCCAGAGTCAAGTCATAGAGTAGAGTCTTGTTCACTCCAAAGGCTATCCTCTACTTCCTAATGACTGCCGCCCTGCTTATTCTTGCACTACTTCTGAACGATCTGGAGATCGGAGTGCTCATACTCGGATTGGCTTCTCTCTTCTTCTTCTCCAACGTCTGGGGACTCCCTGAGAAGATAGACATCAAACTCGAGCGAGACATTATCCCTGACGAGACATTCGGCGACGAAGACATCCGAATAGAATCACGCCTCCGAAACCTGACATGGCAAACTCTTGGAAACGTGGAGATTCAAGAAATCATCGATGACAGAATCATACCCGAAAAAGGGGCAAACCACACATTTGCCTCAATGGGACCCTCCGTGGAGATACGCCTCATTTTCGAGTTCGCTAGTCCTTCAAGAGCAAACTATGAGATCGGCCCCCTCTTGGTGAGAGTAAGAGATCCGTTCGGATTCTATCTAACTGAAAAGAAACTTGGACCTGAAACTTTCGCTGTAATGCCAAGACCCGAGCGCATTAGAGGGGCTCAGCTCCGTCCTCGACATGTAGGACCGTGGCCAGGAGTCATCCCATCAAAAGTGTTGGGACTGGGGACAGAGTTCTACAGCATGCGCGGTTACATTCCAGGGGACGATCCTAAGAGAATCAACTGGAAAGCATCAGCACGCTACAATGAACTCATCGTTAATGAGACCGAGGCCGAAAGAGTCACGGATGTAATGATAGTCCTTGATACGGACGTAACCTTCTTTGGACCGACGGAGAGCGAACTTTTCGAGCGAGGAATCCAAGCCGCCGCGTCCTTGACCCGTCTCTTGTTAAGACAAGGCAACCGTGTCGGACTCGTCCTTCAAGGAGGGGAAAGAGGATCTATACCGGCAGGCTTCGGAAAGAGACATGAGAGAAGAATACTCTACCTGCTGGCAACGGCGAAGCCTGGAAGAGCGTCGGTCTCAACCAGCTACGTCATGAATCTGCTGGCACGACGAATGCTTCCCTCCCGATCGCAAATCGTGATAATCTCACCGCTCCTGGACCCCGAAATAAAGGAAGGAGCCAAACAACTCACCATCGCAGGCTATAGCATGCTCGTCCTATCGCCCTCGCCTACACCCCCCGCGTCGTTCCAAGACCAGACCGAAGAAATAGCCTTCAAACTGATCATGCTGGAAAGATCCATAAGTCTTCTTGCGCTGGAGAGATCCTCAACCGTCGTTGACTGGCCGAGCGGTGTCCCGTTGTCATTCGTAATGTCGAAGGTGAGAAGCACACGTCCGATGGCGGCCGCTTAGATCTCATTCCTCGCGTTGTCACACCATTTCTGAGGATCAACTATGTATTTCTCGCTCTATGGATTATTCTGAACCTTCCTCCTCCAGCCCTTGGGCAACAGTCAATTCTAGTTACGGCAGTAGTTGCAATCGTCGGGTCGGTAGGCATGTTGGTTGGAAACAGAACCGCGATCTTGGCAGCGTCTGGGGGCTTGCTGCTGCTGATTGTATGGGGCAAAATTGCCGCCGACATCTACGGGTTGCCTGGGCCGGACAGTGCTTTGCTTCTCTTCCAATTCATGTTGGTAATCTTTCTCATGGAAGCGTCGACCACCGCTTTGATATTAGATTCCAGCCTCAAGCAGTTGGAAGGGAAGAACGATGATCTCTCCTCGTCAGCAAGAGTTCGATTAATGGAATGGGCACGGGTCCAGCTCTTCAGTCTTGCGAAGTTGACCGCAGCTGCGTTTGGACTATCTCTCGGGCTCCTCATTCTCGGTAGTATTGTCAATGTGTCTGTCAACCAGATAGCTTTCAGCGGAGTTCTGGTATTGGCAGCTGTTGTCGTGATTTTCATTCTCCTCACTTATCGACGGGAGCCTGAGCAACGGAGAAGAACTGTGGATTAGTTTCTGCTCGCTCATAGTTCTTAAGGCTCGAATGACTGCGGCGAAGCTGCATTGTCCAACTATGAGATTGGGCGTAGGCTGGAGTATCGCATTAGGGATTTGTTCAGAAGGAATGGATATTTTGTCGTCCGTGCTGCTCAGTCCAAACCAATAGATCTGGTCTGCTTACGAAACGGCCGTTCTGTTCTAGTCGAGTGTAAGGCCGGAAGCTCTTTCCTTGGCAGAGAGAGGAAGAGAGAACTTTTGGATTTAGCTAGGCAAGCCGGCGCCGCCGTTGTACTGGCGAGACGGAGACGGCGAATAGTTGAATTGACTGACTTGGAGAGTGGTCGGTTATTGAAGCCTGAGAATCTGTTGGAACTATGATTCTCTGTCAGATTCTCTTAGGTTACGAAGTTTTTCGAGCATCGACAACCAGCCGAAGACCAGGTTGCTGTAGACCGACATTTTCTCAGGATCCTTCTCAAGCTTCAGCAGTGCATTCGTCTCACTAATCTTTCCAACTATCGTATGTTCAACTGTCTCCAATAGGACGCTCTGAGACACGGTGGCTTGGGGACCTGTCGCTCGGGCATAGACGACTGGCTTGTTACACTTCGCGCAGAAGATGTCGCCCTTGACCCTGAAGAGGGGGTTTCCGCATTCCGGACAGACGTCAGAGAGCATGGTCGCGCCTGATTTTAGGAGGTCGGCCATTCGTTTCACATCCTCAGACAATTTCCAGACTGCTCTCCGTCACGATCCTACCATCTAGTGGCTGGGGCGGTGTATAAATCACACTATAACCTGAGATGAGCGCGCATGCGTAAGAGTCGGAGCGATGACGAAAATCCAGAGGGTTGGACTTACACGGCCGGCTTAAGCAGCAACCCATTTTAAGACTCTTTTCCGGGAGTGTCTTGCTAAGAACTTATTAGCGCGCTTGGCGAATTCTGGACCTTCTAGTGATCCAGAATTGCCAGAGAATACAGCGACACTGCGGGTTGCAGACGCTCTCCAAAGAGACGTGGGCCGCGGAATAGCTCGAATCGACCCGAAGGTTGTCCAAGAACTAGGGCTCACTTCGGGCGATGTTGTCCAGATCATCGGAAAAAGAAAGACGAACGCACTTTGTTGGCCTGCTCACGAGCAGGATTATGGAAAAGGGATTGTGCGAATAGATGGCTATCTCAGGAACAACGCTGGAGTCTCTATTGATGACAAGGTTACCATTCGGAAGATCGACGCAAAGATCGCCGAGCGTTTGACGCTGGCTCCGACAGAGCCGCTCCGGATCGTTGGCGGCGAAGAGTATCTTAGCCAACTACTAGAGGGCAGGGTTCTGTCGCGGGGAGACTACGTCCCGATCAATATCATGGGACGGACAGTCAACCTGGTTGTAACAAACACTAGTCCTCCGGCGGAAGCTGTGATCGTCACCGAAGGAACCGAGGTTCTTGTTGGCGAGCAAGTCAAGGAACCGATCCGGGCTATCCCAAAGATCAGCTACGAGGACATCGGAGGTCTCCGACCCGTGATTCAGAAGGTCCGGGAGATGATAGAGCTCCCGTTGAGACATCCGGAATTGTTTGAGAGACTTGGGGTTGAAGCGCCTAAGGGTGTCTTGCTTCACGGACCTCCCGGCACGGGAAAGACTCTGCTCGCTAGGGCGGTTGCGAGCGAGACGAATGCGAACTTTCTCAGCATCGGAGGGCCGGAGATCATGAGCAAGTATTATGGTGAGAGCGAGGAGCGGCTGCGGGACGTCTTCAAGGAGGCACAGGAGAATGCTCCCTCGATCATATTCATCGACGAAATTGACTCAATCGCGCCGAAGAGAGAAGAGGTGACTGGAGAGGTTGAGAAGCGTGTTACATCGCAGCTCTTGTCATTGATGGATGGCCTCCAGTCGCGTGGGAAGGTGGTGGTTATCGGCGCGACGAATCGTCCTAATGCGATAGATCCAGCGTTGCGTCGGCCGGGCCGGTTTGATCGTGAGATCGAGATTGGAGTGCCTGATCGTGATGGCCGGCTGGAAGTGTTGGAGATTCACACTCGAGGGATGCCGTTGGCGGAGGATGTTGATCTGAAGAAACTCGCAGATGTGACACACGGGTTTGTTGGTGCAGATCTTGAGTCGCTGGCGAAGGAGGCGGCTATACGGGCGCTACGGAGGATTCTGCCGGAGATCAACCTTGAGGCTCAGAGCATCCCGGGCGATATTTTGAACAAGATCATTGTGAGGATGGCTGATTTCCAGGACGCTCTGAAGGAGATAGAGCCTTCGGCGATGAGAGAGGTGCTGGTTGAGATCCCCGACGTTACTTGGGATCAGGTTGGTGGTCTGGAGGATGTGAAGGAGGAATTGCGGGAAGCTGTTGAGTGGCCGCTGAAGTATCCAGACTTGTTTGCACAGT
>Ga0209805_1000509_pt1 | contig 23574 bp, 21 predicted proteins | sample GraSoiAngelo_148_FD_185905 | JGI IMG/M metagenome (GOLD analysis project Ga0209805, IMG submission 185905) | Grasslands soil microbial communities from the Angelo Coastal Reserve, California, USA - 14_1009_09_20cm (SPAdes) (version 2) | ecosystem: Environmental > Terrestrial > Soil > Grasslands ...
CCGATTTCGCGGGGAGCCTGTCAACGTTTTTTTCTTGGCCGGTCTACTTGACGTGGTAGGTGTTGTTGAAGGTGTCGATGTCCGTAATGCCGGTTGGCACCTCGGGCACCGGGTAGTCCTGAACCGACCGGAGCACGAACTTGTAGTTGGTGTTGTCAAGCAACCATTTGAGGTCCTGAGCCTGCTGCAGCGTGACGATCACCGTGAGGCTCGAGGTGATGCCACGGGCGTTGGCGCCGCCGGCCGGCCCAACCCGGATGATCTGAAGGTTGGTAAAGGTCGTCTGCGTCTTCGTCTTCTGCTTCGCGTCCGCCGGGTTCGGGTTATAGCTGACGATGATGTCGATCCGGTCGTCGGGCTGGATGTTGCCACCGATCCCGACCAGTTCGCCGGTTGGGATCTGCATCGCCACCATCCCCTTGGGGATGGGCAGGAAGGCCTGCTTGGCCGGCTGCACGCCGCTGGCGTCGCTCACCAGGTCATAGTCGATGATCGCCGAGTCCTTATGGATCGGAATCGCGGCAAACTTGCCGACCACGACCTCCTTGGTCCGGTAGGCAAACGGCGGTGCCTGCTCGGTCGAGTATTGCGCGATGGTCACCATGTCGGCCGTGATCTGGGTCGACGCCGGGATGTCTTTGGTCGCCACCACGGCGGGGATGTTCCTCGGGCCGGTGACCAGCGAGTTAGCGCCGCCCCCCGTCCGGCCCACCAGCAAAGCCCCTCCAAACGCCACAATGGCGAGGAAAAACCCGAAGATCAAGAGGATGCGGTTGCTCTTCGGCTTTACCTCAGTCGCCAATCAACTCACCTCCTGATATTCGGCGCCAGCGCTTGTCGGCGTGACGCTCCTTCGCGTCATGTATCTATGAGTCAGCGGTCTTCCTTGCGCAAGCTGATGATTCGTGACCAGCGGGGCCAAAAAACGAAGAGAGCCTGCTTGCGCAGGCTCTCTCTTGTTGCTCCCAAGAGCGTTGGGTGCGTTACTGGCCGAGACCGCCCGAGATGTTGCAGAACACGTTCTTGACCTGGTTGCCGAGCACGATCAGAACTACGATCACGACCACCGCGATCAAGACGAGAATGAGGGCGTACTCTACCATACCCTGCCCTTCCTCACGGTTGAGCAGCTCACGGAGGCGCAGATAAAGGTTGGTCAACATGCTAATTCACCTCCTTTTGAAGTGGATCGACCACAGTCTCACACTCAGTGGCGTACGGATCAACGCACGCTCCGCCGAAGAACGGCGAAAGACTTTTGACGAGTCCGTAACGGCGAGCGCGTTCCCTTGCGAAAACAGTTACACGGTGACTTGAGCGGCCGGTTGCGTCGCCGCCGGTGTCCTCCAGCGTGCCCGTCGCGGCGACAGGAGTCGCACGCTCCGGTTGCACTTTTCCGGACGCGCCGCCGCCCGGCCGACGCTAAAGCTGCGCGCTTCGCGCGCGTGCCGGTCCGTGCCAAGGCCGGCCCGGCGCTTTCTTAGTGGTACTAGCGCTTGGCGAGAGGGATTTCGACTTTGACTTCGGTGCCCCGCCCGGGTTGGGAGCGGATCTCGAGGGTCCCCTTTTCCAGCTCGGCGCGTTCGCGCATCGAGAGCAGGCCCAGGTTCTTGTTCTTGTGGAGGTTTGCCTCCGTGCGGGCGACATCGAACCCCTGGCCGTCGTCCTTGACGACCACCGAGACCCGGGACGGCTGCAGGTTCATGGTGACTTCCGCCATCTTTGCCCGGGCGTGCTTGTGCACGTTGGTCAGGGCTTCCTGCACGATACGGAACAGGACGCCCTCGGTGTTGCCCAGTAGCCGGCGCTCCTGCCCCACCACGTTGAAGCGGGTCGCCAGGCCGTAGCGGTCGCCGTATTCCTTGATGAACTTGCGCAGCGTGGGGACCAACCCGAGGTCGTCGAGCGTCATCGGCCGGAGGTCGAAGATCAGTTGGCGGGTCTCCTCCAGCGCATTGCGGACGCTGTTCTTGAACTCGGCCAGCTCCGTTACCAATTGCTTGGGATTGCGGTCGAGCAACCGCTCCAGGATCTCCGCCTGCAGCACCAGGTTGGCCATCGACTGCGCGGGACCGTCGTGCATGTCGCGGGCGATGCGCATCCGTTCCTCTTCGATGATCTGAAACACCTGCCGGGAGGCGTCACGGAACTGCTTGTCGCCATCGGCCGGGGGCTGATGGGCGCCATTTTCTCCGTACATCCGCTGCAGGTCGGCCAGGATCTGACTGGCCGAACGCAGGAACTGGCCCTGGTCCTTGAGCTCGGCGCGGCGGCTGGCAAGCGCCTCGTACTCGATCTGCACCCGTTCCACGCTGAGCTGTGTTTCCCGAATGTTGCCGAACGTCTCCTGGACCTCCGACGGCGAGAACTGCTTGAGGTTGTTGAGCAGGTGCTTTTCGACGACTCGGGACTCCTCGGCCAGGTCGCGGACCCGCTCGAGGGACGCCTCGAGGTCGCGCGACTTCTGCTCGGCCGTCTCGAGTTCGGCCTCGACCGTCTGCAGGCGAGCCGTGACCGATTGGTGAATCAACACGAATGGATCGAAAATCTCATCCGTGGCCTGGATCGCACTCATATAGGACTAGGGAAACGGCCCCCGCTCCCGGCTGGAGCCCCCGTTTGGCGGCCCAATGATAGCAGGAAAATCGATGAATTCACGCTGAATCTCCGTAGCAGATGAGCGAACGGGCGTCCTTCATCCTCGGACGGGCGCTACCGCTGGGAGTCTTTGGCTTCCTGGTGGCGATCCAGGCCGAGCTCGCCTACTCCGGGATCGAGCGCGCCGTCAGCGGCGAGCTGGACCGTGCCGAAGCCATGTATCTGCTCAACCGTGTCCTGACGGTGGCCTTCTTCGCCTTCCTGCTCGGGATCTACGCCGTGCGCAGCAAGGCGATCGCCCACGATCACAATCCGCTCGCCATCGCGGTCGCGCTGATCGGCAGCTTCATCCTCTATGGCATCTTCTTGATCCCGGGCCAGCTGCGCAGCACCGACGTCTGGGTGCTCGCCTTGAGTGATATCTGCCTGGCCTGCGGCATGGTCCTCGCCCTCTACTCCCTGAGCTATCTCCGCAACCGCTTCAGCATCGTGCCCGAGGCCCGTGGACTGGTGACCAGCGGCCCCTACCGGAGATCATCGCCGGCTTTGGCCTGGTGACGCCGACCCTCTTCAGTCTGCACGCGCTGGTCCTGGCCATTTTTGTGGCTGCCCAATTGTGCCGGACGTACTACGAGGAGCGAATGCTGCAGAGGGTGTATCCCACCTACGAGGGCTACGCCAGGCGGACCCGCCGGCTCATTCCCTTCCTCGTCTAGTAGATTGGCAAGCCTGGCCCGCTCCTCAGTTCCGTCCTCGCTCGAGCCAGAGGCTGACCGCTGGCTCGCCCGAGCCGTGCGCTGGCTCGACCTGCCGCATTTCTTCACCATCGCCATCTTCGTGACGATGCTGATCGCCGCCATCCAACCGGTCACCGACCCGGACTTCTGGTGGCACATCACCACCGGAAACTGGATCCTCAGCCACCACGCCGTACCGCACCAGGACCTGTACACCTTTACCGTTCCCGACCATCGCTGGATCACCCACGAGTGGCTGAGCGAAGTCGTGCTCGCGGTGCTCTATGCCGTTGGACGGCTGCCCCTGGTCAGCCTGACGCTGGGCGCCGTAACCGCCGCCGGATTCCTGCTGGTCTACCTCGCCATCGATCGCCGGGTCAACTTCGTGATCGCCGGACTCGGCCTGGCCCTCGGGGTGGCGGCAGCCAATCCCATCTGGGGACCGCGCATCCAGATGGTCACTTTCGCGCTCAGCGCGCTGACTTACCTGTGGGTCAAGCGGTTTTGCGAAGGCAACAGCCGCGCGCTCTATTTCCTGCCCGCCGTCATGCTCGTCTGGGTTAACCTCCACGCCGGGTTTGTCCTCGGCTACGCGATCCTCGGCGTTGCCCTGGTGGTGGAGGGGCTACGCTATCTGCTCCGGCGTCCGGGGTCAATGCCCCTCCCCCGATTGCGGGCCATGACGTTGGTGCTTGCGGCCTCGATCGGCGTCGCCATCCTCAACCCGAACGGCTGGGATATCTATCTCTATCCCTTCCAGACCGGGGGCAGCCCCGAACAGCAGCGGCTCATCGTCGAATGGTTCTCGCCCAACTTCCAGATGTCGCAGATCTGGGCCTTCGAGGCGATGATCTTCCTGATCATCGGCGGGCTCGCCCTGTCGCGCCGCATCGAGCCCCGCCAGTTCCTGCTGCTCCTGATCGGGCTTGGCCTCGCTCTGCACTCCGTGCGCAACCTTTCGCTGTTCATGCTCGTCGCGGTCCCCGCCCTGGCCGACTATGCCCAGCAGGCGCGCGAGCGCCTTCCCTGGCGGTGGCCGCTGCGGGTGCCGAAGACCACGCCGGTCACCTTCGTCGCCAACGTCGCCATGGTGCTGGCGCTGGTCGCGCTCGTGGCGCTGGCCAGCGTGCCCAGCGCGCTACAGCGCGTCGACGGGAAGCTGGTCGCCCGGGACTTCCCCATCAAGGCCGCGGATTTCCTCGTCCAGCACCCGGCCCCCGGCCGCATGTTGAATGCCTACGGGTGGGGCGGCTACCTGATCTTCCGCTTATACGGTCGCGAGCCGGCGGAGCCGGTCTTCATCTTCGGTGACGCGGCGCTCTCCGGCGACGCGTTGCTGCGTGACTACGATCACCTGCAGTCACTGGGTTCGGACCAGGCCCAGTTGTTCGAGCATTACCGCATCAACTGGGTGATCTTCCACACCAGTGACCCGATCATTACCGGTCTGCGCCAGGACCACAACGCGCCCGGCCATGTCGGGTGGTTCGAGCTGCGCACCTTCGACAAGGCGACGATCATGATGCGCGACACCCCCGACAATCGCTCATACGCCGCCCGGGCAGCGACGTGAGTGGTGCCGGCCGCCGGCGGCTGCGCCAGCGGCTGCTGATCGTCTTCCTCGTCGCGATGACGATCCCCTATGTCCGCCAGCTGGCGAGCTCACCGACCGTGGGACAGGACTTCCGGGCCTTCTTCGCGGCGGCCACCGTCGTCGCGCACCACGGTGATCCCTACGATTGGCCCTCGCTGGCGCGCGTCGAGGCTCAACTCTACGATGCCCCGCGGCAGCTCGAGCCGGGCGACCCGGCCTTCTATGAGTTTCTCGCGTATCCGGAAGGTCCCTGGCTCGCCTTCGCCCTCGTCCCGTTGACCTCACTGCCGTGGCAGGTCGCGGACGCGATCTACACCACTCTTCTGTTGCTGGTGCTGGTCGCCGCTTCGTTCACGGTTTTCGCCGTGCTGGGCTGGCGGCCCAGACGAGCCTGGCTCGGTGCCGCCTGCGCCGCCCTGTCCGCGGTCGGGTTCATCAATCTCTTCATGGGCCAGGTCTCGGTCATCGTGTTCGGCGCCTTTGTCGCGGCCTGGTACCTGGCCGGCCGCGGCCACGGCTGGTGGGCCGGCCTGGCGCTGGTGCTGATCTGGCTGAAGCCCAACATCGGCCTTCCGCTGCCGCTGGTCATCGTTTTGCTCGAGCCGTCGATGGCGCGCCGCGTCGTCGGGGGCTTCCTCGCCGCCTCGGCGGTCGCCTTCGGCGCCGCGACCGTCGTGCTTCACGCCGGCTTTGTGGAGTGGCCGCTGCAGATCCCGCGCATGTGGCAGGCGGTGCAGGGCATCCAGCCGGATATCGCCTCCATCGAGAGTTTTTTCTACCCTGGCCTGCACGGCTGGCCAAAGCTGGCGGCCCTGCTGCTCACCATGGCCGCCGCCACCGGCTATGCCGGATGGGCGCTGCGGCGTGCTTCCGACCCACAGACCCGCGGGCTCACGCTGTTGCTCGTCTGGCTAGCCGCGCTCCCCTTCGTCCAGTCGTACGACATGATCTTGCTGCTGCCGCTGGTGGTGGTGCTGCTCGGCCCGCGGCTCGAGGGCTGGGCCGACCCGCTGGTCGAGGTCACGATCTGGGCCTTTTTGATCTTTCCCCTCTGTTATTTCCTGGGGCTCCGCCTGGGGTACTTCAACGGCTTCACCGCGATCCCGGTCACCCTGCTGTTGCTCGCGTGGCACCGTCGACGCATCGCCCGGGCTCCGGCCCAGCTCGCCCCGGCGGTGGCCGCATGAGCGTACGCACCTGGTATGGCATCCGCCGGCTGTACGAGCCTCGATTCCGGGAGCGCATCCTTTTGCTGCTGGTCGTCATCGCCGCCGCCTACTACGCCGTCTGGTCGATCGCGCAGTGGGTCGGCCTGACGCCCGCCGCGTTGCGCTTCGACTTCGTCAATTACTTCGGCGGCGCCCAGGCAGCGGCGCACGGCGGCGACATCTACGGCGATTTCAAGCGCTCCTGGGGCACCGAAGCCTGGGTGGTCGCGTACATCTATCCTCCCTTCTTCGCGGAGCTGCTCGCGCCCCTGACTCCGCTCGGACTTTTGACCGCGGCTCGGATCTGGCTGATCGCCGTGCACGGCGCATTCCTCGGATCGCTGGCGCTGATACTTCGCATCCATCCCGAGCTCTCCCGCACCGGCCGCCGCCTGCTGCTGCTGGCAGCGTTCGGCTTCATGCCGGTCTATCTCAACCTGAAGTTCCAGCAGGTGGCCACGGTGTGGCTGCTGCTCGTCACCATCACGCTGTGGGCCGCCCTGCGGCGCCGGGATGGGATTGCCGGAATCTTCATCGCGCTGGCCGCATCGCTCAAGGTCACGCCGATCTTTTTGATTCCGCTCTTCGCCCGGCTGGGCCGTCTCCGCCTGGCGGCCATCGGCGCTGCGGCGCTGGTGGCGCTGACGGCAACCACGATGCTGGCCTCACCCGGCAGCTGGCAATTCTTCACGGTCGTGCTCCCGCGGATCGGCTTGGGCACGGCCAACTGGGACAACGGTTCGATCGATGGGCTCGTCAGCCGGATCGTGCAGCTCTCGCCGAACCTATTGGGAAGCATGACCCAGAGTGCGGCCAAGGTCGTGATCGCGCTGGCCGCCGTTGTCGTTATCGGCGTCACGATCTGGCAGGCCCGGGGCGTCGCCCCACGCGAGCCGCGCTTCAGTGCGATGCGAGCGTTTGAGACGTCGTCAGCGGACGCTCGATGGACGCTCCGGCTCAGCGTGGCCGCGCTGATGACCTCGTTGCTGATCGCCAGCAGCGTGACCTGGCAGCACCACCTCGTCACCTTGCTCCTCCCGGTGGCGACCGCGGTCGCCTGGATCACGGTCCGGCGGCCCGGCCATCGATACGGGTGGTGGTTGTTCGCCGGTTACGCGATGTGCTGGCTCGACCGGCGCGCCTTTCCGTTGCCGGCCGACCTGCAGGTGCACGGCGCCGGCCAGGCCGTGCTGGTGCTGGCCGGAACATCGGTCAAACTCCTCGGTCTGCTGTTGCTGTGGACGCTGCTGCTGCAGATGTTGCGACGAGAGCGGTCCGGCGCGGTCATGCAGCCTGCGCGACCCGCGGCGGGCGCCGCCGCCTGATCCACACCGCCCGGCCGTACCAGGCGAGGCAGGCCAGCAGCACCACCGGTGCCAGGTTGACCAGCGGCCGTCCCAGGTCGACGAGCAGGGCCAGCGCAATAGCGAGGCAGGCTGGCGCCGGGCTGGGCACCGCCCCCGCACGGTAGAGGACGAACCCGAGCCAGGCCGGCACGACCAGGAGGACGGTGTCGTAGGGCAGCGCATGCGGAGAGAAGCCGATGGCGATCCCGGTCGCCAGGGTGGCGACGGCGATCGAGCTCCGGTGACGAATGGCAATTGGCGTCAGCACCGCCAGGACGACACCCCACATGGCGAAGCCGACGATGGTCGGCAGCGGTCCGGGAAGCAGGGGCGCGATGGTCGCGATCAGGCTCTCGTTGTAGCGCACCACGCCCTGGCCGGCGTCGAGGGCGCTCCAGACCATGGCCAGCAGACCGGATGGACCGCCGGCGAGCATCGGGCTGAGGCCCACGACGACGGCGCCCCCCATCGCCGCGCCCAGCGCCCGCCACTGGCGCCGGGCGCCAAGCAGGATCAGGTAGGCCGGCAGATACTGCGGCTTGAGCGCCAGCAGCAGGCCGCCAACGAAAGCCAGGCGCCATGAATCCCGGCACCAGGCACCGATGAGAAGGACTGCCCCCAGGAGAAGCAGCGCCGTTGACTGGCCCTCCGAGAGAAGAGCCCAGGTCGCCGGAAAGCCGAGCAGCCCCAGGAGCGCGATGGCCGGCGCCCGCCGGCCAAGCGGCAACCATCGCCCCATCAGGACGAGCGACAGGCAGAGCAGAAGAAGCGTGATGAGCTGCCAGGCGTGGAAGGCCACCTCCAGCGGAAGAAATGTCAGCGGCACCAGGGGCAACGCCCCTGCCAGCGGGGCGTCGAACGGAAGCCGTGGGTCAATCGCGTTGTCGGACAGGCGCAGCATCAGCGGGCCGAGTTGATCGGTCTGGTAGATGGCGTCCGGCCGGCCCTCGCGGATCAGCAGCGCCGCCGAATAGGTGATCGTGAAATCGGCGCTGCGGCGGGCGAGGCTGGACTCACGGCCCACGACGAGCAGGCCGGCGATCACGAACCCGACCGCCACGGCCATCGTCCACCGCTGCCAGCGGCCGGTCATCGGGTCACCTCGAAGAGCGCCGCGCCGCCCTCACGCTCGATCAGCCGAAGTCCAGGGTCACGCTCGAGGCTGCCGGTGGCCTCGCCGTCGGTGGTGAGCACATAGTCGATATGGTTGGCCGCGAGAAACCTGGCGCGCTCGACCTGGTCCCAGTCATGAAAAAAGGCCAGCGCTTCGGAGGACTTGCGGGGGGCATCGATCGTCATCTCCGGGTGGCCGGCGAAGACGCGGGCATCGGTCTGCGCCGGGACGAAGATGCCGTCGAGGTAGTTGGTCAGCACCAGATCCCGGGCCGATACCCGCGGGGCCAGCCGCGCCAGGAGCACGGCTTCCGCGCGGCTCTCGTACTCCGCCCGCGGATCCAACCGGAAGCCCGCGACCCAGTACGCCTGAGCGAGGCTGAAGATTCCAAAAAAACTCGAGGCCGTGAGCGCCACAGCCAGCAGCCGCCGCCGCCAGCGAAGCCCCCGAACTTCGCGCAGCAGCGCAAGCAGGCCGGGCGTTGCGCACAACCCGAATGGGATGGAGCTGGCCATGAAACTGCGGCCCAGAACTCCGCTGATGCCGGGCGAAAACATGAAGATCGTCATCCCCGCGATCCACAGCGCGGGGAGCAGAAGATCACCGCGAAGCCGGCGGCGCCAGATCGCCACGACGATCAAGCCGCTGGCCATCAGGTGCGAGAGGACCAGGAACCCGAACGGATCGCCCACCTCCAGCACCGGACGGATCACCGACAGAGCGGCGGGCGTTGTGCGCCAGACCCAGAACAGATAGATCAGATATGGCAGCTGCACCAATGCGCCGGCTAACGCAAACCAGCCGGCGTGGCGATGCCGCCGAACGATCGACCAGCCCAGCAGCGCGCCCACGACGAGAAGGGCGAGCTGCGGATAGATCAGCTGCAGGCCCAGGATTGCCGCGATTCCACCGAGCAGCCAGCGCCGGCTGGCGCGATGACGCAGGCGGAGCCCGGCCACCATCGTCAAACACATCAGCGCCATGGCCCAGGACAGATGCGGCGCCATCGCGATCAGGTCCGCCACGCCGGTGCCAGGGACGCTCATCTCGGTGGCACGGGTGACGACCGGCCCGATGTGGACCTCGCTCGGCAGGAGCGCGCCGACGCCGCCCCCCAGGACGCAGAGCAGGAAGGCCCAGCGGCGCAGCAGCCGTGGCCGAAACAATTCCCCGGTCAGCATGAAGACCGCGGCCAGTAGGGCTCCCGCTGCGGCCACCCGCGCGAGGTGATAGAGCCATGGCCCGGCCGCCCAACCCAGCAGGTGAGCCGGCCACAGGTACCAGGAGTAGAGCACGATGCCAGGCAGGGTCTCCGCTGTGAACGCGGAGTGGAAGAGCCAGGCGCCCTGCCAGCCGGTGCGCCACATCGCCTGGTAGACGTACGCGTCGCGGGCGATGACGACGTATCCGGAGAACACGCTGTCCGCTGGCACGCGAATGGCGGCGAGCGCGATCGGCGGAATCGTGAGCAGGCAGAGCACGGCACCGACGACCGCCGGCCACCGCCAGGCTGCCGGACCGCGCCTCGTCCGGGGGTTTTGCTCAGCCACCGCCCAGCGGCGCGCGGCGAAGGCCATCAGGCGGCGAGCCGCCCAGCCCGGTCCGCGCGCGACGGCGCCAGGCTCGCCGCGCCCAGGGGCAGGACACAGAGGAACAGGGTGATCACGACCGCGACGTAGTTGTCGTTGAAGAACCGCGCGAAGAACATGAAGGCGAGCAGGGCACCGGCGTAGCCAGCCATCCAGCGACCGACGGTCGGCCGTCGAGTCAGCGCGCGGCCGGCCAGCCAGATCACCGGTACCACGGCGGCGAGCTGAAACGCCCCGAACGGAAACGCGTCGGTGCGGTGAGTGATGAGGCCGGTCGCATAAAGCATGGCGCCAAAGCCGTAGCCTTGAATTGGATAGGCATCGGGTACCCCGCCGCTGGTGTAGAGGACGACGTCCGTCCAGAAGGCCTGCGGATTGGCGATGAAGAATGGAATGATCGTCACGATCGGGGTGATGACCAGGACGGCGAGACTGGTGAGCAGCTCACGATGGCCCTGGCCGGAACGCCACCGCGTGAGGAGCAGGAGCAGCAAGAAGGGCACCGCCAGCCAGGCGAACGGTTTCAACGCGACCGCAATGCCGAGCGCGCCGGAGGCCAGGATCGGATGGCCACGCGACAGGAACGTCAGGCTCAGAAGCACGGCGGCCAGGAACTCGATGTCGTTGCGCCCCGACCACAGGTACAGCGTGATCAGAGGGCTGACGTAGATCGCAGCCATCAGCATCATGCGGCGCTCCGCGGAGAGCGGCAGCGCCGCGATGGCGATGAGGCCGAGCAGAGCGAAACCGATGAGAACGATCCGGTAGTCGAAGGGCAGGCCGAGCGCGCCGGTCAGCAACCGGAATGGAATCCCAACCAGCACGGTCAGCGGAAGGTACGCCATGTGGTGCAGCGCCGGGTTGCCACCGGTGGTCAGATCCCAGGGCAGCCTGGCCATCGGCGTGGCGGACCAGTCGACGCCGTAGATCGGCTGCCCGCCGAGGACTCGGTCGATCGCCGACTCGACCTGGAGCATGCCGTCGTGCTCCATGGTGAGCCCGACCCTCGGCCGCTCGAGCATCGCAGACAGCGTCGGTCCGATGGCGGTGAAGGCGCCGAGCGCCGCCACGCCCCAGGTCGCTAACCCGGGACCCGGCTTGAGCCGGACCAGTACCAGCACCACGACCAGGCCGGCCGTGGCGGTCGCCGGCAGCCAGATTCCGATATGCGGCCGCAGCGTCCACAACACCGACAGCTGGAGCCCGCCGAGCACCGCCAGGTAGGCGAACGGGGTGGTCAACCGGGCGGCGACCCGGGTCAGCGATACCCCAAGTCCACCGGCCGGCGGTCGTGCGCCAGCCATGACGACGGTGTAACGACGAGTGTGAGGAACCCCTTCTCCGGGGCGTTATAGGCTGGCAGTGTCGTTTCCTCCCTCCGCGGCTCGGGCGATGCCGGCTGCGCCCGCCTCACGGAAGGTTCGGCCGGCGTTCGTCGCCCAGGCCGGCTTGATCGGCTCTGCGATCGCCGTCTATCTCGTCGTCCTCGGTGCCGCCGGGTTACGCCACCAGGACCTCGCCGCCTACCTGGGCGCCGCCCGCGACATCTTTGATGGGGCGCCGCTCTACGCCACGTTCCTCCACCATCCATTCCCCGACCCGACGCTGAGGCCGGCGTTCATCTACCCGCCGGTGTTCGCCCTGCTGATCGCTCCGTTGGGGCTGCTGCCTGAGGCGCTGGCTGTTGATCGGCCAGGCGTCACTGATCGGCGCGATCGCCCTCATCGTTCGCTGGCGAAGGCCACCAGGCTGGGCGGTGACCACGCTGGTGCTGGCGACCCTGACCTTCTATCCGCTGTGGATCGATGCCGTGCAGGGTCAGGCGAACCTGCCAATCCTGCTGCTGGTTACCGCCGGCATCATCGGCATCGTCCAGGGCCGGCCGCGGTTCGGTGCGGCGCTGGGGGTCGCCGCCGCATTGAAGCTGACCCCGATCATCCTGCTGGTCTGGCTCGTGCTCGACCGCCGCCTTCGAGCGGCGGGCTGGATGGTCGGCGCCCTCGCCGCCCTCACCGGCGTTGGCGCGGTATTTCGCTTCCACGACACTGTCGTCTTTGTCGGGCAAGTCCTGCCCACCCTGGGCCACGGCACGGCCTTCTACGCCAACCAGTCGCTTAGCGGTTTTCTCGACCGGGTTTCCAGTGCCAACCCCTACACCCGGCCGTGGGTCGAGATTCCGTGGGCCTTCCTCCTGCCTGCCGCCGTCGGCGTTCTCCTCGTCGGCGGGTGGTTCTGGCGTACGCAGCATCATTCGGGGCTGGCCCGCTGTGCCGCCTTCATACCGCTGATCCCGCTGCTGTCGTCGGTGACGTGGCCGCATCATCTTGTCATCCTGCTGCCCGTCATCTGGTTGGGCGCCATCGCCCTCGCCGAACGCGAGTGGCCGATCATCCCCACGGTTGCCCTCGCCGGCTTGCTCTTCGTCTTCAGCGTGCTGTCCCGCTATCCGGCCGGCCCGGCCTTTGGCCAGGCGGGTTTCCGCGATGCCCAGACCCACGACCCCATCGTGTTCGTGGCATCCAACGCGATGTTCTTTGGAACCCTGATGGTCTTTCTGGCCGCACCATGGCTGCTGCGCTCCCGCTAGACCGGCCGCGTCCACGCCCGACCGCCCGCCGGCGACCGCGGCTCACCTTTGCCCTCGGCTTCGCTGCGGCCATCGCGGCGCTCTCGCTTCTGCCGTATCTGCTGGCCTACGCCTGGACGCCGCCTGGCCATCATTTCGCCGGCTTCTTCTTCATCGCCGACGACGCCACAACTTACCTCGCGAAGATGAGGCAGGGTGCGGACGGCTCCTGGCTCTGGTCCGATCCCTACACGAGCGAGCCGCATGGTGGCGTCTTTCTGTTCGGTTTCTATCTGCTGTTCGGCCATCTGGCCGCGCTGCTTCATCTCCCGCTGATCGCCACCTATCACCTCGCCCGGATTTCCGGCGCCCTCGTGCTCGTGCTGGCGGTCGACCGTCTCTGCCGGCGGCTGCTCCCGCCCGAGCTTCGCCGCCTCGGACTGGTCCTCGTCATCCTGGGGTCGGGCCTCGGCTTTCTCGCGCAGGCAGCGGGCAATCCCGCCATCTTTGGCACCAAGCTCGAGGCGCTCGACCTCCATCTTCCCGAGCTGAGCGGCTGGTACTCGATCATCGCCATCCCGCACTTCGCCTGGGCGACGGCGCTCATCATCGCGAGCCTGCTGGGGCTGCTGCAGATCGCCGATCGGCCTGGCCGGCGCTCCGTGGCGCTGACCTCGGCGGCGCTCCTGGCGCTCACCGCGATCCATCCCCAGATGATCCCGGTCATCGCCATCATCTGGATCGGGTACCAGGTGCTGCTGCTGGCGTGGGGCCGGCGACCCGCATGGCGAACCCTCGCCGCCGAGATGGTGCCGTTTATCGCCACCGCGCCGCTGCTCGCCTACAACGCCTGGATCCTCTTCTCCGACCCGACCATCGCCGAATGGGCACGGCAGTGGCGCCATCAGGCGCCGGCCCCACTCAGCCTCGCGGTCAGCCTGGGGGTTCCCCTCCTGCTGGCCATCGGCGGGATGGTGATCGTCTGGCGGCGCCGCGACCAGGGCCTGGCGCTAATGCTGACGTGGCCGCCGCTGGTCATCCTCCTCCTCTACCTTCCCAACCTGGCGAACATTCAGCGCCGGCTGCTCGACGCGCTCTACGTTCCGATCGGCATCCTGGCGGCGATCGGCCTCCGCGCCCTGACGGCCCGCCTCCGCCGCGCCTCCGCCCGCCGGGTCACCGCCATCCTCGTGACGGCATGCTGCTTCGCCTCGGCCATCGTGCTGGCCATCGCCCTGCGCTTCGCTTCGGGCGCCTTTCCCGAGGCCTACGTGGGCAACGATGGCTGGCAGGCCATGGCCTGGCTGTCCGCGCACCATCAGGCCGGCGACCGGGCGCTTTCCTCTCCCCAGGCGGGGCAGCTACTGCCCGCCTGGGCCGGGGTCAGTGTCTACGTCGGCCACTACAGCGAAACGCTCGACTATTTCCAGAAGATCCACAACGTCGCGACCGTGCTCACCCCGGGCCAGCCGCCGGCAACCGTGCAGGGATTTCTCAAGGCCAACGGCATCACGCTGCTGTACTGGGGACCCGACGAGGCAAAAACCGGCTTCATGCCGGCGGGGCAACCGTATTTGCAGGCTGTGCATGACGAGGGCACCGTCGTCATCTATCGGGTGATGGGAGGATAGACGGTGGCGATGCTCGAGCCGGTTCGAAGGCCGGCGGCGATTGTTGCTCACCGTCGATGGCCTTCGCCGGCGCTGATCGCCCAGGGACTGGCGGTCACCCTCTTTTTCTCGCTGGCCGCGCTGCGCTTTACGATCGCGCCCCTTGACCGCTACGACGAAGGCGTCACCCTGACCAAAGCCGCCCTGACGGCGGCCGGGTCGATTCCCTTTCGCGACTACTGGATCACCTATGGACCACTGGACACATACGCGCTGGCCGCTGCGTTCAAAGCATTCGGGATCAACCTGGTCATCGAGCGGGCCCTGGGGGTCGTGGTGCTGGGGCTGCTGTTCCTGGTTACGTATGCAGTGACCGGGCGACTCGGGCTGCGCGGTGGCATGCGGTTGCTCCTCACCGGGCTCATCAGTGTGGTACCGATCTCGGTTCCCGCCTTCAACTCCGCGTTCCTGGCAAACCTGGTCGGCGTGTCGGCGGTGCTGGCCTTCCTCTGCGGCATCGATGACGACCGGGCGCGCTGGCCGCTGCTGGCCGGGGCCCTGGTCGGACTGGCATCCTTCTCTCGACCCGAGTTCGCCCTTGCGCTCGGAATCGGGCTGGGCGCCGGCTATCTGGTGATGGGGCTAACGATCATGTCAGTCCGGGACCGGCTGATGCCCTATGTGCTCGGTGCCGTGAGCGTTGCCGCCGGCCTCTGGGGTGGCACAGTCCTCATGGCCGGAATCAGGCCCGTCTGGTTCGACCTGGTCACCTATGCCACCAGCCTCTACCCGCGGGCTCGTGGCATCCCGTTCGGTCAGGGTGACGAGGCCCCCATCGTGATCGTCCTCGGCGTGGTGTTTTCGCTGATCTGGGTCTGGGCGACCATCCGCGCCTACCGCCAGCGCGCGGTCGCCGGTGAGCGAGCCCGGCTGGCGGCGCTGCTCGTCGGCGGCATGCTGATCTTCACCTGGGTGCGCACCCGGGCCGACGGGATTCACGCGATGGACGCCTGGCCGCTGACGGCCATCCTGCTCGCCCTGCTGCTCGAGCGCCGCGGCCGGCAGGTCCGACCGGCGACTGGCGCGCTGCCGGCGCTGGTGCCAATCGCCGGCATCCTCTTGTTGAGCCTGGGGGCGGGCGGGCTAGCCTATCGCGACCTGGCCCGGCCGCACGCCGCGGCCGGCATTCCGCACAGCGGCATCAGTGGCCAACGCGCCTGGATGCCGACGCCCGAGCTGGCCGGCGTCATTCGGGAGATCGATGCGGTCACCCCGCCCGACCGTCCCATCTGGGTCGGACTCCAGCGAAATGACCTGGTCACCTTCAACGACACGATGCTCTACTTTCTCAGCGGCAGAAAGCCCGGCACCGTCTACTACGAGACCCTGCCCGGCCTTACCAATAGTGAGCCCGTCGAGCGGGCCATCGCGTGTCAGCTGGCGCGCGCCGGCGTCGAGTTGGCCGTGCTCGGCCCAAATGGCGCCGGCGAGCCGTGGAATCTGAGCTCAGTCAATGGGTCGCCGTATCTCGATCAGTGGTTGGCCGCTCGTACGACGGCCCGTTCGCAGCTCGGCCCCTATCTGCTGCTCAGGCTGACGCCTGGTTTGCGTCCTTCAGACCGATGTCCTTAGTCGGGTGTTTGCGGACACGTCCGGGGATGGCCAGCAGCTCGAGGAACATCGCCGTCGAGTCGCGGATCGGGTGCACCCGGCTCTGCGGCGAGTTGATCCAGCGGGTCGGCACCTCAACAACCTGGTAGCCGGCGTGCTGCGCTCGGTAGAGCACCTCCACGTCGAAGCCGAAGCCTCGGGTCTGTAGCACCGGAAAGACCCGGTCCGCGACTTCCGCCGTGAATGCCTTGAAGCCGCACTGCGTGTCGTGCACGCCGCCGAGCACGAAGATGCGGACCAACCGGTTGAAGATCTTGCCCATGGTTTCCCGGTACCAGGGCTGATGCAGCTCCACCTGGGAGGACCGCAATCCGCGGGAGGCGATCGCTACTCCGGCCCCGGTGTGAAGCGGACGCAGCAGCTTTTCCATGTCATCAATGGGAACACTCAGGTCCGCATCGCTGAACACCCGGTAACGACCACGAGCCGCCACCATCCCGAGTCGCACCGCCACGCCCTTGCCGGCATTCCGCTCCGCGACGACCAGCTTCAGCTGCGGCCAGCGCTTCGCCCGCTGCGCAACAACTTCGGCTGTGGCATCGCGGCTGCCGTCATCGACCACGATCACCTCGGCGGTGAGGCCTGCGCGCTTGAGGTAGGCCTCAATCCGGTCCAGGGTGGCGGGCAGCCGCAGCGCTTCGTTGAAGGCCGGGATCACGATTGAAATCTCCGGCGTCATGCGGCCTTCTCCACTTTCCGCATCTCGGCTTTGAAGGCGAGCAACTCACGGAAGGCGCGTGCCACGACACGCAGGTTGGCGCCGGTCTGTTTGCCGGACATGCGCGGATAATGGTGCACCGGCACTTCCACGATGCGGGCATGCATCTGGCGGGCCAGGACCAGCACCTCGGTATTGATCAGGGCGCCATCCGAATGCAACGCCATGCGGGCCAGGAGGTCGCGCCGGATCAATTTGAAGGCGCAGTTGACGTCGCGCACCAACCGGCCGAAGATGAGCCGCACCAGCGTAAAGAAGGCCCAGGCGTTAAGCCGCCGAAGCAGCGGGTCGCGGCGGCGTTTACGGTACCCGGCCACGATATCGGCGTCGGCCGCCCGGGCGAGCAGCTGTGCGACCTCCACGGGATCAAACTGGTTGTCAGCATCCATCAGGAAAATCCAGGGAAACCGCGCGGCCTGGAATCCCGATCGCAGCGCGGCGCCGTATCCGCGGTTGACCGGGTGGCGAACCACCCGCAGGTTCGGATGAGTGGTCTTGAGCCGGTCCAGCACGGCCGGGCTGCCGTCCTGGCTGCCGTCGTCGACCACGACGATCTCGAAGGCGCGAGCATGCCTCTCGAGCGCCTTCGCCATCCGGCCGACCGATTCCTCCAGGTTGGCGGCCTCGTTGAAGGCCGGCAGGACGGCGCTGATCTCCACCGATGACGCAACGGCGGTCATGGAGCGAAGCCTACTCGGGTGAAAACGGTGGCCACCCGATCACGGCTAAACAGCTGCCATTCCGGGTTCTGCCCGAGCAGTCCGACGAGGGGATGCCCGTTCGGCAGCACGATCGCGTCCGGGTCGGCGTCCGCGATAACCGAAGGCCAGCCCTCGGCCAGGTAGCTCACGCGCAGGTATCGGCTGAAGAGCGCCGATCCGTAGACTTCCACCCGACCGTCGATGAAGATGCGGCTGCCCTGGGGATAGAGTCGCCACAGCAGGTAGCCGCCATAGTCGTAGTAGTTGAAGATGCGGATCGGTTTCCCGATGGCCTGGAGCGCATCCGTCGCCTGCACCGGAAAGACCGAGGCGATGGCGTCCGCCTCATCGGCGGAGCGGAGATTCGGGAGGGCGCGGTAGGTGATCATGACGACAACGGCCACCAGCAGCAGCGCCAGGTTGAGCACCCCAAGCGCGGCAGTGGGAGGATTGAGCCGGATCGGCGTCCAGCGCAACGCCGCCTGGGCGGCCGGCCGGCGGACGGCGGTGGGCAGGATCGCCGAGAGGGTGACGAGCAGCGCCTGGGCGCCGCGAGCGGCGAGCGGCGCCGCGCCGATGACGAACAACGGTACGTTGCGCTGCGATGCCAGCGCCAGGTACAGAAGGGCGAAGGCCCACAACCACTCGTGCGTGCGGGCCTTGACCTTCCCGGTCGCCAGCCCACCCAGGATAAGGAAGACGATCGCTTCGAACATCACGCCGGCCATCGAGTGGAAGTCCGGCGATGCCCACTCCTGGATGTTGTTCTGGATCAGGGGCGACGTCAGCGTGCCCAGCGGAAACAGCAGGGTCTGGACACCCGACGGGTTGACCACGGACAGCAGCGTCCCGGCCCCGATCGCCGACCCGAACAGGATCCGGCGTCGCGCCGGCATCCCGGTCGCGGGCGAACGCCGGGCATCGAACCATTCACCGATCAAAAACAGGCCGGCGATGATGACGCCCACCAGGAAGCCAGAATGCAGGTTGGCCCACAACCAGATGAAGGGCAGAAGCAGGAAGGGACTGAGGCGCCCTTGCCGGTAGAAACCGAGCCCGACCACCAGCACGCCCATCATCAGGAGGTTGAGCAGCTGGGGACGGGCTCCCCAGGCTGTCGAACCCGCAAGCGCCCCGACCAGGGTCAGCACCGCGGCCAGCGTCGGATGCAAGTTCGACCGCCGCAGAATGACGTAGAGGCAGATGGCGCCGGCCGTCACCACGCCGGCGAAGACGGCAACCAGGAGCGGCAGGCCGCCAAGCTGGTAGAGCAGGTACATGGTGAGATCGGCCAGCCACTCGTGCATCACCCAGGGGTGGCCGGCGGCGCTGAAGGAGTAGAGATCGACGTGGGGAATGGTGCCGGTCGTGACCATGAGGCGCCCGTTGGCCAGGTGCCACCATAGGTCGGGATCCAGCGGGGGCACCGCGGCCAGGCTGAAGATCGCCGTAAAAAGGAGCCAGCGAAGAACAACCGCGCTGCTAACCCGGCGCAGCGCGCCGACGACGACGGGCATCAGGGCATGTAACGAGCGGGTGACGGGCATCCTTCATGAGGTCGTCATCGGGGCTCGCGCATCACCCGCAGGACGAATTGCGGCAGGGCCAGCATGCGTCGCCAGCGCCAGGGCTCCCGGCGCAGCCGATGGAGCCATTCCAGACCGCTGTCGCGCATCCAGCGAGGAGCGCGCCGAGCTCGACCGGAGATGAAGTCGAAGCTTCCGCCCACCCCCATTCCGACGACGGCGCCGGAACGGGCGAGGTTGCGGGCGAGCCACGCCTCTTCCGCGGCCGCGCCGTAGGCCAGGAACAGCAACTGGGCGCCACTCGACCGGACGGCTTGCGTGGTGGCGGGGTCGTTCCCCGGATCCGGCGAGCCGGCGTGCGTCCCGGCCAGGGTGAAGCCGGGATAGCGCTGGCGGAGCGCGCGGCCGGCCGCCTCCGCGACGCCCGGCCCGCCGCCGAGAAAGAAGAAGCGCCATCCGTCGCGGGCACCGCGGGCCGCGAGTGCCGTGACGAAATCGACGCCCGCCAACCGGTTGGGGAGCCGGTACCCCAGCCGCCGGGCCGCCCAGAGGACGCCAGCGCCGTCAGCCAGCGCCAGGTCGGCGCGACGCAGGATGGCCGCGAAGTCGGGGTCGCGCTCGGCTTGCATGATCCGCTCGGGATTGACGCTGATCACCAGGCGGGGCCGCCCCTCCGTCAGCGCCCGGGCCACCCACTCGATCGCCTCCGCCTCGCTGAGTGGGTCGATCGGAACCCCCAGCAGGCTGAACCGCGTCACGCGGCGAATGCCTGCCGGTAGACCTCCGCCGTTTCACGGCCGAGGCGTTCAATGCTGAACGCCTTCGATCGTTGAAGGCCGGCATTCCGAAGACGGGACTGCTCATCATCGAAGCGCAGCAGGCGTTCCATTGCCTGGGTCAGCTCCTCCACGCTCTCCGTGCGCAGCACCACGCCCGCCTCATCGACCAGCTCGGCCAGGGCCTCGGCCGAAGACACGATCACCGGGGTGGCGCACGACATCGCCTCCAGCACCGGCAGCCCAAAGCCTTCGTAGCGGGACGGATAGACGAAGATCGACGCGCCGCTGTAGATCGCGGGCAGAGCATCGCGCGGGATGTAGTCCAGCGCAATCACGTGGCTGCGCGGTCCCGCCTGGCGTACCTGCCGCGCCAGTCGCTCGGCTCCCCGGTTGGTCCGGCCGACGAAGACTAGCGCCGAGTCGTCCGTGAGATCAGGTGGAAGCAGCTCATAAGCGGCCCGCAACCGGGCAAGGTCTTTGCGCGGATCGATGGTGCCGACGTAGAGGACATACCGCTCCGGTAACCCGAAGCGCTTGCGCACGGCGGCGACCTCGTCCGCCGGCCGCGGTTTGAAGGTCGCGTCGGCGCACAGCGGGACATAAGCAACCCGCTCCGGCGCGATATGGTACAGGTCGATGACCTGCCGGCAGACCGCTTTGGATGAGACCATGACCCGTTGCGCCCGCCGAATGCTCCGCGGGCCGAGCATCCCGAAGTACCAGCGGGCACGCGGATGCAGGTCGTCAGGGCGGATCCGATAGGCGAGGTCGGGCACGCTCAGCACCAGCGGGACGGCGCTCAGCAGAGGCGCCACGCCGAGCACCGAGTGCAACAGCCGCAGGGCGCGGGGATACGCTCCAAAACGCCAGGGGAGCGACCATTGTTCGCGGCCCATCCGCAAGCCCCGTGGCACGCGCCGAAAAGGCACGACTCGATGACCCTGGAGCGCGTCCTGAATGTGGGGGATGACATCGCTGGGAGCCAGGACGTCGACCGAGGCCCCGACCTGGTGCAGGCCGCGAAGGATGTGCAGCGCATGATGCTCGAGACCGGTAAACGGCTGAGCCGCAAACAGGAGGTCGACCGCGATGCCATCCGGGACGGCATTCTTCGCCGACATTGCGCGATGCTAGCGGATTCCCGCTCCGCGGGCCACGGTTACACAGTGACTGAACCGCGCCGTCGCGCCGTCTCCGCGCCGCACCCATGATCGTCGGCATCGACGGAACCCCCGCGATGCGCCGCGTGGCGACGGGAACAGAGGTTTACGCGCGCAGCGTCATCGAGGCCCTCGCTGCATCGAAGGGTGATCGCACGATGCGCGTCTACGCGAATGCGACCGATCCCCCACCATGGTTGCCCGCAGCCGTCGAATGGCGCGGCATCCCGTTTCCGCGCCTCTGGACGCACTGGCGGCTGCGACAGGCGCTTCGCCGGGAGCGGCCCGAGGTGACGTTTATTCCCAGCCATGTGTTGCCGTTCGCCCTTGGTCTCACATCGGTGGTCACCATTCATGACGTCGGGCATCGGCGAGAGCCGCGGTCCTACTCGCGCCGGGCGCGCTGGTATCTGGAGGCAACCACCAGGTACGCGGCTCGGCGCGCGAACCGTTTGATCGCCGTCTCGAAAGCCACCGCCGCGGACCTCGTCCGGTTCTATGGCGTGCCGGGCGGGCGCGTGGTCGTGGTGCATTCCGGTGTCGATCCGCGCATGCGTCCGCAGGACCCGGCGAGGGTGGCGGAAGTCACCCACCGGTTGGGCGTGGTCGGCCCTTACTTCCTTTATGTTGGACGGAATCATCCCCGCAAGAACCTGTCGATGCTGCGCCGTGCCTTCGACGAGGCGCGCCGGCGGGGCCTGAACGCGACCCTGGTCCTCGCCGGACCAGGCCACGATCACGCGCTGTCCAGTGATGTCCTGACCACGCTGCCCTATGTGTCGCCCGATGATCTGCCCGCGCTCTACGCGGGAGCCATTGCCCTGGCCCTTCCGTCACGCTTTGAAGGCTTTGGGTTCCCCGCGTTGGAGGCTATGCGCTGTGGCACTGCCGTCATCGCCTCGAGCGCCGGGGCCCTTCCGGAGATCGTCGGCACGGCCGGCATTCTCCTGAGCCCAGACGATCCCGGCGCCTGGAGCCAGGCCGTGCTCGAGCTGGCCCATGATCCGGCACTGCAGCAGCGGTTGATCGTGGCCGGAAGCGCGCGCAGCGCCGACTTCACGTGGGAGATTGCCGCTTCGAAGACCTGGCGGGTGCTGGACGGCGCCGCCGGCCAGGGTTAGCGGCGGAGCGCTATCGCGCGCCGATCAAGTTCCGTCGATTCTCGGGAAATCGGGAACCGCGGAATCGCCATACGCCGCATTCATGGGACTGAAGCGCCGCCCGGCCCCTTTCTTACGCCGCTCCTTAGGTTTCGAGAGCTCCGTGGATTTGGGTGCCGTTTCCGACGTCTCGTCGCTGACACGCTCATCGCGCCGTGACGGCTTTGCGGCCCGGGCCATGGCGTCATCATTCTATTGCGCAACGGCGCAGACGGTCGGCCCGGTATCGGTTAGTCCCTGAGGACGGATTCGTAGACGTCGCGGTGCGCGGCGGCGCTGGCGGACCAGGTATACAGCGCGGCCCGGGCCCGACCGGCCGCCACCTGGCGGTCGCGCAGCTCGCGGTCGCTGAGCAACCGGCGCAGATTGTCAGCCAAGGCCTCGTCATCTGCCGGCGCCGTAAGCAGGGCCGCATTGCCGGCCACTTCCGGGATGGCACCGGCGTTGGACGCGACCACCGGCGTGCCCGCGGCGAACGCCTCCAGGATCGGCAAACCGAAGCCCTCGTCGAGGGACGGGAACACGACGGCCTGCGCCATCTGGTAGAGCGCCGGAAGGTCGGGCATCCCGGCATAACCGACAAACCGCACCGAATGCGTCAGCTCGAGGTTGCGCACGGCATCGACCACCGGGTCGTAGTTCCAGCCGAAACCGCCGACCGCGATCAGGGGGACGCGTTCCGCGGCCGGGATCCGCGCCAGGGCGCGCAACGTGGTGATGTAGTTCTTCCGTGGTTGCACAGTCCCGACTTGCAGCAGGTACCGTTTCGGCAGTCCATAGCGAGCCTGAACCTCTGCCCGCAATGATGGTGACGCCGGCAGCGAGAACTCGGTCTCGACGCCGTGCGGAATCACGCGGCAGCGCGCCGCCTCGACGCCAAAGAGCCGCGTGATCGCCAGCTTCGTCGCGTTCGAGGGGCAGATGATCAGACGGGCCTGATGGACAGACCGCGGAACCACCACTCTGGTGGCAAACCACTGGTCAGCCGGAAACCATTCCGGGTGATCGTAGATCGCCAGGTCATGGATGGTGACCACCCCCGGAAGGCCGACGACGAGTAAGGGCAGCGAATTGGCGGGACCGTGGATGAGCTGGGCGCCGTCCCGCCGCATTCGGAGTGGGGTCAGGACCTGAGGACCGATGACTCTGGGACCTCGCTTTGCGTAGGTCGCCACGGTGATCCCGTGACTGTCGTCGAATGCGGTGATCAGCGCCCGGATGTAACGCCCGACCCCGGTCGCGTTATTGTCGCTCAGCGCCCGCGTGTCGAGCGCTACCCGTAGTGGTTGTGTCGTCGCGACGCTAGACCGCCTCAGGCGTAGGTGTCGATCCGAGCCTGCCGAAAAAGAGCCTCCACGACATGCCGGGCCGGGAACTGGGCGAGATCCGCCGCCCAGAGTGTCACCACGCGGTCGCCCATCGGCGGAATGTCTGGCCGGCGGGCAATGGCGAGCACCACGGCGCCGGCTGCTGCCGCCGTGTGAAGCGCATCACCAT
>Ga0209805_1000513_pt1 | contig 23444 bp, 23 predicted proteins | sample GraSoiAngelo_148_FD_185905 | JGI IMG/M metagenome (GOLD analysis project Ga0209805, IMG submission 185905) | Grasslands soil microbial communities from the Angelo Coastal Reserve, California, USA - 14_1009_09_20cm (SPAdes) (version 2) | ecosystem: Environmental > Terrestrial > Soil > Grasslands ...
GCCCGCGACGGCGTGCAGGCGCTCGACCAGATCGACCGGGTCGGACCGGACATCATCGTGCTGGACCTGAATCTCCCCGGGCTGGATGGGTACAGCGTCCTGTCCCACCTGCGCTCGCGCCCGGCGACGGCGTCGATCCCGGTCATCGTGCTCACCGCGAAGGGCGACGAGGACAACGAGGTGCGCGTGTTCGAGCTGGGGGCGGACGATTTCCTCACCAAGCCGTTCCGTGCGCGCGCACTGTCGGCCCGGCTCGAGGCGGTGCTCGGCCGGCGTCGCTAGCCGCGAGTGAACTCGCGACTCGGGCGTCGGACCGTAAACGGGCACAGACGTTCCCTATGACACACGTGCGGGTTGCGTTCGTCGACGCCTACGTGCTCCGTGCGGGCGCGGCGGGCCTCGAGGTGCTCGCGCTGCGCCGCGCCCCCGGAGGCCGCTCCCCCGGCTCGTGGGAGACGGTGCACGGGCACATCGAGCCCGGCGAGACGCCGGTGCAGGCGGTGCTGCGCGAAGTGCGCGAAGAGACGGGACTCGACCCCGCGCGGCTGTACAATCTGTCGCGCGTGGAGGCGTTTTACCGTCACCGGACCGACGAGATCGCACTGATCCCCGTGTTCGCCGCCGTGGTGGACGGCGCCGCCGAGCCGCGCGCGTCCCCCGAGCACGACCGCGTGGAGTGGCTGGCGCCGGCGGCGGCCGCCGCGCGCTTCGCCTGGCCGCGGGAGCGCAGAGCACTGGACGACGTTTTGTCAATCCTCCCGTCCGGGGACGCCGGCTTGCTGGAAGACGTGCTGCGGATATGCTAGAGTCGGGATCGGGCGGACCGACTGGAGACCTGGATAAGCGCCGACGGCATTGTGAACCCGTTCTATCACCGCATCTATCGAGTGGTACGCCACATCCCCAAGGGCCGCGTCGCGACGTACGGCCTCGTGGCCCGGCTCGCCGGTCGGCCCGGCGCCGCGCGCACGGTCGGCTGGGCCCTCTCGGCGCTCCCGGAAGATTCCGATGTGCCCTGGTGGCGCGTGCTCAACGCGGCGGGCCGGATCTCGCTGTCGGGCGCCGATCATGGCTCCGTGCTGCAGCGCGCGCTGCTGCTCCGTGAGGGCGTGAAGTTCGCCGCGGGCGGGGCGGTGAACCTCGCCGTGTTCGGGTGGCCCGCCGAGGCCTACGACAGCGCACCCGCGGCCCACACGCGCGCCGCCTCGTCCCGCAGATCGCGCAGGTTGAACGGCTTGCGGACGTAGCGCAAGCCGAGCCGGGTCAGCGCGTCGTCCGATCCGGGCCGCACGTCCCCCGTCGCCACCAGCACGCGGTCCCTGAGGGCCGGATAGGCTTCCACGAGCCGCGTCACGAACAGCTGATCGCGGGCCCGCGCCTGCGCGTCGACGAGGATCAAGTCGTAGGCGCGGGCGCCGGCGAGGTCGAGCCCGTGCTGGGCGTTGCGCGCCACGTCGACCGCGTGTCCTTCCCGGCCGAACAGCGCTTTCACCATGCGGCGCACCGCCGGATCGTCGTCGACGAGCAGGATCACCCGCTTCGCGGTCGGCGGCGCGGGCATCGGCTCGGGGACGGGGGTCGCGTACAGCGCCGCGTCCGCCGGCGCCGCGGGCAGGTCCACCAGAAACGCCGCGCCACCTTCCGGCGGCCGCTCCACGCCGAGCCGCCCGCCGTGGGCTTCGACGATCGAATACGTGATGGAGAGCCCCAGCCCCGTCCCCTGACCCGGCTCCTTGGTCGTGAAGAACGGCGTGAAGAGATGCGGCAGCACGTCGTCCGGGATTCCTATCCCTGAGTCCGCGACTTTCATTCGGACCCGGTCGTCGAACCAGGTGGCGAGCCGGATCATACGCGGCCGCTCCGGCGGATTCTCCGCGACGGCCTGCGCCGCGTTGTTCAGCAGGTTCAAGAGCACCTGCTGCAGCGCGTGACGGTCGCCCAGCACCGGCGGGAGCGTCCCCAGGTCTTTCTCGACCGCGATGTCCTTGAGCGTCAGGTCGTAGCTCATGAGCAGCAAGGTCCGCTGGATCACGTCGTTCAGGTCCACGGGCGCCTGCTCGGCGGGCCCCTTGCGCGCGAACGTGAGCAGGTTGCGCACGATTCGGCCGGCGCGATCGGCCTGCTCGTGTATCACGCGCAGGTGGCCACGATCTTTGGCGCCCAGGTCCTTCTGCTCGAGCAGGAACTCGGACAGGCCGGCAATCGAGGTGAGCGGATTGTTGAGCTCGTGGGCGACGCCGGAAACGAGCTGGCCGACTGCGGCGAGCTTCTCGCTCTGGATCAGATGGGACTCCATCGCCTGCTGGTCCGTCACGTCCTCGACCAGCACGACGACGCTCTGATCGTGCGCCGGCGCGGGGATGCGGGCGGCGGTCACCCGGATCGCGCGCCCCAGGGTGGTCGAACGGAGCACGATCGGCTGCACTCGGTCGCCCCCGCGCGCGGCGGCGAGCAGGTCGACCAGCGGCGGGGAGGGGCCGACCAGGGCCTCGATCAGCTCCCGCCCGATGACGTCCGGGATCGGGGCGCCGAGCATGGCGGCGAAGGAGCGGTTGGCGCGGCGCACCCGTCCCGCATCGTCCACCACCGCGATGCCCTCGCTGAGCGAATCGAACGCCGTCTCCCATTGCTCCTTCGCGTGCCGCACCATCTCGAAGAAGCGCGCATTGGCGATCACGATGGCCGCGTGCGTGGCCACGGTGGAGAGCAGGCGGATGTCCTCGGACGCGAACACGCCGCCGCGCGGGTTCGCGATCACCAGGGTTCCCACCACCACGCCGTGCGCGCGCAGCGGCACCGCCGCAGCGGAGTCCGCCTGCACGTCCGCCACCAGCCGCGTCGGCTCCCCGCCCGAATTGCGCACCAGCTCGAGCCGCTCGCGGCCCAGCGACCGGACGACGAGACCGGGATCGTCCGCGCCGATGGAGCGACCCGTCAGGGCGGCGAGCGTGCCGTCGGCGGCCGTGACCCGCAGCAGGGGGCGGTCCTCCCGTCCCTCTCCCCCTCCCGCGGCTCCCGCCTCGCCCTCCGGCGCCAGGGCCACCAGGGCTCCCTGGGCGTCGAGAAACCGCATCGCGTAGCGCACCACCTGCTCGACGATCCGGTCGAGCTGCAGCGAACCCGACAGGATGAACGACAGCTCCTGGAGCGAGAACAGCTCCGACAGGCGGCGGTTGAGCTCGTCCGCCGCCCGCCGGCGGTCGCGCTCACTCTGGCGCAGCCGGCGCCGTAACCGCAGCGACCAGCCCAAAGCCGCCGCTGCGGCGACCGCGAGCAGTGCAATCAGGATGCGCATGACGCACAACAATAATGGTGCTGGACGGGTCTAATTCCGACTCAGCAAGTCGGATATTCGTTGTCGATCAGCCTCGCTACTGACCCCGGGCGCCAGCCCGGGGATCACGGAGCTCAGAGTGGTGGCTCCTGCCGACGCACCGCAACGGCGCACGCCTGCCGCGCTGAGGCGCGGGCGCTTGCTACGGGAAGCGTCGCACGCGTTTTGCCCTTCCGCCCGACCACGAACGCAACAAGGAGGGTTTGAATGATCGCGTTCGCGAGGCGCGCGGCCCGGCTGCCGTATTTCGCAGCGGCACTCGCGGCCGCCTGTACCGACCATCCGAGCGGCCCCGCGCCGCTCTCGAATCCACAGCGCGCCACCCCGTACATCCCGCACACGCGGATCTACTATCTCGCCGCGGAGGACACCAGCTGGAACTACGCTCCGCTCGGCCGAGACCCGGTGTACGACCGCGCGCTCCCCGCGCCGTGGGGCACCACGTCGGTGTACGCCAAAGCGCATTACGTGCAGTACAGCGACAGCACGTTCACCACGCGCATCCCGCAGCCCGAGTGGCAGGGGATCCTCGGCCCAATGATCCGGGGCGTCGTGGGCGATACGCTCAAGGTGGTATTCCACAACCGCACCAGCCAGCCGCTCTCGATCCACCCGCACGGTGTACGCTACGATCCGGCCGACGAGGGGGCCGTGTACGATCCGCCGCGCGGGGGCGGCGATTCGGTGAGCACCGGCGGCACCTTCACGTACACGTGGCGCGTGGTGCCCGAATCGGGCCCCCTGCCCGGGGAGCCGAGCTCCAAGGTGTGGCTGTATCACAGCCACGTGACCCCCGACGTGGAGGTGTATCGCGGCCTGGTCGGCACGATCGTGGTCACCGATCCGGCATATGCGCGCGACGATGGATCGCCCGACGACGTCAACCGAGAGTTCACAACGCTGTGGCTGATCTTCAACGAGAACACCGAGGGCACTCCCGACAGTCTCCAGGAAGCGAACCTGAAGCACTCGATCAACGGCTACTTCTTCGGCAATCTCCCCGGGCTGACGATGAATCAGGGCGACCGGGTGCGCTGGTACGTCGTGGCGCTCGGCACCGAGACCGACTGGCACACGCCGCACTGGCACGGCGAGACGATCCTGGTGGAAGGGAAGACCTACAACGACGTGATCGAGCTCGGGCCCGCCAGCATGAAGGTGGGCGACATGGTGGCCGACAACCCGGGCACCTGGTTGCTGCACTGTCACGTTGGCGACCACATGATGGCGGGGATGTACGCGACCTACACGATCCTGGGCGGCGGTCCGTCCGCGGCGGCCGCGCCGTCGCGCGATACCGGGCCCGGTTGGTCGCCGTTCTAGCCGGTCTGGCCGACCAGGCTCTGGAGGCTGGCCCGCAGATCGGCGATGCCTTCGCCCGCCCGGGCGCTGGTGACGATCACCTGATCGGGGTCGAGCGCGAGGGCGTCGCGCAGCTCCCGCTCCCGGGCGGGGCGCAGGCCTCGGGCCAGCTTGTCGCTCTTGGTGAGGGCCGCCAGGACGCGGGTCTCGCGCCCCGCGAACAGCTCTTGAATGGCGCGGTCGTCGGCCGAGGGCTCGCGGCGGCTGTCGAGCAGCCACAGCACGCCGACGAGACGGGGCCGCGCCAGGGCTCCGGTCACCAGACGCCGGAACGCCTGACGCTCGGCGTGGGGCGCGCGGGCGTAGCCGTAGCCGGGGAGGTCGAGGAGGTAGAAGCCCCGGGGCAACGCCCCGGGGTCAGCCCCTCGTTCGGGCTCGGCTGACCCCGGGCCGCTGGCCCGGGGTAACCGGGGGACCAAGTACGCATTGAGCATCCGCGTCTTCCCGGGGGTCTGGGAGACGCGCGCGATGCGTTGGCCCGCGAGCGCATTGAGCAGACTCGACTTGCCGACGTTCGATCGGCCGATCAGGGCGACTTCGGGGAGGGGCGGGTCCAGCGGGGTGTCGGCCGAGGGGAAGGAGCCGACGAAATGCGGCTCGGTCAGGCTTCTTTCTTCTGGCGCACGCGCTCGGTGACGAGCAGCGGAGGCCGGCCTTCGGTGACGCACTCCGAGGTGATGGCGACTTCGCGCACGTCGTCGCGGCTCGGCAGCTCGAACATGATGTCGGTCATCATCTCTTCGAGGATGGCGCGCAGGCCGCGGGCCCCGGTGGCGCGCTTGATCGCCTTCTGGGCGATGGCCTTGAGGGCGTCCTTCTCGATGGTGAGCCGCACGTCCTCCAGCTCGAACAGCTTCTGGTACTGCTTGGAGAGCGCGTTCTTGGGCTCGATGAGGATGCGGATCAGCGCCTCTTCGTCGAGCGAGTCGAGCGGTACCGCGACGGGCAGCCGGCCCACCAGCTCGGGGATGAGGCCATAGCGCAGCAGGTCGTCCGGCTCCACATCGATGAAGGGGTTCTTCTTGATTTTCTCGGGCGCGCCCTTGGCGACTTCTTCCTTGGTGAAGCCGATCTGGCGCCGTCCGGTACGTGACTCGATGATCTTTTCCAGCCCGTCGAACGCGCCGCCGCAGACGAACAGGATGTCTTTGGTATTGACCTGGATGTACTCCTGCTGCGGGTGCTTGCGGCCGCCCTGGGGCGGGACGCTCGCCACGGTGCCCTCGAGGATCTTCAACAGGGCCTGCTGCACGCCCTCGCCCGACACGTCGCGCGTGATGCTGGGATTCTCCGACTTGCGCGCGATCTTGTCGATCTCGTCGATGTAGACGATGCCGCGCTCGGCCTCGGATACGTTGAAGTCCGCGGCCTGGAGCAGCCGGACCAGGATGTTCTCGACGTCCTCGCCCACGTAGCCCGCTTCCGTGAGCGTGGTCGCGTCGGCGATGGTGAAGGGGACGTCGAGAATGCGCGCCAGCGTCTGCGCCAGCAGCGTCTTGCCCACGCCGGTGGGGCCGATCAGGAGGATGTTGCTCTTGTCGAGCTCGACCTCGGCTTCGCGCCCCTGGTGCGAGTTGATCCGCTTGTAGTGATTGTAGACCGCCACGGCGAGCGTCTTCTTCGCTTTCTCCTGGCCGATCACGTACTGGTCCAGCACGTCCTTGATCTCCGCCGGCGTGGGGACCTGGGTGATCGCCTCGGAGACCTCGCGCTCTTCGTCCTCCGCCAGGATCTCGTTGCAGAGGGCGATGCACTCATTGCAAATGTAGACCGACGGCCCGGAGATGAACTTCCGGACCGAGTCCTTCGACTTGCCGCAGAAGGAGCAGCGGAGGTGCTTATCGTGGGACATCTGGTCCTAGTATGGGAAGGTCTCCCGGCCGGCGCAAGCCGTCACTTCTTCTTCCCGTCGTCGATCTGCTGGAAGTTGGCGATTACGTGGTCAATTAGCCCGTATTCCTTGGCTTCCTCGGCGGACATGAACCGGTCCCGGTCCATGTCCTTCTCGATCTGGTCCACCGGCTTACCGGTGTGCTTGGAGTATAGCTCGTTCAGCTTGCCGCGCAGATAGAGGATCTCCCGGGCCTGGATCTCGATGTCGGCGGCGGTGCCCTGGGTCCCGCCCGAGGGCTGGTGCATCATGATGCGGGCGTGGGGCAGGGCGGAGCGCTTGCCCTTGCGGCCGGCGGCGAGCAGGAACGAGCCCATCGAGGCCGCCATCCCCATGCAGATCGTGTTCACCGGCGCCCGCAGGAACTGCATCGTGTCGTAGATCGCCATACCCGACGACACGAGGCCGCCGGGCGAATTGATGTACAGGTAGATGTCCCGCTCCGGGTTGTCGGCGTCGAGAAACAGGAGCTGCGCGATGATGATGTTCGACACCTCGTCGTTGATCTGCGTGCCCAGGAACACGATGCGGTCCAGGAGCAGCCGGCTGAAGATGTCGTACGTGCGCTCGCCGCGGCTGGAGCGCTCGATGATGTAGGGCGGGTAAATCTGGTTCCTCGTCACGCTGACTCCACGGTGGATTGCGACAGAAGAAACGTAAACACCTTTTCCTCGGTGAGGCCGCGCTCCAGGTCGCGCAGCCGCTTCGCCTTCTCGAGCGACGCCCGCAGCTCGGCCGCCGGCTTGCCGCCGCGCGCGGCGATCTCCTGCAACCGCGCGTCGAGCTCCGCCGCGGTGGCGCGCAGGCCGTGGTGCTCCACCATCCAGTCGAGGACCAGGTCGCGCCGCACCTGCGCCTCGGCCACGGGCCGGAATTCCTGCGCGAACTCCGCCAGGCGGTCTTCCGGGACCCCGTAGGCCTGGGCGTACACGTACACGGCCCGCTCCACCAGCGGCCGCGGCGCCACCACGCGATTCGCCTGCACGATCTGCTCGATCAGGTCGCGCCGCAACCGGGCGTCCGCTTCGCGCTCGGCTTCCTTCTCGAGATCCTCGCGCACCGCCTTGCGCAGCGCGTCGAGCGACTCGAAGTCCCCGACCTCGCGCGCGAACGCGTCGTCCAGCTCGGGCAAGTGCTGGCGCTTCACCTCCTGCAGCGAGAGGCGGATGGCGCGCGTCTGGCCGCGCTTCGCCTCCTCGGGGAAGTCGGGGGGGAAGCGCACGGTGGCGTCGACCGTCTCCCCGGGGAGCATGCCCATGATGCGCTCTTCCACCTCGGGGATCGCCCGCCCCTCGCCCAGCACGAGCTGATAGGGTTGCGGATCCTTCACGTCGTCCGCCTCGCGCGTGGCGATGGTGACCTGCACCAGGTCTTTGAGCGCGGGTTTCTCCCCCGCGACCGGCACCCACGGCGCCTTCTGCTCGCGCAGCGCGGTGAGCTGCGCCAGCACCTGTTCCTCGGTGACCTTGGGCACCGTGCGTTTGAGGTGGAACTTCCCGATGCGCTCCAGCCCGATCTCGGGCTTCACCTCGACGTGGAACTCGAACGTCACCGGGCCCCCCGCCCCGACGTCCCATTTGAGGTTGTGCACGTGCGGATCGGCGACCGGCTGCAGCGCCTCCTGCGCGAGCGCCGCCTTCCAGCTCTCGCGAATCAGGTCCTCGAGCGCCTGCTGCCGGATGTCCTCGGCGAACTGCTTCCGTACGAGTGCGGCCGGCGCCTTGCCCTTGCGGAACCCCGGAAGACGGGCGCGGCGCTGGTAGGCGGAGGTGGCCCGCGCCTCGGCCTCCTGCACCTGCTCCACGGGCACGGTGACGGCGAGGGACGCGGCGCCGGGCTCCTCGGCGGTCTTACGGACCTGAATGGCGGTCATGTGGCAGTAAATCTAACTAGCGCGTGCGCGGTGCGCGGTGCGCGGTAGCCCCACTGCGTGGAAATTCGCTGCACTCGGACGCAACCGCGCACCGCGGACTGCGCACCGTCTCACGGGTTCCGCCTCAAGCTCTTGATCCGGTGATGCGGCCGCTCGCCCGGCCTGATGTCGTCGTCTCGCACCACACTGATCGCGCCATCGGGCTCGAGCACCGCGAACAGCACGTCATCGGCCCGCGCCACGCCGTGCTCCCGGAGCGCCTGCAGCAGCTCGTCGCGCGTGACGCCGGCGCGATGACAGTGTTCGTCGAGGATCTTGCCGTGGTAGATCAACATGATTCCCTCGCCCGAGATGAGCTTGGCGAGCCGGCGGTTCCGGAGCCGGGCCATATTGATCAGCCAGTGCCAGCTCATGAGCACCGCGGCTGCCACGAGTCCGCCCACGAGGCTGGTATCCGGGCCGACCATGGCGTTCTGGACCGCGTTCGAAATGATGAGGAGCAGCACGAAATCGAACACGGTCATCTGCCCGAGGGTCCGCGTGCCACCGAATCGCAGCCCGAGGAGCACGAAGAAGTAGACGACGGACGTCCGCAGCGCGACGTCGAGCAGCGTGTGGAGCGACGCGGTCATCGCACGTCGTACCGCGTGATCGGCTTCCCCTGCAGGTACTTGTCGAACCAATTCAGAATGTGTTGCAGGCGCTCCACGCGGTGCAGCGGCTTGCCGGAGCGCGACAGCTCGTGCGACTCGCCCGGAAAGCGGACCATCACGGTCGTCTTGCGCAGGTACTTGAGGGCGCGAAACATCGCCTCGCCCCCCTGGTTGGGCGGCGCGCGCAGATCCTCCTCGCCCAGGATGAACATGATCGGCGTCGTGACGCTGTCCGCGTAGCGCACGGGCGAGCGGGCGAGGAACTCCTGGGGATCGCGGAACGGCGTGGAGCGGAACCACGACGGCCGGAAGAGCGTGAAGTCGGCCGTGTACCAGAACCCCAGCCAGTCGGCCACGTCGCGCTGCGACACGGCGGCGGCGAACCGGTGGGTATGCCCCACCGCCCAGTCGGTGAGCAATCCGCCGCCCGATCCGCCCGTGACCCCCAGCTTGGTCGAATCCACGTACCCGCGACGGATCAGGGAATCCACCGCGATCATCAAGTCGCGATGGTCGTCGCCGGGGTACTTGTACTGGATGATGTTGCCGAACTCCTGCCCGTACGTGGTGCTGCCCCGCGGGTTGGGATAGAGCACCACATATCCCTTCGCGGCCATCCACTGCATCTCGTGAAAAAAGATGTATCCGTACGCCGTGTGCGGCCCGCCGTGGATGTCGAGGATCAGCGGGTACTTCTTGCCGGGTGTGAAGCCCACCGGCTTCAGGATCCACGTCTCGATCTTCCGGCCGTCGAAGCTCGGGTACCAGAAATCCTCGGGCGTCACGACCTGGAGCTTCGCGAACAGAGAATCGTTCACGTGCGTCAGTTGCCGCAACCGCTTGGTCGACGCGTCCAGGACGTAGACGTCCGGGAGGTGCACCGGGTCGCCGATCGTGAGGGCGAAGGTGCGCGCGTCGGGCGTGGCGGTGTAGGCCAGAACCGCGTGATCCCCGGTGGTCAACGGCTCCCGCGCGCCGGTCTGCGCGTCGAACCGCACCAGGTTCGAGCGCCCGTGCTCGGTGGTGGCCACGATCACGGCGCGGCCGTCCGCCGTCCAGATGTGCGGGCTCGACCCCTCGCCGCCGCGCGGCGGCGCCTGGTCGCCCAGCACGGCGCCACCCATGTCGAAGTCGTAATCGGCGGTGAGGTTTTTTACCTGACGGTCGCGCCACACGAACAGGTCGGATTGATTGTACGAACGCGTCGCCCGCGGATTGACCCAGCCACGGAACGCCACCGCCTTGCCGTCGGGCGCGAGGGCCGCGCCGAACACCGGACCGTCGATGTCCACCACCGTGTCGAGCGTCCCGCCGCCCGCCGGCACCGCATAGACGTTGTTGTCGGGCGCGTAGTAGTACGACTCGGGCACGCGGTCCGAGGCGAAATAGATGCGCGCGCCGTCGCGGCTCCACTGCGGGGCGTTCTCGTCGAACGCGCCGGACGTCACCTGGCGCGACTTCGCCGGCTGGTCGCCGGGCATGACGGCCGGCACCGTCCAGATGTGCCCGTGCTCGCCGGGGTCCACGTATCCCTCGTCGTCGGCGCGGAACTCGGCCTCGGTGATGACCCGGACGTCGCTCTTGGGCTCGTCCTTCTTGTCCGGCTTGGCGAGGTCTTCCGGCGCGGTCGTGCTGGTGAACGCGATGGTCTTGCCGTCGGGCGACCAGGCCGCCGGCCCCGCACCCTTGGGCAGGTCGGTGAGCTGCTGCGCTTCGCCGCCCGTCAGGGACAGGAGGTAGAGCTGTGTGTGACCGTCCGTGCGACGCAGGAATGCGAGCGTCGAGCCGTCGGGCGACCAGCGCGGGGCGGCGTCGTGCGGGCCGCTCGTGATCCGGCGGGGCGGCGAGACGCCGTCGGTCGCGACGAGCCACAGGCTCGTGTCGTACCCGTCGTGCTTGGCGTTCACCGTGACCAGCACGTAGGCGGCCTGGCGTCCGTCGGGCGCGATCTGCGGGCTCGCTACCCAGTGGAACGCGAACAGGTCGCTGTCGGTGATGGCGCGCTGCTGCGCCGCGAGCCTGGGCACGCACAGCAGCACGGCGACCGAGGCCGCGAGCGAGGGGCGCATGATCAGTTGCCGCCCGGCTCGGGTACCGTCGGGAGGGGATACGCGCTCCGCAGCGCCGCGAGGTATTCGTCGTACAGGGCCTTGAGGCCCTCGAACTCCCGCTGCACCGTGGTCCGATACGGGGTGTCGGTGGCGAAGTGGTACAGCACCGCGGCCATCGCCTGCGCGTCGAGCACGAAGCCGTGATGCCCCACCGGACCCAGGGCGTCGGCTTCCATCTCGAACGTGTGGTATCCGCCGTTCGAGCTGTGGGCGGTCACGCCGACGCCCGGAATCTGCGTCGCGACCGTGCCGGTTTCCTCGTAGGGGAGGGGGCGTCCCGGGTCGTCCTCGACCTTGGTCGCGCCGAGCTTCTTCAGGTAGGTGAAGGCGACGTCGTTCAGGGCCGCGACCGAGATGCCGTCGCGCGATTCGGAGTCGGCCTCGATGCGGACCTTGGTCCCGGTGGCGAGGGCGGCGGCGCGGGCCGCGTCGTTCACGCGCTCGAGCACCTGCGCGAGATATACCTGGTCCGGGTAGCGCAGCCAGAACTCGGCGACCGCGCGATCGGGCACCACGTTCGGCGCCTTGCCGCCTTCGGTGATGATGCCCTGAATCCGCGTCTCCGGTCGCAGGGTCCTCCGGATGGCGTCGATGTGATTGAACAGCTCGATCACCCCGGTGAGCGCATCGCGCCCGTCCCACGCCTGCAGCTGATGCGCCGGCGCGCCCGAAAAGATGTAGCGCACCACGTCGATGTTCATGCAGCAGCTCCCGAACCCCGGACCCGGCGCCTGCGTCGCGGTGGACGAGTGCGAGCGCACCAGCACGTCCGCGCCCTTGAACGCGCCGGCCTGGTACATCGTGGTCTTCGCTTCGGGCGAGCCGATCTCCTCGGCGGGGGTGCCGTACAGGGTGACCGAGCCCGGCGTCTTCGACGCCGTCAGGAACTCCGCGACGGCGAGCGCCGCGGCCATGCCGACGGGACCCTGGGCGCTGTGCTGGTCGCCGTGGAAGTCGCGCGTCGTGCCGCGCAGCGCGTCGTACTCGAGAATGACGCCGAGATTCGGGCCCGGCGTCCCTTTCTTGTAGCGCGCGACGAAGGCGGTCTTCAGGCCCGCCACTCCGGTCGTCACGTCGAAGTCGTGCGCCTGGAGATAGTCGGTGAGGATCTTCACCGAGCGCTCTTCCTTGTAGCCCGTCTCGGGATGGTGGGTGATGTCGTCGGCCATGGCGAGGAGCTCCTTGTCCATCAGCTCCTTGGCGCGGGCCAACACGCCATCCCGACGCGGATCGCGGGCGCCGGTGAGCCGCGCCACGAGGGGCGGCAGCGCGAGCGAGCGCTCCAGGGTGTTCATGCGGCGGACGACGTCCGCCGCGGCGCTGCGCTCGGTGGGGGTTTCTTGAGCGGCCAGCGGCGCGGCGCAGGCGACGAGGGCGACGATGACTGGGGGCGATGGAGCAAAGCGCATCTGACCTCTGCTGAGCCGGAGTGGTGTGGCGGGGCCGGCAGGAAGTTTACGGACGTCGGCGTCGGTGGCAATGGGCTCAACTGACAGGCGCGCAACTGGTTACCGGGCGGGCCGCCGTGCGCCTGTATTGCTATCCCCATCGTCGTGCCCATCTTGTAGGCCGGCCTTACCTGGGATGTCGTGATCATGCTGCCAACCCGTCTCAGCGTGCGGCTCGCGTGGACGGCGGTGGGCGCGATGGCCGCGCTGGCTTGCGGGTTCGCGGACGTGTTTCGCCCTGCGGGCCCCGAGTCCGTGACGATCATCTATGTGGGGGACACGATCCTCCACCGTGACAGCACCGTGCCGTTCAGCGTCGCGGTCGAGGCCGGCGGCACGCCGCTCGACGGACCTCGCCTGACGATGTGGTCGTCGGACACGAGCCTCTTCGATCTCACCGTCGGACGAGACTCGCTCGCCGCCAAGTCGAGCCTCGGGGCCGCTACGCTCATGATTCGGCTCCAGAGCTCCATTCTCACCGAGAGCGCGCCCACCCTGGCCCAGTCGATCAAGGTTCGTCCGTGAAGTGCTTCCAGTGCGGGGCGGACGTCCCACCGCCGGCACGGTTCTGCGGGCACTGTGGCACGCTCGTGGGCGATCCGCATGACGCGACGCTCACGCTGCCGGCCCCGGGCGGCGACGACCTGCTGCAGCGCCTCCAAATGGTGCTCGCCGGGGAATACGAGGTCGAGCACGAGCTGGCGCGCGGCGGGATGGCGGTCGTGTTCAAGGCGATCGAGGTGGGGCTGCGCCGTGTGGTGGCCCTCAAGGTGCTGCCGCCCGAGCTCGGCCTCACGGCCCGCGCGGCCGAGCGCTTCAAGCGCGAGGCGCGCATGGTGGCGGAGATCGATCATCCGAACATCATCCCCGTGTACCGGGTGGGCCAGTTCGGCGGCATCCTGTTCATCGTGATGAAATTCGTCGAGGGGAAATCGCTCGACGCCATCCTCCAGGAACAGGGCGCGCTGCCCGTGCCCGTGACGTTGTACGTGCTGCGCGCAGCGGCCCGCGCGCTCGCGTACGCCCACGCGTGCGGCATCGTGCACCGCGACGTCAAGGGCGCGAACATCCTCGTGGACTCGGATGGACGCGTGATGGCGTCCGACTTCGGCGTCGCGCTGCGCTCGTCGGACGTCACCCTGACGGCCGACGGCACGGTGATCGGGACGCCGGCGTTCATGAGCCCCGAGCAATGCGCCGGGCGGCGCGCCGGGCCGCAGAGCGACCAGTACTCCCTCGGGATCGTCGCCTTCCAGATGCTCACCGGCTCGGTGCCGTTCCACGCGGACACCCTCGCCGGCGTGATGCACCATCACTTCTTCACGCCGGTTCCCGACATCGCGGTGGTCCGAGACGACGTGCCCGCGCCGCTGAACGACGTAGTGCGTCGCGCTTTGAACAAAGACCCCGAGCGACGGTTCAAGACGACGCGCGAGATGCTGACGGCGATCGAGGTGGCGGCGTTCAGCGAGCATGACCGCCAGGAAAGCGAGCGGATCTTGCAAGACCTCGTCGGGGGTCGCGCCGTCCGCAAGATCGCGATCCGCGCGCTGCCGCCGCTCGCCGACATGCCGACGCTCGCGATGGAGGCCCGCCCCGCGGCCCCCACCTGGTCCCGCCGCCTCCCCGCGCCGGTGCGCTGGGCCGGAATCGCGGCGGTGGGCCTCGTGACCCTCGGCGCCGTGTGGCTGCTGGGCCGACCGTCGCGCTTGCCCGCACCCGCCGTCAGCGCGTCACTCGACTCGGCATCACGCCGTCCCCCTGGGCCGCTGTCTCGCCCAGCGGTCCGCCGCGCGGGGCCCCCGACCGGCAGACTCCGGCTGCTCACGACGCCGCCCAATGCCGAGATCTTGATCGACGGCCGTCGGGTCGGCGTCGGCAGCGTGTTCGATGATGTGCCGATCGCCCCCGGCCCCCGGCGCCTCGAGGTTCGTGCCCGGGGCTACGAGACGTTCGATACCACGGTGGTGATCGAGGCCGGCGGCACGCTGTCGCTCGGGCGCGTTACGCTGCGCGGCCGCGGCGCGGGATGAGGCGGCTCGTGTGGGCGGCGGCCCTCGTGGTCGGCGCGGCTCCCGCGCTCGCCGCGCAGGGCAGCACGGGGGAGCTGCTGGCGCAGGCACACCAGTTCTACGAGCGCCTCGACGTCGAGCGGGCGCTGCCGCTCTTGCGCCAGATCGTCTCTCCCAACTGGCCGTTCGAGGTGACGCCGGACCAGCGGGTGGACGCGTACAAGTATCTGGGCGCGTGTCTCGCGCTCGCAGGGAAACGCGATTCCGCCGTGCTGTACTTCCGGGCGGCGATCGAGCGCGATCCCTTCACCGAGCTCGACCCGAGCCTGTTCACGCCCGCCCAGCTGGCGACGTTTGACGAAGCCCGGCGCCGCACGCTCGCCGTCGCGGTTCGCCCCGTCCAGCCCGCCCGAGTGGATCCGCGCACGGCCCGAGTGACCTTCACCGTCGTGGCCACCCATGCCGCGCTCGTGGACGTGAAATTGTTCGCCGTCGGCACCGCCTCGTCCCTCGTGCTCTTCCAGGGCACGATGGATGGTGTGCGCGAGATCGCCTGGGACGGCCTGCTCGCCAATCGGCGACTCGCTCCGCCGGGACGTTACACGCTGGCGGTGGTGGGGCGCAGCCGGGTGTCCGGCGCAGCGGGCTCCGCCCGCGTGTACTTCGACGTGCGGCACGAGGTCGCCGCGCTCGAGGACACCGTTCCCGATCTCGATCAACATCAGCTGCTCCCCGAGCGGATTTCGCCCGAGGCGGCGCGGCGCGACGTCGCCAAGGGCGTGGGCGTGGCCGCGGCGGCGCTGCTCATCGCCGGAGCGGCCAACGGGAGCCTCCATGGGAGTGAGCGGGGAGGCGCGGACGTCGTCGCGGCGACCGCGGCGGTCACGGGCGTCGTGGCATTTCTGGTACACCGGCGGCACGGCGCCATCCCGGAGAACGTCGCGGCGAACGCGCGCCACCGCGCCCAGCGGGACTCGGCGAATGCGGGCGTCCGGGCTCGCAACGCCGACCGGATCGCGGCGACCGTGTTGCTCGTCTCCCCCGCGGCGGGGGAGGGTGCGGGGCCGTGAGGGCACCCATGATGATCGCGATGATCGCGGGCGCGATCTGGGGGGGCGTCGCGCCCGCGACCGCGCAAAGTGCGCTGACCGTCGCGCCGCTCGTGTCCCTCGCCGAGCACCGGGTCGATGCCGGCTTCGGCGTCGAGCGCTCGCTCGGTCCAGTCGTGGGCGGCGTGGGCACCCTGCGGCTCGGCCCCCGGCTCGCAGTCGCCGTGCGCGCGCTCGGCGGGTCGCTGTTCGGCTCGAAGGGGGTGCTCGATCGCGACGTGGGGGAGCTTGGGGTCGAGGGAAGCATGGTCGCGGGGCCGTGGCTGTCACTCCAGGCCGGCGTGGCGCGCCGGGCGTACGCGACCCGAGTCGCACGGCAGACGTGGACCACGGTGGCCGCCGGCGCCGCGGCTCGGGTCGCGTTCGCCGGCGGCGCGATCCACGGAGTGGGGCGCGCTGCGCTGTTACCCGTGGTCTCGGTGACCGGACTACCGGATCCCGGCGTGGCCTTCCGCGCCGCGGCCGGCCTCGAGTATCGCATTCGTGCGACCACGCTGGGCGTGGAGTATTCCCTGGAGCGTTACGACTTCCCGATCGAGGGCGGCGTGCGCCGCCTCGAGCAACTGACGGCACTGACGCTGCTGCTCAGGTTGGGGCCCCGGTAGAGACCGCGCCGGCTGGGCCCCGAGCCTAGCGTCCGTTGCTTGGTGGGCTGGTGCTAGCGGACGACCGCTCCCGGGTGCGCGCTTGCTGCTCCAGGCGGGCGATCCAGCGGGCGACGTGCAGCACCTGATGCGGCCAGGTTCCGACGAAGTGCTCCTCGACCTCCGCGCCCTGACCCCACGAGTAGAGGGCGTAGTGCTGGTGCAGGTAGCGGTCGAATTGGAAGTACGCCGGGAAGCGGCCGTTCGCGTACTCGAGCCGGGTGACCTGGGCACCGCTCATCGTCTCGCTGTCCACCACGCCCCAGCGGAACGCACCCGGGTTCAACATGGTGCCGTGGAGCAGGGCACCGACTTCGATCCGTTGCGAGGCGAGGAGCAGCTTCTTCTTCGAGATGCGGGTAACCCTGGCGTCGTCCTTGCGCTGTGCAATTTGTGCAGTTTGTCGCGAGTGTCAAGCCCGCGTCACAGGCGTTACCGGGGCGCCGCCGCCGGCATCCTCGTCTACCATCCATCAATCGGCGGACTCGCGATGACGACCGTGCGGGCGGACAAACTTGCGGAACAGGTCGAAGCAGCCCTCATGGCGCGACAGCATCTGCTCCCCAGGGGCCTGGCCGCGCGCGAAGTGGCCAGCCGGATCGCACGGTGCTACCACGATCTGGCCGACGGGGCGTCGGGATTCTGGATCGCCCGCGCGCGCTGGGCGGCCGCGGACGGTCGTCCGACGGGTCGGGCGCTGTACGAAGTGGTGCGTGCGGACGGACGCGTCGGGGTGTGGGACGCGCTGACGCTGGACGAGGGCGAGCTGATTGCCGACACCCTCACGCAACTCTCCCTGTAAGCGCGGCTGGTCGACCTACTCCTCGCCCTTCGTCTCGCCTTTCGTCAGGTAGCGCTCCTCCCACGCGACGGCGAAGACCCCCTGACACTTGGGGCAGGCCATCTTGCCGGGCCGGCCCTCGAGGGAGGTGCGTGTCCGGCACACGGGACAGACGGCGTACGGAGCGCCCAGGTCGGGCGGCAGCTTGGTCGCGTCGCGCGGGCGGGGCACCACGGACCAGCGCAGCGGCCGGCCCAGCACGACCTCGAGCAAGCGTCGCGGCACCGCGATCGGGAAACGCTGCACATCGAGAAAGACTTCCGACGGCGTGAAGCGAGTGACGCGATACCACGCGCCCCGGCGCAGGCCCACGTCGGCCTCCACTCGCAAGCGCGCCCATGCGAGCTGCAGCTCCTGAACAGGAACAGACTGGTCCATCGAAATCCGCAGCTCCGCCGCTTGGCCGCCCTACGTTGGACCCCGGCCTCGTCCGGCGTCAACCCCATTCGGACGCAGTTGGACGGGCCTGGCGTGATGGCAATCACCGTTCCACGCGAGCGGCCGGCGGTCGTCGAGGCTGTCGCTCGGCAGACACAACGCCAGTCCCCGTGGCACAAGGGATGCCACACGGTGCGATGCTGCAACACTTGTCGACGGCGCGGCGACTGAACTACGGTTCATGTGGTGAACTAGCCACCAGACACCGACATGACGAGCCCGATGAAGAAGTGGTCCGTGCTGATGGTGGACGACAACCCCGCGATGCGCGAAGCGATCGCGCGCTCGCTGGCGCGACGCGGCTGCGCCGTCACCACGGCGCCCGACGCCGCGGAAGCGCTCGCGTCGCTGCGGCGACAGTCGTTCGACGTCGTCGTCACCGACTTGAACATGCCCGAGCGCGGTGGTCTGTGGCTGTGGCGCCAGGCGGTGGTGTTGCGACCGGAGCTGCGAGGTCGCTTCGTATTGATCGCCTCGGAACCGCTGCCCGAACCGCGTAGCATGGACCTCTTCCTGCAATCCGAGCGCTTTCTTCTCAAGCCGCTGTCGCTCGACGCGCTGTGGCGCCTGGTCGAAGAGGCGACGCAGGGCGCACCGCAGGTGGCGACGGGCAGTCGCGCCGAGCCGCGGGCGAGGCGTACGGACGGAGTCGGCGGCGCCCCTTGAGCCCGGTCCGGTCGCGCACCTAAGTTGAGCGCCATGGTGCGCGGCCCGACCCCGATCAACATCCTGCTCGTCGAAGACGATCCCGCCGATGTGGAGTTGACCCGGCGCGGGCTGGGACGTGCCAAAGTACAGAACCGTCTCTGGGTGGTGGCGGACGGCGTCGAAGCCCTCGCGTTTCTCCGGCGCGAAGGGCCGCATCAAGGCGTGCCGCGGCCCGACCTCGTGTTGCTCGATCTCAAGCTCCCCCACCTGGACGGCCGCGATGTATTGCTGCGCATCCGGGAAGAGCCGCGCTGGCACGAGCTGCCGGTGGTGGTGCTCACCGGGTCCGACGCCGAGCATGAGCAGCTCGCGACGCTCGCCGCCGACGGGTTCCTGACCAAGCCGGTGGATTTTGCGCGCTTGAGCGACGTCATCCTTGGGATCGCCGGCCTGGGCTGGGCCATCGTGCGAGTGCCCGGCGCGGGGAGGGAAGCGGGCGCCCGGCGTGGCAGCGCGCGACGTTGAAGCACCGGTGTGCATCTTGTGCAGTTTGGTACCGCCCGCCATCATTACGCTGTGGCGCATGGCCGGCCGTCGGGCCATCGCCGCCTTGCGTCCGCCGTCCAGGACCGCACGCCTGGCGGCGGCGCATTGTTTTCGGGAGGCGATGCGACCGGAGGGACTCGAGCTAGCTCTCGTTACCTCTTCAAGATGTCGCCGCTCGTCACGGTGCCGGAGACCGTGAAGCCCTCCGAGGGAATCACGACGTTGAAGAAGCTCCCGCTCCCCGCCGCGCCGCCGCAGAGGTAGGCGGTGTAGCTCACCAGAGCTCCGGTGTCCTCGCGGCCGATGGCGTCGAACTCCACGCCGGCCGTCGGGTCGCTGCAGGCGCTCGAGCTCGTGCGATAGGCCGTGAACCTGGTCGCCGGGTCCGTCGCTGGATCCGTTGTGAGGGTAGCCGGGGTGCTGCCGTGCAGATCGGCATAGTCGGTGCCGGTGAACCGGCCGGTGAGGTCGGCCCGCACGTCGAAGTCAAAGGTCACGACGTTGTTCCCCGGAGAGGGCGAGCCCGTCCCGATCTGACCCTGTCCGCTGACCTCGCCGCACTGCAGCGTGAAGGTGGCGGTCGCCGTGCCCATGGCGGGGACCGTGACCGTCTGCGGATTGGCACTCGAACTCGCCACCCCGCATGTCGCCGGCACAGCCGAGAGGGTCAGCGTATAGCTGCCCGCGGGAATGCCCTGGATGGTCACGCTCCCGTTGATCCCCACCGACTGGGTCGCCGACACCAGCCCGCTCACCGTGAGCGTAGCTACGCTCGATGGGCTCGCCCCTACAGTGGTGGTCGTCACCGTCAGTGCGCCAGCCGACGCACTGCAACTCACCGTGAACGCGGCGGTCACCGTGGCTCCGCCCGTGACCGTGACGGTCTGCGGGTTGGCACTCGTTACCGCGCAGTTCGACGGCACGCCCGAGAGCGTCACCATGTAGCTGCCGACGGCGAGGCCGCCGAAGGTCGTGCTTCCGCTGGTCGCGACGGGCCCGCTCCCGCCAGAGCCCCCCGGCCCGCCCGGCCCCCCCGGTCCGTCAAACGAGACGGCATAGCCGCCCGGCAGGCTCGAGCCCGTCGTGGTGGTCGTCACCGAGAGATTGCCCCTGGTAGTCGCCGTGAAGGTCACAGGGTTGCCGGCGATGCCACTACCGCCCACCGTGGCGGTCAGAGTGTTCGTCTCCGCCGTTGGTCCGAGCGTCCAGGAGGTCACCGCGGCGATCCCGCTGGCGTTCGTCGTTACCGCCGTCGCCGGGTTCACCGTGCCCCCGCCCGAGGTGACGGCAAACGTCACCGCGACCCCAGCCATCGGATTGCCCGCGCCGTCTCGGACGATCACGGCAGGCGGCGAAGCGACAGCCGTCCCCGCCGGGGCCGATTGGCTGATGGGGCTACCGGCCGCGATCGCCGCCGGTGTCGGCTGCGAAACGCTCACACTCACCAATGCCGAGAGGCCGGCGCTCGCCGCGGTCACCGTTGCCGTGCCAGGGGTGGTGCCCGCCTTGAACGTGGTCGCGGTCGTGCCGGCCGTGCTCGTCTGTCCGCTCGTCGGATTCAAGGGCTGTGTGGCGTCCGCCACGCCTGTGGCCGGTGTGGTCGCAAGAGTCCACGCCACCGTGGCTCCCGCGAGCACCGCGCCGTGTAGGTCTGCGACCGTGCTCGTGATCACGTCCGCATTCCCCACCGCCACACTTGAGGTGGGAGCGCTCAGGGTGAGACTCCCCGGGATCCCCGTCTCGATCCGGAAATGGATCGGCAGCGTCGACCCATCGTTGAGCAGGATGAGATCGCCGGTCTGCATGTTGCGCGCCTGCCCGGGCGTGGTCGTGAGCAGCACGTCAGCGAAGCCGAGCTCGCGGCGTGCCCCGCTCGCACCGGCCGTCACATGCACTCGATAGGTGTGGCCGGCGAGAAAAGCGGCGCCCTTAGTGACCCAGTTCACGTGGTAATGCTGTGTCGTGGCGTCGAGGGTGATCGCCGGCGCGCTCGTCGTGGTGAACACGATGACGGCGGGCGTCCCGTCCGCGCGGCCACAATTGGTGTCTGGGCCGTTCGTGACGTCGCAGAGCGTGATCTGCGGATTGAGTGTGCTGATGGTTGAGTCGAAGGTCCCGCCGAACGTGGGGTGGTCGACCATCGGGGGAAGGAAATAGAACCCCGGCGTGCCGCCTTCGTGCACGGCATCGGAAATGTTGAACTCCGGTCGGCTTTGGGGTGCGGTGGCCCGATCACTCGATGAGCACGCGGCCACGGTTAGGAGGACAGTCAATCGGCAATACAGCTTGGCGAGTCGGCGAATGCTGGTCACGGAATCGTTTGGGTCGTGGCGCGCCGTCAACATCTCACAGCCCCCTCTCGCAGAGCGATGTCACCGCTCTGCGCCCGTTGTGGATCGCGGCCAACACAAGCCGCTGCACTGGCTCCTCTCTGCGCATGCGGCGCGGCAAAAACTGGACCGCTTACAGTGCAGGACCACGTCGCGACCACACGGTGGACGGCGCCGCGCGCGGCATCGTGTAGCACATGCACGCCGTCGCGAGACGTCGGCATGCGCGGATGGAGGTGTGGCGTCACGCCTGCGGACGGCGTGCCACGCGATGGTGGTGCCGAGGCCCCGGGGCAACCCCGGGGCCTCTTTTTTTATGCGGACTAGGTGCTCGTCTTACAGGCGGCTGCGACGCGGCTGGTATCGCTCGGGATGTAGATGGCGATCGCGTTGCCTTTGCGATTCGCGCCCGTTCCGAGGAAAGCATTGGCGATCTTGGCCCCGGTACTGGCATCTTTCATCGACCCGAGAATTACCCCGTTCGCCCCCAGGGCGGCGGCCTTCTTTCGCTGGGACTTGATCATCCCGCCTTCCGACGTGCCTTCGCTCGAGCCTTTGGAGTTCAAGACCGCGACTTCCGTATACGGCTTCCTCACCTTGCTCGAGTCGGTGAAGACCTGCACGCCGTCTGGACAGACCGGCGCCAGTTTGAGACTGGGGTTGAGAAGGGCGGCGTTCGTGGAGACACACGCCACCAAGACCGGCGTGAGCCAGAGCATCCATCGACGCATGCGGCGCTCCCGGATCGGAGGTTGCGCAAATCTAAGGCTCCCAGGATCCCAGCCAATAGGGTGGTTTTGCGGCACCGGGGGGCGGAAATGGGGCAGACCAGTCGCCCGAAGTATAGGCGGCGGTGTGCGATGCGACCGGAGGGACTCGAACCCCCACGGGTTGCCCCACAGGATCCTAAGTCCTGCGCGTCTACCAGTTCCGCCACGGTCGCCGGCCTGCCGAGGCTGAACTTAGCTGCCGAACGGCCGCAACGGAAATGGCCACCCCCCGGCCGGCGGCACCCACCTTGCCACCCTCCACGTCATCGGCCATCATTTTGACAGGTATGAGACGCACCGGCTTCACACTCATCGAGCTGCTGATCGTGGTGGCGATCATAGGTCTCGTCGCCACGATCGCCGTGCCCAAGCTCATCAACACCAAAGAGCGGGCCTTGGTCGCGGCCATGAAGTCGGACCTGCGCAACCTCGTGACGGCCGAAGAGAACTATCTCGCCGACCACTCCAAGTACACGACCGACCTGGGCCCGGACTACCACTTCTCGACCGGCAATCGGCCGCCCGCGATCACCCTGACGGGCGACGGGTGGACGGCGTCGATGACGAATCCGAACACGACGGAGCGATGCACCGTGTTCGTCGGCTCGACGCCGCTGCCGCCGGCCGCACGCGAGGCCGCGCCCGCCTGTGCGAAGGGCGGGTCGACTACCACGCCGCAGCCCTAGCACACCAGCCTGACGTAGTTTCCTGCTCGGCCCCGTAGGGTGGCACGACCGCTCACCGCTGGAGATGCCCGTGCCCGCCGCCCCACTACTGCTCGCGCTGCTCGCGCTCCAAGCTCCCCCAGCCCCGGGGGATTGGCCCGTCTACGGACGCGATCCACAGGGCACGCGCTATTCCCCCGCCGCGGGCGTAACCCGAGCCAACGTCGGCCGGCTGCAAGTGGCCTGGACGTATCGCACCGGCGAGACCGAGCCGGGCTTCAGGACCGACAAGCCCACCGCCTTCGAGGCGACTCCCCTCGTCGTGGACGGGACGATGTACGTCGGCACTCCACTTGGACGCGTGATTGCCCTCGACCCCGCCACCGGACGCGAGCGCTGGGTGTTCGACCCCAATATCAAACGCGACGTGTCGTACGGGGACTTCGCGAGCCGCGGCGTCTCGACCTGGCTGGACGAGTCCGCGGCCGCAGGCGCGGCGTGCCGCCGGCGGATCTTCGTCGCCACCGCGCAGTCGCAGCTGATCGCGCTCGACGCGCGCGACGGGCGGCCTTGCGCCGGATTCGGCCGGGACGGGACGGTGGACCTGACGGCCGGACTCCGGATCGCGCCGTTCGAGCCGGATGCGTATTCCATCACGTCGCCGCCCGCCGTCGTGAGCGGTCTTGTGATCACCGGCTCTTCGGTCGCGGACAACAGCCGCCCCAACCCCGCGAGCGGCGAGGTAAGAGCCTACGATGCCCGCACCGGG